>Ga0255355_1000260_pt1 | contig 34807 bp, 34 predicted proteins | sample HBST75metaG_FD_189943 | JGI IMG/M metagenome (GOLD analysis project Ga0255355, IMG submission 189943) | Peat soil microbial communities from Stordalen Mire, Sweden - H.B.S.T75 | ecosystem: Environmental > Terrestrial > Soil > Wetlands > Peat | place: Sweden: Norrbotten County, Stordalen Mire...
GAAACCGGCTTTTCTGTATCCACATCCGGGCTATTGCCGACCTGCTCTTTCGTCAAATGGACATGGAAGGTTTTCTGAGCCCAGTCGGGTGGATCAACCGCTGCAATCGGCAGAATTACCTCTCGCCGATTGAACCAGGTTCCCACGTCCACTACCAAATAATGAATCGTCCATGAAAGGTCGTCGAACAAAAAGTTGCGGACCGTTCCGATTTCGCCGTCTGTTGCAATTGCAGACGAGCCCGTCAAGGTGTCCAGGTCGTGTAGCATATTCCTCCTGTGCCGGAAGGCCGGGGATAACCGCTTTCCTAACGCTGCTCAGCAGCATAGTACTTTGCGAGTGAGCCTTTTGTCTTAAGATGCTCATCTCCAGGAATGTGTAGCTGGCATCCTTCGGAGCTGCGACTAAGACTCTTTCAATGCCTGCTATGGTCTGAGAGTGCCATTCTGGTTGATCCAGCCGCCCCGAAATAAGCGGTGATGCACCATGCTTTTTGGGCAAGAAGAAAAACGGCGACGGCCAACCCAACCAGAAACAGGAACTGAGCAATTTCGAACCGGGGCGAATTTTTCCTTGCAGGGGCTACCCGATCCGAACTCTTTGCCATCTGAACTAACTTTCCGCCAGACCAGGCGACTGCCGTCATAACGTCATTCTCGCGCCTACATCGAAACAAAAATCTGCACTCTTTTGCTCAATATCGAAAATTGTCGAAAACACTCATCGGGACGATCTCGCATCTCAGCTTAATCTGAAAATCACTACTTGCAGGACCATACCGCTGAAATGATACCGCCTTTGAGCGGCTTTGCAGGATGGCCCCGCCGTTGTGGCCAGCGGAGCGCTATGGTGCCGCGATGCGTTGCAATGGCTTTGCGGTTTGGCTGGAGGAATTCAATCGTAAACTGCTGACCATTTGTTCAATTGGATACGGTCATTTCAGGCGGAGGATCTCGAAATATGCGGATACTGCCCGATTGGCCGCCTGTTCGTCAGTTCCTACTTGTTTACTATCCAAGACGTCTCCGGCGCGCTGGGCGTTCTGGGTGCCTCGACAGTATCGGTGGCAGCATTTCAACGTACTTGGTGGCATAATTGACGCCTGCCAAAATCTGGCTACTTGCGCAAGTTGCAGAACCACAATCAAGATAACAATTAATACTGTTTATTACAGCTTCTCTCCTGGATTACTTCTCTGAAGTCGCCAAGTGTCAACCCATATTGCTTATCAGGCGATGTATTCTTCGATTGTTGAAGCCCAACTCACGATTCCAGGGCCACATCCGCCGCTCGACTACTTGATTTGTAAAGGGTAGTAGTACGATGCTTGATCCTGCTCATGGGTCGTTGAGAGGAAATATGCCCCCGGTTGGGATTTCCGCAAATCAAGATCAACAGAGACCTCTTCCCGGTCCTCATTGCCGGTTGCCTCAGCGCTGCCGTGAGTCAGCGGGTCATTGACCGTCTGATCGCGCGTGACAGCAACCGTATATTGACCAGGTCGGCTGTAGCGGGGGAGGACGATCGTCACCTTGACCAATGCTGCCGGCAACGACACAGATTGCAACGGACTGGGTTCGGCTGAGTTGGATGGAAGGCCCCGAAGCGTCCCAGCATTCGATAGGTCGATGGTCTCAGAAATTGCAGCCATGTTGTCGGCCGGGCGCGGCGTGTTCGTTCCGTGCCACGACACTACGGCGAATGCGGCGACAATCAAAAGACAACAACCAACAGCGGCGCTGAACACCAGTCTTCGCCGGCGCGACTGATGTTGGGACCGCAGTTCTAGCAACCGTCTCATGCAGACAGGACAATTGGCCGCATGATCCACTCTCGGGTCCGACAGGGTGATCTGTCTGGATTGTCTGGCAACGCGTACCAGAAACTCTTCGTCAGGACAGGGGCCGACAGGCGCAGTTCTCCCGTCGAGGACACGTTCCTGATGTTGCCTTGTGACCCATGCATCAAGGCGATCTTCAGCACGAGAGAACCAAAGCAATCTCATTGAGACAATTCTCCAGGCTGGGAGAGATCATGGAGCAGCGACTCCATCTCCCGGATATACGCTCGCCGAACAGCGGTGTGGTCCATTTCGAGTTCCTCTGCGATCTTCCGCCATGAATACCCCAGAACGCGCCATTTCACAATCGACTGGGCAAGGGGCGAGAGGCGCTCCAATAGCTCTCTTCCATAGACCCTCTGCTCTGCCTCTGGTTGACCAATATACAACTTCTCCATATCGATCAACGATCCAGATGAAATCTCCCGGCGCCGCTTTGCGGATTGCTGCCGCGCACGGCGTTTGATGACACTCTTGATGCGCGACGCCAACTTTATCTCTGAGCACTCTGCATGGCGAAGAAGGTAGCTCGACGCATTTTCTACCGCGTGATCCATAAGGTCATAAGCGGCAGCGTGATCATAGAGATACGTCCAGGCGCAACGCATCGCATAAGGCCAGGCTGCCTTTGCAGCGGCCTCCAGTTTTTCATTTGAAGTCGGGCTTCCTGTCGAATGTGCCCAACTCCATGTTGGCTCTTTCCAGTTGCTGCCTTGTGGCTGCATATGAGAGCGTCCGTCACACTGGGGGATAACCGCCACACATCTTGAGGTGTTTGGACCGCAACCAAATTGTTTCGGTAGCAAAAAAACTTCACGTGCCTGCCCCAAACACCCGACGAAAGTGCCTTTAGTAGTTACAGGGAAAGATGCGACAGAACGTCCCTAAGGAATCAAGACGTCGCTTCGCTGTTGAGCCACGGTGAAGCATGATCCAGATTCTGCCACAACAGGAGGCGCATTTCAAGTAGGAATCGATGAAGTTCGCCGCAGTTCGTTTGCGAACAGGAGACGATAGCTGTCCGTTGGAGATAGAGACTTGCCAAGCTAACTGCGACTGCGGTGGCGCGGCGTAACTGTGTAAGTGTTGCCTGCAATCAATCTGACTGAAGGAGAAAGAAGATAAGGCGGAGCATGACTCCGCATCTCGCTGTTCGCTTCAGGAAAGATCAATAAGGATAGGGGTTTCTCTGCATCTCCCCACTGCCGAGGTGTCCCCATGACTGCTGAACACAGACCGAGGTCGTCTGATGTTTGGGGCCCAGATGCCACAGCTTTGGCAATCCAGGCCCGTGTGCTTTCAGGCCATAAACTCGACCAACAGGTTCGCCGATTGCAAAGGCAAACCGGCCGGTCGAGGGAGGCGTGCTGGCGATTTGTACTCCAGGCTGGTTTGAACAGTAGAGACGAGCACCGGCGCTGGACCGAGGAAGAAGTCGAGTCCCTCCGTGAGCAACTGGCTTCGCGTTCGGTCGAGGAGACCGCAAGCATCCTGGGCCGCAGCGCGAATGCCATTCGCTGCAAATTGCGCAGGCACGACTTGAAAGTAAAGGAAATCCGCTGCGACTGCTTTTCGGTCGAAGCGCTGGCACGGACCCTTCGCGTGAGAAAAACCGAAATCCACGCCTGGATCGTAGCGGGCTGGCTGGAGGCAACCACGCAACTCGCCGGCAAGCGGTTGACGCACATCATCACGCCAGAGGCGTTTCGCGCCCTTTACACGCATCATCTGCGCGATCTTTTGGAGCAAAAGAGGGTTCCAAACGTCGCGCTGTTCGAGGCGTTCTACAACTACTGCTTCGTGCCGAAGCACACCATTGGTACGCAGTTGCTGACCGTTCGCAGGGACAAGCGCGAGCGTGCGGCGTTCGCAGCGACACAAGAAGGCGGCGAAGTCGATGACGAAGACGATGAAAACGAAGATTATCGTTTCGAATTGACAGTGGATTTGCCGCTTGCCGGTGATGGAGATGAAACGGAAGACTTGATCGAGTAGTTCCACGCTCGCATCAGCCAGCGATTTTGGTCTCTTCCTCCGGCCAGAGATGAGACTGAAGTGCATTGGTCAGTCAGACAGCCTCACTGACCAAGAGTAGGGCTACGTGTGAGATCGAGGTTTGTGGCATACAACGGCTGCATCAGTCGTGATCTTGACCGTTGGACAGCATGGTATCAAGATCGCGAATCATCGCCCGGTATTTCTCAGGTTGCTTGGTTTGCATCAATTCAATGTTCATCAGCTTCCAGCGAATTGCCGGAAGGTTGCTGATATCTGGTGTAGCGAGGAGCGACCAGTCAGGTTTCAGTTCGTGGAACGAAAGCAAGAACTGCTTGGAGCGTTCGTCCAGATGGGGGCGGATCTCCGAAACGAGTTGCTCTCGCGCTGAAATCAGAGCATCAAAGGAAGTCTCGCCACTGGTCATGCCAACGAATTCTTGTTCGAATGCCTGCCTTATATCCTTCAATCGCGGTTGCAAAACTTCGTGTGCCGGACGATTGTGGCTGAGGATGTATACGAGGAACGTCTGAAAGAGGGCGTCGTTGATGCCTTCATTTGCAAGCAGGTGTTGAACGTCAAACAAGTCCCGCGGATGTTGACGGTCGAGGGCCGCAACCAGTTTGCCAGCGTACAGATCGGCGAACGAGACTACTTGAATTTCGGCAAAGCCAAATCGCTCTTCGGCTGTTGGACGCACCGTCCTCAATTCAACCGGATGGACCGTTCCTCGAAGTACCGGAGTGACCTCAATTTTGATCTGTGCGGATCGATGGCGCACCACGATTCTGGTTCCGTCGGAAGTTTCATTTTCAGTGACTCTGCTCCCTGGGATCGCTTTGCGAATGTTTTGAGCGATGCGGGCGAGTGCGGATCGTATCCCAAGAAGAGAAGCTTCTCGATCCGCAATCGGCAGGTAAACCAGATCGATGTCCACCGAGAGGCGCGGCAGATCGCGAATAAAGAGATTGATTGCCGTGCCACCCTTCAGGGCAAAGCAGGTCTCAGCCGCCACATAGGGAAGCGCACGCACCAGAAGCGCCGCCTGTGCTTCAAAAACTTCAGAGGACATCGTGATTGCCTCCTTGCGCGAACAATTCTGTCGGGAGTGTGATCTGGTAACGAGAGTCGAAGCGGCCAGCGGGAACCAATTGACGCTTTCCAAGACCAAGATCGATGGAAGATTGATCCAGATGCTTCAACCACGAATGCCTGTGCCGCTCTGCATACCAGAGGAAGAGACGTTTCACCTTCACACTTCTGCATTCTTGCAGGAGTTTCTCTAGCAATTTGGGACGGAGATTGGCCATGCCTTCCATGACGACGTCGACCTGATGAAAGCTCTCGTGATGGGGAAGTTCATCCATCATTTCTAGGATCGCTCGCTCTGGAACGGACATTGTCAACGACCACTCCCAGGGACTATTAGCTTCGGCTTCTTTCGTTCGGGCAGACGTTTCACCTGAACGTAGATCGAAGCGCCGCATCTCTACTCCAGTTCCACCGGTCGCAAAAAGATTATCTGAACGAAGTTCAAATCGGGCCGTCGAGGTAAGTTTGGCCAGCCAGGTTGGCGCACCCTGCCCATACAAGTACACGGTGGCGGCATCGCCGGCTTCGAGGTAGTGAGCATATCCAGAGAGTTCCACGGCCGTCCGGCCACCCACATGAAGTGTTTTGTGCATAACCTGCTGGAGTGATAGAACAACAACATCCCAGCGGAGCGGGTCGTTGGCAACTTGTCGAGGACGCCGATAGACTCTGGAGCCCATTCGTTCGAGCCAACCTCGATCCACATAGTCTCGTATCGACGAACGCGAGAGGCCCTGTGCCTGAAGCCAAGCACTGTCTGCCAGGAACCCCTCTGGCAGAGCAAGGAGCAGTCGGTTTAGCCTCGAATACCTTTGTGCATCCATAACGCACATAATCGCTCATTAAGAAACCAAAGTCAAGTTCACGTATATCAAGAATTGGGTGCCTTAGGCGCACATATAAAAATATTTCCAAACTCATATCCGAAACGAATTCGGCTTGGGAGCTTCTTTTCAATCCAAAAGCAGCCAACGTAAGAAGAGCAACTGGGCTGATCCCACACGATCAGCCCATCGGCCCGCTGCCGTTTGCTGTTGTAGAAAAGTTTGTCGCAAATTTGTCGCATTTAGCGCCGATTGTGCCGTTTTTGCCGACTCAGCCGACTCCTAAGTGCTGTGCCGTCTATAATTTGCGTTTCCACTCATTCCATGGCATGGAAGAGGTCACCGGTTCGATCCCGGTCAGGTCCACCAATATCCCCTTCAAAATCATCTAATTAGATACCTATACCTCTACCGGGTATAGGTGATATTTGGTGTCATTTGGTGTCAAATCTTCTGACTCCCTTTTTGCGACTCCTTCCCGCTTGCGAGATGTGTGGTCACCAGGATTGGATTACGGGAAAAGCAGTCTCAAGTCACTGGTGGCAGGAATCGCCGGATACTTGCTGAATACAATCAATCCCGCCACCCAGTACAACTTTATGCCGCCACTCTCGGCGCTCACAAATTCTTGCAGGGAAAAATCATTCAAGGCATCATCCACGCCGAAGGCGTGCGCTGGCATGGCTGCGGCTCGGTAAGGGCGCTGCCGGGCTCAAACGTTGGGGGGTAAAGTGCGAATAGGTGCGAATAGGTAAACGCTGTTGCAGTATGCGTCATTATTGATCCGGACCATAAATACTCGTATATCGTGCTCCCATTTTTGCGCGTTTTTCTCGCACATGGGTGAAAAACCTCCGCATTCCGCGGGCCAAATCCTGAGCAGATAGTGCATTACGAGAAACTTAACGACTCCCTCATCCCAAGCGGCAGCGCACCCAGCCATCACATCGAGATGTGACCCGCCTCACATACAGAGGAGAGATCAGTTCCTGTACGGTCGGACTCGTGGCGTGTGTTCCAGATCACACTGAAGAATCTCGCGCAACCTCCTGGACCTGACGCCAGGGAAATGGGGCTTGATGGGTGTTTTCAAGGATGTAGGACATCTTTTTCGATTTGCGGGACTCTTTGTCCTCGCCTTTCTGGTGTTTTTGGTGGTGCGCCACTTCGTTGTCCCTAAGACCTTTGGGCAGTATGGGCATTATCGCGGGGCGGCAATCGGCGAAATTGCTGCGCGACCGGTGAAGTTTGCCGGCCACGAGGCCTGCGAGGCCTGCCACATGGAAGTGGTGGACAAAAAAAAGAACGGCAAGCACGCGCATGTGAACTGCGAAGCCTGCCACGGAGCGTTGGCCCAACATGCCGACGACCCGACGGTCAAGCCGGTTCTGCCGGACACCGCCGTGCTCTGCGCCCGCTGCCATACGGCCAGCGCCGCCAAACCGAAGGGCTTTCCGCAGGTTGATCCGGCCAGCCACTCTCAGGGTCTTCAGTGTGAGACCTGCCATCAGCCGCACAATCCGGGGATGGACGCGCCGAAGACGGACGCAGGAGGTACGAAATGAATATTTCCCGTCGTCAAATGCTGATTCTGTTGCCCGCTGCGGCAGTTGCATGGGAGTCCGTGCTGGCCGGAACCCCGGAGGCCTCGCCCAACTACAAGATGTCCGACCACTGGTGGGGAATGTTGATAGACATTCCCAAGTGCATCGGCTGCGGCAACTGTGTGCGCGCCTGCCAGACCGAGAACGACGTGCCGGACGGATTCTTCCGCACCTGGGTCGAGCGCTACCACAGGTCGGATTGGCCGATGACTGAATCCGGGGAGGTTACGACCAACCCCTTGATCGACCCCGAGGTCATCTCGCCGGATGGCGGCAAGGAAGGATTTCCGGTTGCCAAGGAAGATGAAGGGAAATACTTCTTTGTCCCAAAAATGTGCAACCACTGCACGGATTCTCCCTGCACGCAGGTCTGCCCGGTGGGCGCCACTTTCATCAGCCCGGATGGCGTGGTGCTGGTGGACCAGACCTACTGCCTCGGCTGCGCCTATTGCGTCCAGGCCTGTCCCTACGGCTGCCGCTACGTTCATCCCGAGAAGAAGGTCGCGGACAAGTGCACACTCTGCTACCACCGGATTACCAAGGGACTGACAACCGCATGCTGCGAGGCCTGCCCGACCGGGGCGCGCCAACTGGTCGATCTGAAAAATCCCAAGGACCCGATCCATGAATTTCTGAAGACGCACAGTGTGCAGATATTGAAGCCGCAGATGGCCACCGGCGCGAAGGCCTTCTACAACGACCTGGACGGTTCGGTGCGGTAAGAACAGTTGACAGCTACTAGCTTGTTCGTTGTGATATTGAGTTCTCAAGGCTCCGCACACAGGAGCTAGAAGCTAGTAGCTAGAAGCTAACAGTTAGATCAGTGAGGGGTTATGAGCGGTGTAGAAGGCTTCATGTATCCGAACGAAATCACTCTTTATTGGAGTGTGCTGATCGTTTTGTACCCTTTCATCACTGGGCTGGTGGCGGGCGCATTCATTCTGGCGTCGCTGGAGCGTGTCTTCCGCGTCGAAGCGGTCAAGCCCACGTACCGGCTGGCGCTGCTGACGGCTTTGTCGTTTCTGTTGGTTGCGCCGCTGCCGCTGGTTTTGCACCTGGGTCATCCGTTCCGCTCGCCGGAGATGTACTTCACTCCGCACAGCACCTCGGCCATGGCCATGTTCGGCTATGTGTACCTGTGGTACCTGATGGCCGTGCTGGTGCTGGAGATATGGCTCGACTACCGGCGCGACATCGTGCTGCTCTCGCAATCCAGCAAAGGCCTGCTGCGTTTTGTCTACCGGCTGATGACGCTCGGCTCCAGCAACATCAGCGAGCGTTCGCTGGCCATCGACGAGCGGGTGGGCTGGATCGTGACGCTGGTCGGTATCCCCTCCGCCTTCCTGCTGCACGGCTACGTCGGCTTCATCTTCGGCTCCATCAAGGCCAATCCCTGGTGGTCATCGCCGCTGATGCCGGTGGTGTTCATCTTCTCGGCCATGGTATCGGGGATTGCCGGGGTGATGCTGCTCTACATGGCTCTGACAAAGCTGCGCAAGCAAAAGATTGATATGCATTGCGTCGACACCATAGCGATGTACTTGTTCTACATCTTCATCATCGACTTCAGCCTGGAGATGCTAGACCTGGTTCACCGCATTTACGAGGCCGACGAGTCCTTCCGCAGCCTGGACTTCATGGTCCACACCCAGCTGTATTTTTCGCAGATCGTTCTCCAGATCTGCGTGGGCACGCTCGTGCCGCTGACCCTGCTCTTCGTGACGCAGGTCGTGAAGCTGCCGGAAATAGTACGCAAGTATATGTACGTCATCTCCGGGATTCTGGCGCTCATCGGCGTTCTTGCCATGCGCTGGAATGTGGTGATTGGCGGGCAGTTGTTCTCGAAGAGTTTTCTCGGATACACGACTTACAAGATGGATCTGGTCACTCGCGAAGGCCTGCTCGTCGCAATCGCTCTGACCATTCTTCCGCTGTTCTTCCTGTGGGCGCTGATAAAACTGCTTCCTCCGTGGGCTGCAAAGAACGAGGCCGAAGTCGCGGCGGACTAAAGCGGGACCGGCTTGATGATAAAGGAATGCTGTATGTAGGTGGAATTCATGGATGATCTTCCCGATCCCCTGGATTTACTCGCCAAACGCCTGGAAATCCTGGAGCGGCGTGTCTGCGAACTGGAGCATCCTACTACGGCACCCAGCACAGCCCTTGCGCTCGATATAAGTCTACCGGTGGCGGCCCAGGCTCCCGAGCCGCTTCCCCTTGCGTCGGTCGGCGGAGCGTTTTCCGTGCTGGGCAAAGCCATGCTCGGCATTGCCGGAGCCTACCTGCTGCGCGCCGTGGCCGAATCCACTTCGCTTCCCAAAACAGCGGTTGCCGCCCTTGCCATCGCGTACGCGATGCTGTGGCTGATATGCGCCACACGCACACTCGCCGGCGCTTGGTTTGCAACCATCACCTATGCCTGCACCTCGGCTCTGATTCTGGCTCCCATGCTGTGGGAACTCACACTCAGCTTCAAGGTGTTGACCGCCGTGGAAAGCGCCGCCGTACTGGGTGCATTTGTATGCACGGCCTCCGCACTGGCATGGAAGCGCAATCTCACATCGATCTTCTGGATAGCCAATGTTACCGCGGCCACGGTTGCCTTTGCACTGTCGATTGCGACGCGTGAAATGACGCCTTTCATCGCTGCACTCATGCTAATGGTTCTTCTTAGCGAGTACGCGGCGTTTCGCGACCACGGACTGAGCGTGAGGCCGCTGGTGGCAACCATCGCCGATTTGGCAATCGCTGCTCAATTCTACATTTATGCCAGACCTCAGAACGAGCGCGCGGATTACCCGTTCCTCGGAATGCCTGCATTGCTTGTGCCTGCTCTCACACTCTTCCTCATTTACGGGACAAGCGTAGCCCTCAAGACGGTGCTCCTCGAGCGGAAGATTAGCGCATTCGAAACGGTCCAGGCGACAGTGGCATTCTTGCTTTTGGCTTGCAGTGTGCTAGCCTACGAGCCACAAGGTGGAGCGAGCGTGTTGGGGGTCTCTTGCCTGCTCCTTTCTGCTGCGAGTTATGCAACCGTCTTTGGTATCTTTTGCCGCGCTCCGGAACGGCGCAATGAGAGAGTCTTTGCCACCTGGAGCGCAACACTTTTTCTGGCAGGCAGCGTGTTGTGCCTGCCAACGTCGTTGCTGGTTCCCTGCGTGGCCGTGGCCGCGATTGTGGCCACGTTTCTCGGAGTTTTCTCGAACCGACTGCTTCTTCAGTTCCATGGCGTGGCATATCTGATAGCAGCCACAGTCGCATCCGGCCTGCTTTATTATGTTTTCCAGGCGCTTGTCGGAACGCTGCCTGGTGCGCCAGCTTGGCGCGAGTGTGTTGTTACTGCTTGCGCGGTTCTCTGCTATGCGGCGCGGAAGCCTTGCCAGGGAGACACATTCGAGAAGAGGCTTCTAGATATTGTCTCGGCATTCGTGGCAGTTAGCGCCATCGCGGCGCTGCTGGTGGAAGGGCTGGTGTCGCTGACCGCATTGAGAGTGAATCCAGGTGCCCAGCACATCGCTTTCATCCGCACGTTGACAATCTGCGCGACAGTTCTCGCGCTGGCCTATAGCGGCTCGCATTGGCGCCGGATGGAGTTGACGCGCATTGGCTACGCCGCGCTGGTGTTGGTTGCGGCGAAACTGATAGTCGAGGATCTGCGCCTCGGGCATCTAGAATTCACTGCCGCTTCGATCTTCCTCTTCGCAATTACTTTGATCGCGGTACCCCGTGTACGAATATCCGAGTAGCTAAAAACGCAGAAATAGAGTCTCTGTTATCGATTTCTTGCCGAGTGGATCTCCGACGACTGGCAGCAGAGTACGGTCATCCGATGTACTGCGGAGGGCTGGCGCCAAGGTTATCTACACCTATGATCTTGGCGATAGCTGGGAGCACGCCATCGTCTTGGAGAAGCGGCTTCCAGTGGACCCAAATACGAAGTATCCGCTCTGCATGGATGGCCAGCTTGCGTGTCCGCCGGAAGACTGTGGCGGAATCCCGGGATTTTACGATCTCGTTGAAGCCATCGCTGACCTAAACCACGAACAGCATCAGGAACTGAAAGACTGGCTCGGCGATGACTTCGACCCCGAGGCCTTTTCAGTCGACAGTGTCAACCAGATGCTCTTACCCATGCGCCGCCTCGGCAAAGCCTCAAGAAAATAGACCGTTTCCCTCGACTACGCAGGCTTGCCAAAAACACACGCTATATCGTGACCAAAATTATCCCCCGCCAGCCCCAGAAGCTCCTTGAAACTTGTGGCTGATGGCGGAGTGACTGCCGTTTTTAGGGTTATAGGTCTCTTATTGAAGCTATTCCCTCAGCCTTCAATGTCCATATTTCGTTCACAGAGAACGCACGCGGGACTGCGGCCCTCTTTCGGCGGCGTTCCCTTTGAGCAGCGGTGAACATCCAAGAGGGCGGCTCGCCGGAGCCGCTCATATTTCCGGGGCCATCCTTTGATGCACATCAGCAATGAAGCTGTTTCCGTGGTAGACTGCCCTCATGCAGAGCGGATTCTTTCAACGCGCGGCGGTGGCCATCGTATTGATGGGTGCGCTGCTTGCGCCGTTTGGAACCTGCCTGCAGCGGACGCAGCACACAGCGCACAGTTGCTGCTCGCACGCTTCGCAGGCCGGTAAGACTGCGAAGCCCGACTGCTGCACCGTGAGCAACCAATCCCCGGTCGCCATGGTTGCACCGGCTTTTGCCGGTTCCGCGCCGATGGTTATTTCGCGCGTGTTCCTTTCTGCGAGCGAACTCTCTTCGCCGCGTGAAGTTCCGGCCGCCGCCATCATCCCTCAACATTCTCCCCCTGGCCGCGCCTCAATCCTGAGAATCTAGCTCGTCGCTTTCGCCCCTGCTGTCCGGGCTGCGCATACGTGTGCCCTGGAACACCCCTCCTGCATTTTCTGGAGCGGAAGAAGAGTGAGCACACCCTGGCCAAAGCCGTGCATATGGCTTGACTTGGGGGCCATCGATTCTGATTCCGCTGTGACGCGGAGCTAAAGAGTGAAGCATTTCTGTGTGATTGCGCTGCTTTTGGCGGCGCTGCCAATTGTCTGCCGTGGACAGGCTGAGCTGCCCTCCGTGCCGATTTCCAGCGCGACCGCGGCGTCGTTGTCTGTGGATGAAGCGGTTGCCGAAGCGCGGCAGGCCAACCCCGAAATTCGAGCTGCGGTACGGCGCCTGTCGCTGGCTCAAATGAAAACCACAACCGCGCGCAGCCTCGACGATCCCATGCTCGAAGTGCGCGACTGGAGCACGCCTCTGCGCAAACCCTTGGACCTGAATCAGGCGCAGTTGATGTTCATGCTCCAGCAGTCGTTTCCGAACCGGCAGAAGCGGGATTTGCGCGCCAAGGCTGCCGGAGACGGTGCAGGCGTGGCAGCCGAGGAGCTTGAGGCATTGCGGCAGCAGGTGGACGCTGACGTCCGCAAAGCCTGCGCCGACCTGATGCGCAATGCCGATGAGATGAAGCTGCACGACCGCCAATCGTCTCTGCTGAAAGAGGCACTGGCCGCGGCGCTCGCCGAATACACCACCGGAAAGGTTCTCCAGGCCGACGTGCTGCGCGCGCAGATGGCGCTGACCCGGTTGAGCGAACACCTCATTGAGTTGGAAGAAGAGCGGGACAGTGCGCGTACGCAGTTAAATACGCTGCTGGGCCGCCGCCCGGACGAAGCGGTTGAGATTGCCGGAAGCTACGCAATTCCAGCACGTCTGCCTTCCATTGATGAATTGGAGCGCGTCGCCATCGAACATCGCCCGGAGCTTGCCGGCCTGCGCAAGCAAATCGTGCAGTCGCAGGATCAGGGGCAGTTGGCGCGGCTGGCCATGAAGCCGGACTTCACCGTCGGCGCGGGATACATGCTGATGCCCACCGGTTCCAATTCGCGCAATGCCTACATGGCTGAAGCCTCGATGAATCTACCCTGGCTGAATCGTGAGCGACACGACAGCGAGACGAAGCAGGCTGATGCGGCGACGGAGGTAACAAGAGCCGAACTCGAAGCGCGCACAGCGATTGTGTTTTCCGAAATTCGCCAAGCGCAGGTCAATGTACTGTCTGCACAGAAGCGGATCAAGCTCTATCGCGACACGCTGTTGCCGCAAGCCGAGGCAGTCTTCAATGCCTCCGCCGCCGCGTACAAGAACAATCGAACGGAATTCCAAAATCTGATCGACAGCCAGAACCTGCTGCTCGACATTCAAACCGCCTGCTACAAAGCATCGGCGGCAACGGACGCAGGCATTGCCCAGTTGGAACGCGCCATCGGCGCGCCCCTGGCCACCAAATCCGGCACAGAAAGGACAAGCAAATGACAGCAAGAGAGAAGAAGTTGATCGCATTGGGAGCAGGCGCAGGAGTTCTGGCGGCAGCGTTGGCGGTTGGAATTTTGATTGTGCGGGAGCAGCCTTCGTTCGCATCCATGCTCACACCGTCCGCGGCCAAACCGGTTGCCACCATGCAACCTGAGGCTGGACTGGACAAACAGCAAGGCACGCAACCAGGCACGACGGTTCAACTGAGTCCTTCCGAGATCACCGCGGCGGGTGTGCAGATTGCCGAAGTTCGCACCGCCGCATTGAAGACGGATATTGTCGCATTTGGCCGCGTGGAGCAGCCCGAGGCGCAGCTTGCCGCAGTGAGCACGCGCATCGGCGGCCGCGTTGACAAGCTCGATGTGCAATACACTGGCGAGCGCGTGCACAGCGGCCAGGCAGTGGCCGACTTGTACAGCCCGGAAGTCGCGACCTCGATCGAGGAGTATCGCCTGGCTCAGGAGAATCGCAATCATCTGCGCCAATCCGACGATGCGTATGCGCGCCAGCAGGCGGATGCATTGGTGCAGGCAAGCCTGCGCAAGCTGGAGCTTTGGGGCATATCAAACAAACAGATTGACGCGCCGGGAACCAGCACCGTGCCTCACGTAACGATCTACGCCTATGCCTCCGGAACGGTAGTCGATCGCAAGGTGACGCAAGGCCAATATGTGAACGCGGGCGATACGCTCTTCACCGTTGCCGATCTGAGCCAAGTATGGATCAAGGCTGATGTTTACGAGGAGCAGTTGCCGCAGATTCGCCAGGGTCAGCCTGTGGACATCACCGCCGAGTCGCTGCCCAACCGCACTCTGCACGGCCGCGTGGATTTTATTGAACCAGCGGCGAACCCGCAGACACGCACCGTGCCCGTGCATGTGCATGTTGCCAATCCCGGCATGAAGCTCTTGCCCGGCATGTTTGTGAACGCAAACTTCGTGAGCCGCGCCGCGCAGACGACCATCGTGGTTCCGCGTTCGGCCGTGCTCGATACAGGCACTCGCAAGATCGTGTATCTGGCCAAGCCTGATGGCGTCTTTGAGGCGCGCGAAGTGCAAGTGGGCGCGCCCAATGAGGATCTGTTCCCGGTCTCCAGCGGATTGGCGCTGGGCGACAAAGTGGTGCTCAACGGTAACTTCCTCATCGACTCGCAGGCGCACTTGAGCTCCGGTATGTCTGGACTCTACGGCGGATCGAAAGAGTTCTCGGCGAACCAATCAGCGCCTAACTCTGCGACGAACAAAAGCGCGGAGACCAACGCAGCCAAGATCGATTTCCATGCGGATGCCAATCCGATGAAGGCCGGCGAAGACAACACCTTCCACGTGAACCTGACCGATGCGAGTGGAAAGCCCATTAGTGATGCGCAGGTGACCGTCACGCTCGTCATGCCCGCCATGCCGGCCATGAACATGCCGGAGGTGAAGAGTTTCTTCAATCTTCCATGGGTCGCAAACCACCAGATGTATATGGGCAAGGGCCAGCCGCCGATGGCTGGAACGTGGAATGTTCTTGTGGATGCGCGCAAAAACGGCGGCGTGATCGCATCCTTCCACACTCACCTCAGCGCGAACTAGGAGCCGAAAATGATCAACCGCATCATTGAATTCTCAATGAAGAATCGCTGGCTGATCCTGGCCGTCTATGCCGCGCTGGCGGTGTGGGGATACTGGGCGCTGGTGCATACGCCCATCGATGCGATTCCCGACCTGAGCGAGAACCAGGTCATCGTGTTCACCGAGTGGCAGGGCCGTAGTCCGCAAGAAGTGGAAGACCAGATCACCTATCCGCTCACCGCCAATCTGCAAGGGTTGCCGCATGTGCGCACCGTGCGCTCTTCCTCCGCATTCGGCTTCTCGATGGTAAACGTCATCTTCGAGGACTCGGTTGATATTTACTTTGCGCGCACCCGCGTGCTGGAGCGGCTCAGCCTCGCCGGCAGCTTTTTGCCCGCCGGCGTCACGCCGATGATGGGACCGGACGCAACCGGTGTGGGCCAGGTTTTCTGGTACACCGTCGAAGGACCTTACGACAGCGGGACACTGCATTCGATTCAGGATTGGTTCATCAAGTACCAACTGAACTCCGTACCTGGTGTCGCCGAAGTCGCCAGCGTCGGCGGCTTCGTGAAGCAATACCAGATCGATCTCGATCCCATGAAGCTGCGCGCCTACAACGTTGCTCTCAAGGACGTAGTGGCTGCGGTGGAGCGCAGCAATAACAACGTCGGCGCCAAGGTGATCGAGGTTGGCGACACCGAGAACATGGTGCGCGGCATCGGGCTAATTCGCGGTCTGAAGGACATTGAGAATATTTCACTCGGCGTCTACAACGGCACGCCCGTCACTGTCGCCAATGTGGGTAGCGTCCAGCTTGGCCCCGAGTTTCGCCGCGGCGTTCTCGACAAGGACGGCAAGGAAGCCGTGGGCGGAGTCGTCGTCATTCGCTATGGCGCCAATGCGCGCGAGGTGATCGAGACCGTCAAGAAAAAAATCGACGAGATTCAGCCGGGGCTTCCCGCGGGTGTGAAGATTGTTCCCTTCTATGACCGCGGCATTCTCATCGATCATGCGGTCGATACACTGCGCCACGCGTTGATTGAAGAGATCATTCTGGTCACGCTGGCGCACGTGCTCTTCTTGTGGCACTTCCGCAGCATCCTTGTGGTCACCATTCCATTGCCTCTCGCGGTACTCGGTGCATTCCTATTCATGAAGGGCGCGGGCATCTCGTCGAACATCATGTCGCTGGGCGGAATCGCCATCGCTATCGGCGTACTCGTGGACGCGGGAATCGTAATGACGGAAAACGTGATTCGCCAGGCGGAGCAATACGAAAAGGAGCACGGCAATTATCGCGATAACATCTGTGAGATCACGCTCAACGCCGCAAAATTTGTGGGCCGGCCCATCTCCTTTGCCATGGTCATCATCATCCTGGCGTTCGTGCCGGTCTTTGCGCTCACCGGAATGGAAGGCAAGATGTTTCATCCGCTGGCCTTCACCAAGACCTTTGCCATGGTGGGTTCCACGATCTTAGCTATCACGCTGGTACCGGTCTTATGCACGTTCCTCATCCGTGGCAAACTGCATCGCGAGGAAGAGAATCCGGTGATGCGCCTGCTGCGTGCCATTTATCGGCCCACGCTCAGTTGGGCACTGAGCCACAGGCCCATCACGCTCGGCGCAGCGCTGGCCTTGTTCTGCGCGGCCATCTATACGGCAACCACCATCGGCTCCGAGTTTATGCCGCCGCTGAATGAGGAGACGGCGCTCTTCATGCCCATCACCGACCCGCGCATCTCGCTTACCAAGGCGACTGAGATCCTTCGCCAGCAGGACGCAATCATCTCCGCCGATCCTGCCGTTGCGATGGTCGTAGGCAAGGTGGGACGGGCAGATACCTCCACCGATCCAGCACCCGTGAACATGGGCGAAACCACGATCACCTTCAAGCCCAAGGAGCAGTGGCCCAAAGGGCTTACGAAAGACGCCATCCTTGCCAGGCTCGATGAGAAATTGCAGATTCCCGGCGTCACCAATATCTGGACGCAGCCAATTCGCAATCGCATCGACATGCTCTCCACCGGCATTCGCACGCAGGTCGGCATCAAGGTCTTTGGACCCGATCTGGACGTGATTGAAGCCAAGTCGGAAGAAATCAAGAATGTGGTGCGAACAATCCCCGGTGCAGTCGATGTTTATGCCGAGCGCACCACAGGCTCTCCTTACCTCGAGATGACCGTGGATCGTCCGGCCGCGGAGCGCTACGGCTTAAATGTTGCGGACGTGGAAGACGTGATGGAAACCGCAATCGGCGGCAAGAATCTGACCACCATCATCGAAGGAAGGCAGCGCTTCCCGGTGCGCGTGCGGTATGCACGCGACTTCCGCGAAAATCCGCAGCAACTCGGCGACGTGCTGGTAACCGGAAGCAATGGCGCGCAGGTGCCGCTGAGCAAAGTGGTCACCATCAACACAACCATGGGATCCTCGATGATCAGCAGCGAAAACGGACTGCTGCGCGGTTCCGTACTTCTGAATGTGCGCGGTCGCGACGTGGGCGGCTTTGTGGACGAGGCAAAGCGCGCAGTTGCAACCAGCGTGAAGATGCCGCCGGGCTACTACGTCGAGTGGAGCGGCCAATACGAAAACCAGATCAGCGCGCGCAAGCGCCTGGAGATGGTTATTCCCCTCGTTCTGTTGGTGATCTTCGTCCTGCTCTATCGCACCTATGGCTCCGTGAAAGAGGCAGCTCACGTTCTTCTGGCCGTTCCCTTTGCGCTTACCGGAGGAGTCTTCCTGGTGAAGGCGATGGGGCTCAACTTCTCGGTTGCAGTGTGGGTCGGTTTCATCGCGCTCTTCGGAACCGCGGTGCAGACCGGCGTGGTGATGGTGATCTATCTGGAAGAGGCGGTTGCGCGCCGTAAAGCCACGGATGGCAAGCTAACTCGTGCCGGGCTGCATGCCGCCGTGATGGAAGGTGCGCTGCTACGGCTTCGCCCCAAGGTAATGACTGTGGCTACGGTGGTTGCCGGCCTCTTGCCGCTGCTCTGGTCCACGCGCACCGGCGCCGAGTTTATGAAGCCGCTTGCGGCACCGGTGCTGGGAGGGATGCTGAGTTCACTCATTCACGTGCTGATTGTGACTCCGGTGATTTTCACCTGGCTGCGCGAGCGGGAACTGCAACAGGAGGAGGCGAAAATTTAGAAAGAGGCAGAAGCGTGCGCACGAAATGGAGATGAGCCCCTGCAGGTGCATATTCTAAACCTATTGAACCGACGCGATCTGCCCCATCTCCTGCTCTGCAGGTGCCGGCGAAGGTACCGGATTCGGAAGAGTACCGTCACAAGCTTCGAAAAAGAGGAGAGATTTCCGCATCGGCAGTCCAGAATCTGATGCTCCATTTCTATAACAATGAAGAATCACCCATTCCTGAATCTGGCGTAACTAACGATGAACGAGGAGATTACGAGCGAATCCGCCTCGGTCGCTTTTGCTGGAAGCGGACGTGAGAGTACTCGCGCCATTACTACGACTTTTCGATGATGGCCCAAGGGCCGACCCGCTCCGAGTCTCTTTCTGACTTGGCTCTTCTCGCGCAGGTTGTGAGGCACAAAGAGGCGTTCTATCCTTCCTTCAGGGCACACTATGAACTTGCGCACCCCGGAAATGTTCGCCTCATACCAAGAACGGAATGCATCATTGCTTTGGAGAAGGACTACCGAAACATGGGTGTGATGATCTTTGGTGAGCCGCCGTCATTCGACAGCATCATCGAAACACTTGATGCGCTTGAAAAGCAGATAAACGGGTAACCGCGCAACATGCGAGATGTATTGGCTATCAACATCTATCCGGGCAAAGTTGGGTGGGGATCAATGAGGTAGCCGGGGCCTCAACCATGCATATACCCAGGTTCCTGCCAGTGCGCTCAGGGCTGCCACAATCATTACTGAGATTCCAGATCCGATCAGCGCAAAGAGCGGTCCGGGGCAGGCGCCGGTCAACGCCCACCCCAGCCCGAAGATCGTGCCACCCACTGCGTACCGTACGCCGCTTCCCAATTCCTTGCGGGGCATTGCAATGATCTCGCCAGAGAGGGATTTCAGCTTGGCCCACTTGATAAGTGCGACAAAAGCTGCCGCCGTTGCAATCGCGGAGCCGATGATTCCATACATGCGAAACGACTGAAAGCGGAACATCTCCTGAATGCGGAACCAGGAAACAACCTCCGACCGAGTCAGAACGATTCCGAACGCGATCCCCAGCAGCAAATAGACAACCAAGTATTTCGGTCGGATCGCAACGGAGGCGCTTCTCACATCTTCAATTTTATATGTCGCTGCTTGTGTCATACTCCCCCCAACAAAAGCGGCAGAATCAGATACGTTGCTGCAAGCCCGCCGGCAAAGAAGCCAATCACTGCAATTAGCGAAGGTAACTCGAAGTTAGCCAGTCCGCTGATTGCGTGCCCTGATGTGCAACCTCCTGCATAAGCCGTGCCAAAGCCCACAAGAAACCCTCCCACGACCACCGAAATAAACCCGCGGAGCGTAAGAAGAGCGTGCCAACTGAACAGTTCTTGTGGCGCTACTCCTGAAAAGTCATGGATTCCCAATTTCATTAGCGCAATTCTGGTCTCAACCGAGATAGCAACAGGATGAACCGCTCCTGCATGAAAGGCGATAAAGCCGCCAATCAGGACTCCGGCAAGAAACACGAGGTTCCAAAGCCCAACCCGCCTCCAGTCATAGCGCAGAAATTCCACTCGGCCCGGAGCGATGATGGAACACAGATGCCGCAGATTGCTCGAAATTCCGAACGACTTGTTGCCCACAATCAACAACGCCGGGACAAAAAGTCCGATCAGCGGACCTGCCACATACCACGGCCACTCACCTTGGAACCAGGCTGCCATACGTTTTTCATCCCTATGGCGCAACCAGCGCGCCTGCTACTTTTTCTTGTCCCTATTCCACCCAAAAGCTACCTGGAAGGAATTCTGATACATGCTCAGATTTGCGCTTCCGCCGCCATAGGCCGCTGGAATTGAATTGACGCCATTCACCGAGTTATTAAAGGCGTGAATATACGCGAAGCTGATTTCCTTCCCACTTTCCGAGGTCCAGGTTGCGCCCGCGTGCAGGTGGTCCTTGGTTACTGCCGGCGCCAGTAGATTAAAGAACGTCTGCGAATTGTCAATGGGAACACCACCATGATTGTACCCTCCCCGCAGCGTCAACGCCGGGTTGACTTCATAGTCGAACCCCGTCTTGACCACGTTGATGTCATGCCATCCGAACCGGGTCCGTTGTCGGTCCCAAGCGGAGAGGTGCTTGCCAGGGTGTTGGCAATTGACTTCACCTGACCATACAGAATGCGCTCCTCGTCATACAGCAGCGTCGCTTTCGAGCCAAGCTTCACCGCCGCGCCGCCCGCAAAGTTGGCCGGAACGTCGAATCCGCCGTGCTCGGCAAACAGCCGCTGTAGCGGTCGAATTTGCTCACGTACGTCCGGCTTTGGTAAGTCGCACCTAGCGGAGGCGTGAAGAAGCGGACCGCGCAAAGCGTGGACGATATTCACTTTCTAATCGGGAGTTGGAACGCAAACGAGTACTTGGCGGATTCAAGCTCGAAGTGCAACAAATTCCTAATAGGAGATAGTTGCATATGGCGAAAATCTACAGTCACCTGGATGTTCAGGAACGGGCACTGATCGAGACCCAGTTGACGTTAGGCATGAAGCCGGCGGCGATCGCTGCCAGCCTCATGCGGACCCGTTCCAGCATCACCCGTGAAATGCACCGGAACGGCTGGAAGCCAGCGTTTGTTCATCGAGGCAGAGCGACCGTTGCCGGGAGGTACAGATGCGTATCCGCCGACCGGCGCGCCCGGCTGCTGGCGATCAAGCCGCGCGTCCCGTGCAAGCTGGTTCCCGGCAACCCGCTGTGGATCACCGTGGTCGATCATCTCCATTAGGGCTTGAGTCCGGCGCAGATTGCGAGCACACTGGCGCGTATGCCCGATCCTGTACGGCTCAGCTACCGTTGCGTTGTGGCCATCTATATACTTGGTCGTCGAGAGCACTGAGATGTCTGCGCCAAGTTCGAGAGGCTTCTGGAGAATCGGAGTCAAGAAGGTGTTATCGACGGCAAGAAGAATTGAGTGGCGCTTCGCAATCTGAGCAACGGCTTCGATGTCAGTCAGCTTCAGCGTTGGATTGCCGGGCGTCTCGATGAAGACCATGCGAGTCGCGGGAGTGATGGCAGCTTCCACATTGCCAGCGTCGGAGCTGTCTACAAACGATGCGGTAATTCCAAGATAATCCAACACTTCGCGAAATAGGCGCATCGTTCCGCCATAGACGACATCGGAGACGACCACGTGATCGCCGGATTTCAAGACAGAAAGAGCGTTGAGATGGCGGCCATTCCAGTGCGAAAGCAGACAGCCGGAGGCGTTCCCTCAAGCGCTCCGATTGCCTTTTCCAATGCATCGACGGTCGGGTTCGAAACGCGCGAGTAACTGAATCCCTTGTCAACGCCAACGGCATCGTGGACGAATGTGCTGGTCTGATAGAGCGGGAAGAGAATTAAACTGGCGTGAGAATCCCGCGATCGTCCGCCGTGAATTGCAACTGTGGAATCCTGCAGGTCTTGTGCGTTCAACGCAATCTCCTTTGCATCTGGTGAAAGGGTATCCAGAAACTACTGGGCCGCCACGGGTGTCCCAGGCGGTCGCCAGCATGGAGATTGAGATGGTGAACTCAGACTCTCGAATCTGGCCTGCAACCGCCTGGGTTGCGCATGGCCATCGGCATTCGAGAAGCAAGGATCATAATCACTCCTAGTCGTTTCGTTAAACTTGGAGCGCCGGGCGGGGGTCGAACCCGCGAGTACAGGTTTTGCAGACCTGCGCGTTAGCCGCTTCGCCACCGGCGCTTTCGGAACTGTTGGCCGGATTCAGCCAAAGCTGAATGCGGCAACTGTTCACAGAAAATCAAAAAACCCACCTCGCCTTCTGGCGGGTGGGTCGTAGGGATTCGAGATTCTAGCTTTGGAATCTAGCCCAGCGAACACGCCCGCACAGCGCAGCCCTGACAGCAGCAGCACATACACATCGCGGGAGTGAACAGATTGGCCATTGAATCCTTTTCTGGTCGAGTGCCAACCTTTCGGCGGCAACCGATTAGTTGTAGGTTAAAGCAGCAGCAATTCCGTGTCAAGCCATCGAAAGAAAAGATGAGGTTTTTTATCCCTTCCATTATCCAAACCAGCGTTGCTTCATAGCCTCCGAACTGCCGCTTCCGCCACTTGTTGAATATGTGCAGGGCGTGTCCGGCAGCAACCGCCCACAATCTGCGCTCCTGCGGCAAACCACTCGGCGGCCTTGGCTCCATAGCTGACCGGATCTCCTGTGCCCGTCCACCGGCGCCCCTCGGCATCCCACTCCTCGCCGGAGTTCGGATAGACCACAACAGGTTTGTTCGTCGCTTTGCGCAGTTCACTGATCAGCTTCGGAATACGCACCGGCGGCGTGCAATTCACTCCAATGGCCATCGCCTGCGGAAAGCGCGCAACCTCGGCCGCACACTCGCTGAGTAACTCGCCATGAGTTACATGCCGATCATCCTTGCAGGTGAAGCAGAACCACGCCGCCAACTCCGGCCACGCCGCCAGTGCCTCGCCGATGGCCAACGCTTCATCGAGCGACGGCAGCGTCTCAAATGCCAGCACATCGGGCGCGAGTTGACCGGGCGCATTGCCAGCCAGCACATGAATACGCTCACGATGGAATTCAACCATATCGGTAAAACTGCAACCGTAGTTTCCGTGATATTCGGCGCCGTTGTGCAGCGTGGCTCCATACGGTCCCAGCGAAGCCGCCACCACAACTCTGCGTCCGGGAAACTCCGCGCAGGCCGCGCGCGCCAGTTCGATCGAGCGGAGCAGCGCCGCGTCTGCCCGGTTGGCCGCTAAGCCAAACTCCGCGTATCCCATCCGCGAAACCTGATAGCTGGAGGTCAGAATACATTGCGCTCCAGCCTCGATATAAGCGCGATGCACGGCAATGACTTTTTCCGGCGCGTCTTCCAGAACGTGTGCCGACCACAGCGGCCCATCGATATTGGCGCCGAGGTGCTCGATTTCTGTGGCCATGCCGCCGTCCAAAACCTGAATCCCGCGCAGAATCGAGTCCCGCTCTTGCGCTTTCGTAGTCATCGGCACCGTCCTTGCTGAAGTTTTTGCAGATTCTCGATGGCGCGATGCAAGGTCTCCAACTGCTTGCAGAAGGCAAAGCGAATCTGGTGCGCGCCGCCGCCCGGCTGGCTATAGAAGCTCGCGCCGGGGACTGCCGCAATTCCTATCTCCTTCACCAGATGAGTCGCAAATGCACGATCGTCTTCAAACGAGAATTCGGAGATATCGGTCATGATGTAGTAAGCGCCGCCGGGCTTGAAGACTTTGAACCGGGCCTTGCACAGAGCATTCAACAAGAGATCTCGCCGTTCCTTGTAGCCGGCAGCAAGCTTCTCATAGTAGCTATGGGGCATCTCCAATGCCGCAGCGCCGGCTGCCTGCAAGGGAGCCGCAGCGCCCACGGTGAGAAAGTCATGCACCTTGCGAATTGCGGCAGTGAGAGGTGGCGAAGCGATGGCCCATCCCACGCGCCATCCGGTCACGCTGTAACTCTTTGACAAACTGTTGATGGTCACCGTGCGCTCGCGCATTCCGTCGATGGTTGCAATGGAAATGTGCTCAGCGCCGTCGTAAAGAATGTGCTCATAGATTTCATCGGTGATGGCCAGAACATCGAACTCGACACACAGATCGCGAATCAACTCCAACTCTCCGCGCGTGAATACCTTTCCGGTCGGATTGTGCGGCGTGTTGAGAATGACGGCGCGCGTCTTGTGGTTGAACGCCTCACGCAAAGCGTCTGGATAAAAGCTCCATTCACCGCTTTCATCCACCGGCGGATGGAGCGTCACATAGCGCGGCGTGGCTCCGGAGAGGATCGAATCGGGGCCGTAGTTTTCGTAGAAGGGCTCGAAGACAACGACTTCCTCGCCGGGGTCGACAAGCGCCAGCAGCGACGCGATCATCGCTTCGGTCGATCCGCAGCATACGGTAATCTCGCGCTCCGGATCGATTTCAATCTTTTGCCACTCGGCGAATTTTGCAGCTACGGCGCGGCGACAATTCTGCGCTCCCCACGTAATGGCATATTGATTGATGTCGTCGCCGATGGCCTGTTGCGCAGCGAGTTTGATGGCTTCAGGCGCGGGGAAATCCGGGAATCCCTGCGCCAGATTGACCGCGTTGTATTGGATGGCCTGCCGCGTCATTTCGCGAATGACCGACTCTGTAAACTGCGCCGCCTTCTGACTGACTCGCACTGAAGATCCTTCCGCGCGCTGGATGCACTCTCTTTATTAGCTTGCCACAGAACAGAGCAGCGCCGATAGAACCGGCGCTGCTCAATAGTGTTTGGCCTCTGCCGATGGCCTTTTCCAACAAAAGGCCATCGGCATGAAGGTACAGCTTTGCCTCGTAGAAGAACTCAGAAGATGATCTTCAAAGCAAGTTGCGCATTGACCGGCTCGCCCGGTCCGATGCCGGGGTTGCCGAGATACTGGCCGATTGTGGAACCGATGGTGCTGGTCTCACCAGCAGTCGGAAAGCCCACAGCAGCGAGATTGGTGTGGTTGAAGATATTGATGATGTCGGCACGCAATTGGGCGCTGACCCGCTCGGTGATGGCGGTGTTTTTAACCACAGCCAAGTCCACGGAGGCGTAGCCGGGATTGTAGTTCTGACCGCGGTAGGTGAACTTGAGATGCCCAGGAACGCATTCAAAGGCCTTCCATTTTTCCTTTCTCCAAGAGTGGGTTGTTCGAGTTCTTCCTGGAAAATTTGGGGGCACCTGGTTTGCGCAATTCAGCATGAACATAGTCAATCGTATTTCGTACGCCTTGGAGGTTCGTTCTCCCGTTGGCTGCCTGATTGCGCGGTACACCGACAGACTTACGGCAGGCTTCCTTAAACCCATGCAAGTTGCCGGACGGCTGGCTGTCTCCCTCTGCTCGCTTTGACAAGCCCCGGTCGTCCCGTTCCGGTCAAGACATTCTTATCGGCAGCTTTCGGAGGCAGCAGACGATCACCCTCATACGGCCCTGGCCCGCCTTGGATAGCCAACCATCCGGTCAGCAAGAGAGGTCGGAGTCTCATTGCAGCCAGGGGATGCGGCCTCGGTTGTGCGCAATGACCGCAAAATGAATTTCCGCTCCAAAATAGCAATCCGCTTCGCTCATGCGCAGTTATCCAAGAAATGCTGCTCTGTGCGACATGTACGAGGGGTTATTTTGGCGCAAATTCTGAGGGGGTAGATAGGTCGCCTGTGCGCATCAAGTCGAAGAAAGGGGTTCTCTTTTGCTGCACACATTGAACCGCGTAGAGGTACATAGCCGCCGACCATGTCTGCCAATCCCGGCCGCTGGGCTTACCGGTTTGCGCGTGAATCCATTCGTTGAATCCCCACTCCGCCGCGTTTTCATGCCATGGCTTGACCAGCTCTGTCAGCGCCAACAATTTGCGCTCCGCCAGATCCATCTGCCCTGCCGCTACGCACGCCGCGACATAGAAACCACAAATAAAAGGCCACACACCTCCATTGTGATAGTCTCCTGGCCGGTTATAACGCTCATATCGTGGTAGCCAATCCGCATGATGGGGAAGAATGTATGGAAACAAACAGGGCGGCAAATCCACAGCAAGTTCTCCCTGACCACGCATGGCTTCGCACTCGGCTTCAATCCAAATCAGCATGTTCGCTGCCCAGCGAGGCGAAGCAATCCCGGTCAGAATCGCCAGACTGTTGCCAAGCAGATCGAAGCGGTCACTGGTCATGGCTTTGTACGAATAAAGTGCGTAGTAGGGCGCGGATGGCTCTACAAGAGCCTCTTGCTCATAGCTGTTTTTCTCCTCGCAACTGACCTCAAGACGGCTCATCAATCCGCGCAACTGATCGGCGGAGTCATATTCTCCATAAAGACGAAGATAAGCATAGACGAGCATATTCACGTACAGCCCGTACCCCATTACATACTGCTCATCGCGCCAGTCGCTGGTGGGTAACTGGGAGACTATCACCCTGTCATCGGGACTCTGGTACTGCATCCACCGCAGAGCCTTCTCTGCTGCCTCAAGAAGGAACTCCGGCTGATTCGTCGATATTCTGAACAGGGCCAGCCCAAAGAGGAAGAGGGGCGTCGAATCGCTGGAACCGCGGTTGGCTGGATCGTGCGCGAGGGATGGGATGTGGCCATGCGGCGTCTGATTGTTCGCAAGCGCTACCAGTGTGCGCTCGAGAGCGTCCGCAAGCTGCTCGTTGCCAGTTGCCAGAAAGCCGAGGGCAGAAATCATCAGATCTCGCGTGTAAGGTTCCGGGTATCCCCACCCAGCGGTTCGAGGCAGTCCTTGAAACGGTCCCCGTGCGTTATGCAACAGGATGTTTAGAGCCGCCTCTTTAGCCTGCTCGATAGAGATTCGTGACTTATCATCGAAAGACATGGACTCCTCGTTGGCGTGCTGGGTTGAGGAGACGAGCACACGCGCCTCATAACTCTCTACTGGATACCCAATCGGTCGGAAACTATCTGGACGAATTGCCTGGCAACCTGACGATAGTCGAATAACTCGACCACGCGTCTACGACCCGCTTCGCCCATGCGCTTTCGCAGTGCGCTGTCTTTCATGAGTCGCAGTAGATGCTTTGCGATGTCGGGCACGCTGGCCCGATATTCGGCTGTTCGCGGATTTGGAAACACGATTCGATGACTGGTCTCGTAGTCGTGGCCTTCGCCGTAGAGCGCCTCGGTGATCTTCCTTTCCTCTGCCACCTTCGCCAGGAACGCTGTCTCGCCGTGAACCATCGTGTCGCGAAATGCCATGGCTTCGATTGCGATCACGGGCCTTTCACAGGCGTTCGCCTCTACCTGAATCATGCCAAATCCTTCCAGCCGCGACGGTGCAGCATAGATGTCGCAGGCAGACAACAAATAGGGCATGAAATTCTGCGAGACAACATTGGTCGAGTAAATGACCTTTTCGCCGATGCCCAGATCCGCCGCCAGTTTGAGGTCGATCAGGTTCTGTTGTTCGGTGCGGGGTTGAGGCCAAACCTTGCAGACATATCTCCAGTCAGGCGCCTTGGCATCGATCTGGGCCAGCGCCTGCATGACCTCCTGTGCTCCTTTCGACGCTCCATCGCCGCCAGCGGTCAGGATCATCAACTGGTCCTCCGATATTCCAAAATCCTTGCGAATCGATTGGACTTTCAAATCGTCGCGGCTATGCGGTGCGTAGCGGTCTGTGTCGCAACCGACAGGCAACACAACGATATTGTCTCCCCGGATGCCATCCCTGATATAGACCTCCTTCACCCAGTTGGAGGTGACCAGAATCAACGGCAGAGCGTTCAGAACATCACGGTGTTCCGCGATATAACCATCGGCCACAAGCCATGGCACCACCTTCATCCCAAACCGCTGCGGATGCAAAACCAGGTTTGGAACGTGGCCCCAGAACCCTACGCCTACAACTATGTCCGGCTGAAACCAGCGGTAGTACCACTCCTTTTCCAGGGATGATTCCAAATGCACAGGATTAACGTCCACGCCCATCTCACTGAGGCCCCTGCACAATAGTTCGCCCTGCAGCGCCAAGCCGGCCGCCGGCGCCGGATATTCTGTCAGTACGAGTACTTTCACGATTGTTTCTCCCGAATTGCTGTGCGCTTAAGCGCTGCTTGAGGCGAGTCAAAACACCAGAAACCTTCTTCTCGTGGTGTACTCTGCGCTTCCCAACTGTCGGCTCCGTACCCGTAAACATCCGTAATCAGCCGACGTTTCTCAAGCCAGATGTTCTCTGCCAGCATGTCCCGCCGATCCGCATCGTCGCAAACCCGAGGCAAGTACGCTCGGCCACCATCTTCGTAAGCAAAAAGCCACAGCCGCTTTATGTTGATACCACCCGCTTGCCAAAGCTCTTCGACACTCTGGCAGCACTCCTCATGACGGCGGTGGTGTGTGTACTCGCCATGCGGGCCGTGGGTCAAGAGCAGGTCATAGCTGAGACCGGCGAGCAGAGTTAATGTGGTCGCTTGGACCTGCTTGATCAATAGCGGCGCTTGATCGGGCCCATCATCAAGGTCCGCCATCTCACCCTCCGCCCCCAGTATTTGCAAGACCTGGCGGAACTTAGGAGCGCGGTCTGAATCCCCTGCTCTGCATAATGTCACGATTCGCCAAAGGAACTCCGGATGGGTCAATATGTAGCCGCCACACCACAGGATCTCATCATCTGGATGGGCAACGACAACAGCGGCCCGAGGCCGGGGGGCTGACTTCGTCTGATCACGCGGGCTAGGGACCACAGATTTCCTCGATGGAAGAAAGAACTTGGATTCTCATGAAATTAACAAGTCGGCTTGTGCTGTTCTTCTTGACCTCTTGAAGCTCGAATTGCACGCGTGCAGCGTAGATGTTTGTGATGATGGGTTCATGGCGACAACAACCGACAATTCAACTGGTCCACCCTCAGCGGCGATTGTATGCGGAAAGTCCATCGTGAAGGTCGCATCACTACGCTAACGGGAAGCTGATTTCCGAAACGCGCGATCGACCGATAGACTCTTCACAATTGAAATTATCAAGCAGCGTGCATCTTAAATAATGGTCACAATCGCACTATAAATTGATAGATCGGACTTCACAGATACTGGTCCCGAGCGAGGGTCTGCACGTAAGCGTGCGTTCTGGCCGCCGATTCGGACGGGCGACTACTTCAGAATCGGGGACCGGCGAACGAGGGCCTGGTGCCGGGCCGCCCGCTGCGTTGGCAGCTTCTCCGCTACGCTCAGCTGCCAACGCAGCGGAAGAAGTGCTTGTCTTGCTTGTGCTTATCAAAGTGAGACTTCTTTCCCCGCCCTACAGTAATTGTTGAGGGGCTGCTTGTCTCACTCATGTTGGCACAGCGGGCTCATCCTGGTTTTGTCCGAGTTTATGATTCCTCAATAGCAATCGATCTACACCTCTGATTCTTGTGAGTCGGCATCTGCCCCTGCCGGCAGGTGATCCGGCAAGTCAAGGCGCGCCACACCAATCCGCTTGTCGGCCATCCCATAATAAACATCGAAGCGGTCGGGCATGCCAAGATCGTCGCGCCGGTCGATACCGGTGGGGAACACGACATTGGCGACGACCCCGTGGCGTTCTTCTGGCAACTTGGGCATCAATACCGGCTCCGCAGAACGGTAGCTGATCACGAGCGGATGCTCCTTGGAAAAGATCATGACCCCTGCCGAATAGCACAACATGTGCCTGTCGGTTTCAGGCGCATCGATTTCGCTGACACCGTGGTAGACGATCAGCCAGCCGTGGCGAGTCAAGATGGGTGGAGTGCCACCGCCGATTTTTAGCCGTTCCCAGGGCGAGACTGGAGATGCCAGCCGATGATGAAAGGTAAACTTGCCGGTGTGAAATGGCTTATGGTTGAGTGTCATTTGACAGTACGAAATCCAGATGCTTTCCCTATCGATATCCACCTCGCGGGTCGCTGGACTACACGCAGTTTCCTCAGGGCGGGTACCTGGAAAGAGCGGCCGGTGGAGCAAGGCCAGCTCCGGCTGTCCGGATGGATCGGGAATGACGGCTGGGAAGAGACTGGCATCCTTGTCGTCTACGTTACCGAATTCGAGGCCGTCCGACGAGGCAAAAGTAGCGAGCCCCAGACGCCTCCAGTGGAAGATATCGTCCGATACTGCCAAGGCAATCCGAGGACCACGGGAAGACCATGCCGTGTAGGTCATCAAGTATCGCTGAAGAGGCCCCACAAACGTGACGCGAGGATCCTCACAACCACCGCTCCCGTCGGACCGCCGCTCATAATCTGCTTCCGGCTCCAGTGCGATGCCTAACCTCTCGACAGCGACCGGATCGCCAGCATCATTGAACAGCACCCGCGCAATGCCGATACGAGAATAATTGCCTTTCGCGACAAGCCGCGGAAAGAGGTAGAGCCTACCGTCTGGGCCACGAGCTGCTGCTGGATTCAATACGCCTTCAGCTTCCTGAGAATTGCCGACTTCTGGCTCCATCACGATTCCCAGGCGTTGCAACTTGAACCCGCTCATTGAATCTCCTCACCGGGTCACACTTGCTGGTTGTCTAAACAGGCAATGATTGTCTTGATCACCAGGTTGGTATCCGCGGGGCCCCGAACGGAAATCGACACGACACCTGCCTGTTCAACCGGATAGTCGTTCCCGCCTGGGAACAGGGCATCTCCAATGTAGACCATTTCCTTCAGAGAGATGTGGAGAATATCTCGCAGCTTTCGAATTCCATAAGCTTTGTCAATGCCGGGTTTGGTGACATCGATCGATGTTGCGCCTCCCATTCGGATAGAGAATTCAGGGATAAGAGTTTCCAGGATTGCTGTGATCTTCTTTCGCTTGAAGAAATCAGCATCCCATCTTTCCTTTTCTTCCAACGGCGCTTGCTGGCCCAATGCCGAGAATGTTATCTGGCTTCCACGATCCTCAATTACCTCTCCCCAAACCTTTTCGGCGCGAAAACCTGCTTGCTCCGTGGCCTTCTTGAGAGAGTCGATAATCTTTTCTCTTTGTTCCGCTGTCAGATCCTCGGAATACACCTGTATCCAATCACGTGCGTATTGAAAAAACTTTGTTCCGCAGGTTGGCAGCAGCGAAAGATTCGTGAGGCGATCGTCATGAGGGATGTCGGAGAGCAGTTGTTTCTCGAATTGGAACCATGCACCGCCAGAGATCACGGCAACTTTTACGACGCCCAGAAGATCGTGCAGCAGTGCTGCCGTCTCTTCACCAAGCGATGACTTGCTCGGCGCCAGGGTTCCATCCAGATCGAACACGATCAGTTTCTTCATGGGCCTCCAACTCTGTGGTTTTGCAGTTCCTGCAGAAAAGCACCCAGTCATGCACTATCCGGGGATCTTAATCTCCAGCAAAGTTATTTCTTCGCTGGGTCGAAAAACGCATTCCCCTGCCTCGGCAGGCAATATCCAGACATCGCCTTTGCCCACGCCATAAGGGAGGTCATGATGCTCTATCCGGCCCGCGCCAGCGATGCAGATCAGCACGTGTGGCTCATTTGCAGCGCCTACGGGGAACGGCGCTTCTCCAAGCAAGCGATACAGGCGGAAATGCTCGCAATCGAAGAGCCTCTCACGCTCAACGGGTGAGGCGGTTTCTACATGAGGCGCTACGAGACCGCCGGCAATCCCCGCAAAATCGATGCAGGCTAAAGCCTGATCGACATGGAGGGAGCGCGGCTGTCCGGTTTTAGGATCGACATGGCCCCAATCGTAAAGGCGAAATGTCACATCGCTATTTTGTTGAACTTCAAAGACAACAACACCACCGCCCAAAGTATGGACCGTGCCTGCAGGGATGAATACGCCGTCGCCAGGCTTCGGGGTAATGCCCGCAAGATGGTCGGTTACAGTTCCATTGGCGAGCGATTCCCGCAACTCAATCTCATCAGTTGTACCGGGTTTCAGGCCTGCATAAATCAGGCTGTCTTTATGCGCATCAATGACGACCCACGCTTCGGTCTTTCCGCTATCGTCCGCTGGGATCAGGTCGCGATGTGCATCGCTCGGATGCACCTGCACGGAAAGCATTTCCTCTGCATCAAGGAATTTGAGAAGCAACGGGAATCGTTTGAAACACGAAGCCCACTTGCCCATCAGCGGCTTCTGGTACGCCTCCATCAACTCACTAATTGTCAACCCTTTCAGCGGTCCATTTGCAACCTGGCTCGAGTGATCATCGCGATCGCTGAGTACCCATGCTTCGCCGATGGGGACGTCCTCCGGCAGCGGCGCGGAAAGCATATCTGACAAACGCCTGCCGCCCCACAGCCGATACTGATAGATCGGGTCGAACCGCAGAGGGTACAATGGGATTTGCTTCATGCGCAGTCTTCAACTCTCATCTTCCGTGGCTTCTCACGGAAAAAACTGTGACGGTTTGTCCGCCGGTTGTTGCAGGTGCAGAAATTGAAGAGAGGCATGATGATCGATTAGACCTGAAAGTCGGGTTTCAATTCCTATGGAAGCGAATGCCTCGGTACGCCGCTTGGAACCCACGACAGGTCTCCAGTGAAAACGTAGATTGCGAGCGCAGATGCCATGAAGACCGCTCCTACCCAGAATCTCCAGTCACGATGCATACGCCGCCAGTAAGGCCCTGGATCGGGTTCACCGCTGCCGCTACTATTTCCTTCGAGGTTGTGCTTGCTTCCAGTCATACCTTCTCCATATCCGATGAGTATTCACCGCTGCGTGCTGCCTTGTTGCAGTGCGCTCGATGATACAAAGCCTGTTGTGCCGCCCACACATTTGTCTCCTGTCCCTGCCAAATCTCCAAGGCCGGTTGCTGGATGGCGCGGGCAAACGAGAATGCCAGCGCCCATGGATGCCGCGACTTGAATCTCACATTCATCGCATTCAAATGGGCAGATGCCAACTCCGCGGATTGCCCGCCTGAAAGAAATGCAACGGCAGGAACAGCCGCGGGGACTGCGCGGAGGAAGCAGGCGACTGTTACATCTGCAACTTTTTCTATTTCCGCTTGCTCGCTGCAAGCTGACCCTGGAAGCACCATGTTCGGCTTCAGAATCATTCCTTCCAGCAATACCCTCTGCGTAAACAATGCACTGAAGACAGTTCGCAGCACCTCGTCTGTGACCTTGCAGCAACGCTCCAGAGAATGCTCGCCATCCATCAGAACTTCCGGTTCAACAATTGGAACGAGACCGGCCTCCTGGCAAAGCGCGGCATAGCGTGCCAGCGCATGTGCATTGGCATCTATGCAGCCCCAGCTGGGAATGTCGCGGCCAATCGCAATGACCGCACGCCATTTCGCAAAGCGCGCGCCCATCTGCGAGTATTCAGCCAGACGCTCCCGTAATCCATCAAGCCCCTCGGTAACTTTTTCTCCAGGATGCCCAGCCAACTCCTTTGCGCCTGTGTCGACTTTGATCCCAGGAATAATTCCCGCTTCGATAAGGACTTTGACAAAGGGAGTGCCGTCGCTCTTCTCTTGACGGATCGTTTCGTCGTAAAGTATTGCGCCACTAATGCATTCGCCAAGTCCAGGAGTGGTGATAATCAACTCCCGATAAGCGCGTCGTGCTGCAACGGTCTGCGGAATCCCAAGTTTTGCAAATCGTTTGTTACAGGTTCCATTGCTTTCATCCATGGCAAGCAGGCCCTTGCTGTCTGCAACAAGCGCCTGTGCGGTATCTCGAAGGCTGTTGGAGTTCATTGCTGCCTGCTTTCAACTGGAACGTGATTCTCGATGGCTGGTGGCCTCATTGACGAATTCGTTAATTGTTGGGCCGGTTGCTCAGAGAGAATGGATGCCTGAGGCGCACAATCTGCACCTGAAGCCGCTACGAGTACTATCCGTGACAATGCGGCGAAGAGTCCGGTCAATTCTGAACAGGTTATTTGCCACCTGAATTATGCATCGTTTGAGCACACGGCAGGTGCCTAACCTGTTGAGCAGCAGTGCTTTGCCAAGCAGCTTAAGCCTCTGAATTCCCCCACATTTCGATTTTCCAAGTCCAGTGCGGTAAGTGCTTGAAACGGTTGACCTGCGTATGCATAAAAAAGCTATACGCGATCCTCGATGTCGAATCAGGCACTTAGCGGCGCGGCGAGGACGGGAGCAAATCCATCCGGTCCGCGAGCGACTTTGCGCAGCCGCTCCATGAGTTGTTGAAATGCGCCTTTCTCCTGGTAATGGTCGCTGTAGCTGACGCCCACTCTGCCGGCGTGGTGCCAGATTCGGGCGGCCAGGAACAGGAGGCACAATCGTACCGTGGCCAGCGTGGTGTGTTTCTGTGTATCCACTGGCCTCTGCCTCCTTGTTGTTCAGTCAATTAGCTGTCGGTGAACAGCGCCTTGCTGGGATGGCCCTTGGCCATTGGTGCGGGCGCAGTCGAGTCGCTGAAATCCGCCGTCCACTGCCAATTCCTGATCTCCGGCATATCTTCCAGGTACTGGCGAATGTAGTCGTGATGTTCAGTCAGCTTCTTGCCAAACAGATTGATTGCATCCACCGCCTGCATCCGGAGCCGCGGAACATGCTTCAGTGCATCCAGGGCAAGTTGATAACGACTCATCTCGTTCAACACGACCATGTCGAATGGAGTGGTTGTCGTGCCTTGGTCCATGTAGCCGTGAACATGAAAACGGCCCTCATTTGAGCGCCCATGAATCATGGTGTGAATGAGCCAGCGATTGTTGTGAAAAGCAAAGATGACCGGCGCATTCTCTGTGAAGAGCGCATTGAAGGACATTTCATCCATCCCATGCGGATGCTTGTCCGGATACATCAATGTCATCAAGTCCACCACATTGACAACGCGCACCTTGATTCCCGGCACATACTTCTGCAGCAGCCAGGATGTCGCACAAATCTGATATGGAGTGACCCGTCAACCCCTGCGCGTCTGTGGGGTTGTTTTTGCTGTTGTCGTTGCATTGGCCGTTTATCGAGGACAGGGCCAGCAGC
>Ga0255355_1000276_pt1 | contig 33616 bp, 29 predicted proteins | sample HBST75metaG_FD_189943 | JGI IMG/M metagenome (GOLD analysis project Ga0255355, IMG submission 189943) | Peat soil microbial communities from Stordalen Mire, Sweden - H.B.S.T75 | ecosystem: Environmental > Terrestrial > Soil > Wetlands > Peat | place: Sweden: Norrbotten County, Stordalen Mire...
GTCCAAGTACAATGGAATCAGGCAATTGCGTTGGTGGAGGACGGCGAAATCGTCATTGCAAACGGGTTACGGGCAAAATCGTCTAAACATTCGGGTTAGGGGTGAAAATTGGGCTTCAGCGGGTTGAGTTTGTAAAATCGTCATTCTATTTGACTTTCTGATAATGCGTTGATTCGGGACGGTTTGTTGTGCTGCGTTAAATGCGAAGGCCCGGCTGATTGGCCAGGTCTGTTTGTTACCTACTGCTTTAATTATACGGGATGGAGGGAAACTACTATGCCAAGTATTTTTCGGAGGGATGTGGTTGATGGGGTGTGGGTTATGGGAATTTTGGAGGGCGGAGGGGCTTGACAACAATCGAACCGCGGTTCGCGGCTCATGGAGGGGGAAGCCCACGGCTGATTTCTGGCTGTCTATGGGCGTGGAGTTGGTTTTGTAACTGATTGAAATAAAAGCGACAAACGATGTGGGCCTTGGGACGCGATTTTACTGGGGTTTTTGCGGAAAGAAAATGCGGGGGTCCCTCCACTCCGCTTCGCTCCGGTCGGGATGACGAAGTGGGTGGATGCGGACGAGAACAGACAACGGCAAGGGCAAATACGGAGAGATGATTATGCAGTTAGCCCCGGCGCTCACGCCGCAAGGGCCAAAATCGAGCGGATGCGCGGGCGTGGCCTATGGGTCGGGCTTTCAGCCCTCGATTTTCTCCTCCCGAGCCTTCATGGGGCTGCCTGCCCCAGCGAGCAAGCTCGCCGGGGACCCCGTTCGCCCCATGCTGGTATAGGGCGCGCCGTTGGCGCTTTTGCAGTCCTGCCTGAGCAGACTGGATAATCATCTACGGAGATTCTGGCTGCGCCAGAATGACGACTTTGTGGGGCTGCGCCAGAATGACGACTTCCAGGGGCTGCGCCAGAATGACGAACGGGGAGGGAATGACGAACGAGGAGGGAATGACGAGCGGGGAGGGAATGACGACGCGAGAGAGGCTGAACCCCGTTCCTTTCAAAACAACTGCAACCTGCGACTTGCGAGCCGCACTCCGATACAATGGAAGGGATGGCAGAACAGGAACCAGGCAAGCTCGCGCAGGTGCAGGCGGCAGCAACGGCTGTGCCGGAGGCATGGCGCAGGACAGAGCTGGCGCGGCATCCGGAGCGTCCCTACCCGATGGACTTCATCGCAGCACTGTTCACCGACTTCAGCGAGATCCACGGCGACCGCGCCTTCGGCGACGACACGGCGATGGCCTGCGGGATGGCGCGCTTCCACGGGCGGCCGGTGATGGTGGTGGCGAACCTGAAGGGCCGGACGGTGAAGGAGCGCGTGGCGCGCAAGTTTGGCTCGCCCGATCCGGAGGGCTATCGCAAGGCGCTGCGGGCGATGAGGATCGCGGAGAAGTTTGGCCACGCGATCTTCAGCTTCCTCGATGTGGCCGGCGCCAACCCCGGCATCGGGGCGGAGGAGCGCGGACAGGGCGAGGCCATCGCGAGGAACCTGCGGGAGATGTCGCGGCTGCGGGTCCCGACCATCGCAACGATTACGGGCGAAGGCGGATCGGGAGGCGCGCTGGCGCTGGCGGTTGCCGACCGCGTGCTGATGCTGGAGAACTCCATCTACTCGGTGATCTCGCCCGAGGGATGCGCTTCGATCATGTGGAAGGATGCGACCAAGAAACAGCAGGCCGCCGATGCGCTGAAGTACACGGCCTACAGCGTGAAGTCGCTGGGCTGCGTCGACGACGTGCTGAGCGAGCCGGAAGGCGGCACGCACAAGGACCCCGCCCTGGCCATGGCGCTGGTGGACGAGCGGCTGCGCTTTCACTTGGCCGAACTCGACGCCAAACCGCTGGAGCAGATGCTGGAAGAGCGCTATCAGAAGTTCCGCAACATCGCGCAGTTCTATACCACCGCCGTGTGAGCGTGGATGTGAAACGTACCTCAGGGGCTGAAGAGGGTGCTGAAAAAGGCTTATGTGAAGCTACGAGCAAAAGGCCCGGGGCTAAAGCCCCATGATTCGATTTGGCTGATTCAGGGGGCTGAAGCCCCCTGCTCCCTCCGAAAGACAAAGACGTGAGTTTTTTAGCAACCTGTGAAGCCCCCTTCTCCCTCCGAAAGACAAAGACGTGAGTTTTTCAGAAGCCGCCAGCACCGTCCCACCCTCCACGCCAACCGGCGCGGCGGAACCACGCCCGCGCTCATTGCAACTCGCTCTCTTTGCCGCCGCGATTCTGTGGTACTTCTATGCGCAGGCCCTCTCCGCAGACGCGGCCAGCATTCTTGAACTTCGCTTCGACCTCGGGGCTGCGCTGCCGCTCGTACAGGCGATCCTCCTGCTGTTCTTTCTGGTCTGCGGACTTGTCCTGCTGTGTTCTATCGAACACCGGCGCGCGCCGCTGCGGTTGACGCTCGGGCTTCCGCGCCGAGCCACCTCGCGCGCGGAATGGGCCACGGGAGCGGCCATTGGATGGGGACTCGCTGTTGCGGCGGTACTTCCCATGGCGATTGCGCGCACGCTGAACGTGCAGCTATGGACCGCGCCGCACGCCTTCACGCTGCTCGGCCTCAGTCTGCTGACGCTGGGGGTCGCAACGCTGGCGCACGCACTGGCAATCTACGGCTACGGCTTTCAGCGGCTGATCGAGGCGACTGGGGCCGCGCGCGCCACGTTGATTCTGGTTGCGCTGACGACCGTTCACGCCGCGTACACAGCAACCCCCTACGGCACTCCCGACGGAACGCGCATTCTGGTTGCAATGCTGATGACCCTGCTGCTCTCGCTCTGCTGGCTGCGCACCCACGGACTGTGGCTGATGTGGGGACTGAGCTTCGCGTGGACAGCATCCATTGCGGTACTCTTCGGGCTCCCGCTCAGCGGCGACAATAGCTTCAGCTCCATCGTCGATGCGCGCGCCTACGGACCGGCGTGGCTTACCGGCGGCGAGTACGGGCCCGCGGCGGCACTGCTTTCGATTCTCTTTCTGCTCGCCGCCATACCGATTCTGGTGCGCGCCAGCAGCGACTACGCATGGAGCTACACTCATCCGCCGCTGGTCCCCGGCGGCTACGACGTAACGATTGCGCCGCCCGCCGCGCACGTTGCGATGGAGCAGGCTGCGGAGTCCGCCCAGCCCGCCACGCTGGTGCAGATTCTTCCCGCCACGCCGCAGAGTCCTGGCGTCCGCACTCCGACTGAATAGGCAAGCTCCAACCCATCCGCATCCGATCGCATTTCATCGGGACGGGTTGAGTACGGCGGGGTGAGGACGCGCCGCCAGCCTTCGCTTGTAAAACAGAACCAGAAGGCGCAAGATTTCTTCACTACGAGGTGCCTGCGATGGCCTTTGGTTCGCATCGACGGAGTCCGCTCGCCGCCCGACTTCCAGCCTGTCTGCTGGCCGGAGCGCTGGCCTGCGTTCTGCCTGGCACGGCATGCGCGCAGGTCTTCGTGGTGGGCGAGAAGACCGCCCTGGCGGACGTCTCCACCGACTTCCATCCCACGCGCATCGAACTGCCCACGGTCCCCATCACCGAACGCGGACGACGCGAGTTGGTGCGCAATCTGGATGCCGAGCAGGGCTTCGCAGCCCGTGCGCTGCCGCTGGGCGAGGACCTGGTCCTTGTGGCCAACGGCAACCTGCGGCCAAGCGGAGATGCCTATAAGGAGATGCTCTACAAGAAGGGCCAGTCGGCTGCGCCCGGAGACCGCATCGCGCTCACCGCAGTGACGGTGAAAGACGACCGGATCGTCTTCGACCTGAACGGCGGGCCGTACCTGAAGCACCGCTTTCTGCGCCACGTCGACCTCAACGACGTTCCCCTTGTTCCCGACGACGGAGCCGTGGTCACCGGATGCCGCGTCACGCTGCTCTTCGAGGGCGGCCTGCCGGAGGTGAGCGCGCCGGAGGTGAAGGCGCTGCTCGACCCGATTGTGGACTTCGGTGTGAAGACCTCGGCCGAGGCCTATGCGGACAGCCTGCCGGCGTTCCTCAAGGCATCCATCGAGCACCACGACGTGCTTGTCGGCATGGACCGCAAGATGGTGCTGGCCGCGCTGGGCGAGCCCGAGTCGAAGGTGCGCGAGCTGGTTCCCGGTTCGACTACGCGGCGCTACGAGGAGTGGATCTACGGGCAGATGCCGCAGACCGTGCGCTTCGTGCGCTTCGAGGGCGATCGCGTGACCGAATTGCGCATTGCCGCACTGGGCAAGCCCATCGCGATTCACGACAAGAACGAGATGCGCGGCTATCTCGATCCAGAGGAGACCCACGAGATCGCCATGGGCGACGGCAAACCGGGCAACGGCGAAGATGGCACCGCCAAGCCGCCGACGATTCTGAAGCCGGGAGAGGCTGCGCCGGGCAGCCAGAAGCGGGTGCTGCTGCCAACCCCCGATTCAAGCGCAACGCAGGACAAGAACGCGCCTGCAAATCCCGCAGCCGCGCCTACGGACAAACCTGAGGATACGCCGAGCAAAACGAATGCAGAGTGAAATCTAACCAGCGTTGGCGAGGGCGGCATGCTGCGCGGCGAGGAGTTGGCGGATGCCTTTTTCGGCGTAGTCGAGCATGGCGGTGAGCTGGGCGCGGGTGTAGGGGACTCGCTCGGCGGTGGCCTGCGTCTCGACCAGGCCGCCATCGGCCAGCATGACGACGTTCATGTCCACATCGGCGCGCGAGTCTTCCTCGTAAGCCAGGTCGAGCAGAATGTTGCCGTCCACAATGCCGACCGAGGTGGCGGCGAGCATCTGGCGCAGCGGCGAGGCTTTGAGCGTTCCGGCGGCGACCAGCTTGGCGAGCGCGAGGGCGAGGGCGACCGATGCTCCCGTGATGGCTGCGGTGCGTGTTCCGCCGTCGGCCTGTAATACATCGCAGTCGAGAATGATGGTGCGCTCGCCCAGGGCCTTCATATCGACGACGGCGCGCAGGCTGCGGCCGATGAGGCGCTGGATCTCGTGCGTGCGCCCGCCGACCTTGCCGCGTTCGGATTCGCGCGGAGTGCGGGTGAGAGTGGCGCGGGGAAGCATTCCGTACTCGGCGGTGACCCAGCCGCGGCCTGAGTTGCGCAACCAGCCGGGAACGCCTGTCTCAATGGTGGCGTTGCAGAGGACACGGGTGTTGCCGGTCTCGATGAGGACGGAGCCTTCGGCGGTGGCGACGAAGTTGGGGGTGAAGCGGATGGGGCGGAGAGCGTCGGCGGCGCGGCCATCGGGACGGAAGATTGGGCTGGATGCGGGGGCCGACGATTCGGAAGATGCGAGCGCAGGGGTAGAGAGGGAGGTTGGGAAGGAGACTGAAGCCATAGCGCGATTATAGAGCGGAACCAGAGTAACAGTGCCCAAGCGAAGAGCATCGAGGGTGGCTTTTTCTTGAGGAAAAAGCCACTCGGAGAGATTGCCCCGGGGTATACCTGCTCTGGTTTCGCTCCAGTGGCACGGATTGGAGTTGGCCTTGCCGAGAGAAGCGAGCTGGCGGCAAGAGAACCAGGGACAGAACAAGTGGCAGCGGGCCCGTCAGCCACAGCCAGTCGCGTTTGTCCGTGACCTTGCGAAGAGAACGGCGGACGGAAGGCGGAGGCTTGCGGCTTTCGTAGACAGAAGCTGAGTCTTGGGCATTTCCGCGGGCTCCCAAAACGGGAATTCATCCCGATCTGGGAATCGAGAGAAAACTTTTGTATTGTGATAGATGCACGCAATCCGGGCGGGTTTCGTTTCCCAATTGGGAATCGTGCTCCAGAACGGAACCCAGGGTATGGCGACTTATGAATTTATTATCTATAACTTACAACCATTGTTTCAGTTTGGCACTCAACCTGATTATAGAGTAGGTACCTGTATTCTCAGAACGGGAGAGAAACAGGCTATTACTGGAGTGTTGACATTATTGGAGTACGAGACATGCGGGCCAAGCAGAGTTCCACCGCCTCAGGGATGTATTGCCGTTCCGAACCATTCACGCCGCCCATATCGACCGCCGCGGATTCGCTTCTTCGCGGCCAGGTCTACCCGCTTCCCGGACTGAGTTGCTCGAGCTCTGGCTCGGAGACGCCCCAGGACGAAGGCCTGCTGCACGATGCGCGCAACCTGATGGGCACCATCGGACTCTACTGCGACCTGCTGTCGTTGCCGGATGTGCTCAGGCCGGAGCACCGCCATTATGCGGAGGAGTTGCGGATGTTGGGAGCGCGCAGCGGGGCCCTGATCCAGCGCCTGATGGAGCGCCATGCGCAGTCCCCGCTTGCGCAAAGACAATCGCCGCAGGGGCCTGGCACGGGCACGGCCTGGCAGGCGGGAGATGTCCGCTCCCTGACTCTAACGAAGGCGCGTGCGGCCGGGGGCGGGCCGGTCGAGCGTCCAGGACCTTGCCCCGCGCCGGTGAGCCTGCGCGCGATCATCGAGCGCTGCCTGGGCCTGCTCAGCCAGGTTGCGGGCGGCAGGGCGATCGAGGTGAGCTACGGGACGGCGGCCTCGTTTCCGGTCGCCGTGGGCGAGGAGGCTGTGGAGCGGATCCTGGTGAACCTGGTGCGCAACTCGGCGGCGGCGATGTGCGGGCCAGAAGGACCGGACGGTCCGGCTGGAGATGCGATGGGGAGTGCCGCACGGGGCAAGGTCCTGGAGAAAATCGCGGATGGAACAGCGGACGAGACTCCGGGGGCGGTCCGGATTGGGGTGGGAGTGCTAATCAATCGCATCGACGACCCCAGGCCGTGGCCGCTGCGCAGGGTGAGGTTGACGGTGGAGGACTCCGGGTGTGGAATGGTGCCGGAGCAGATTGAACGAATTTTGAGCGGGTACAGGGCCCCGTCGCGGGGCAACCATGGGATAGGACTTCGCGTGGTGCGAGAGTTGGTTTCTGCTTCGGCGGGAGACCTGAGAGTGATGAGCGCGCCGGGTATCGGCACGCGGGTGCAGATCGAATGGCCGGTGACGGCGGGCTTGCAGGAGGACGCGGCCGATAGCAGCCCTGTTTCTTCCGGTGTATCCGCTTCGGGCAGGCGCGCTGAAACCTCCGAACCGCCCGCGCTGTGCCGGGAACGGCGAGGGCAGCACGCGGCCCAGGGTTTGCGTACGGTTGAGGTGGATGCGGTCCCTGGGTCTGGTGTAGATACCTCGGCAGGCGATGGGAGATGGACGATATGCTGACACCTGGACCGGATTTTTCCATATCTCTTTCAGGCAAATCGGACCGGGCACGAAAGGCTGGACAGGCGGTCGCGGCGACATCTGCCCTGGCAGGGAGATGGGCGCGCGAGCCGGCGCCGGCCGAGGCTGCCGCATCCATGCCTCCGGGGGGCCTGGTTGGGGTATCGGGGATGGAGGGCACGCACCTGCTGGAACGCCTGCCGGAGGGGGTGCCGGCGTTTCGCATCCTGGTGGTGGACGATGACGCTTCGCTGAGCAAGGCGTGCTGCGAGATCGCCGCCGGAATGGGCTTTCTGCCGCTGGCGGCGGACAGTGTGCCGGAGGCGCTGACGATTCTGCTACAGCAGCCGGTGGAGATGCTTCTGCTCGACCTGAAGCTGCCCGGCGGCGGCGGGCTGAAGCTGCTCAGTGAAGTCAAGACCCTTTATCCTGAGACGGGCGTGGTGGTGATGACGGCCTTTGCCACGGTTGCATCCGCGGTTGAGGCGATGCGCATCGGGGCCGGGGACTATCTGACCAAGCCATTTGCGCTGGAGGAGCTGACCAGCGTTCTGGAACGCACCAGCCAGCGGCTGCACTTCGACATCGAGAGCCGGCGTCTGCGTGAGCGTCTGCGCACGCAGACGGACATGGGAGGACTGATCGGCAGATCGCCGGAGATGGAGAAGGTCTACCGGATTCTGTCGAAGGTGGCGAACTCGACCCACCCGGTGCTGATCCTGGGCGAGAGCGGCACGGGCAAGGAGATGGTGGCGCGCGCGATCCACAACAACGGGCCGAATGCGGCGAAGCCGTTTGTCCCGGTCGACTGCGGCTCGCTGGTGCCAACGCTGATCGAGAGCGAGCTGTTCGGCTACGTGAAGGGCGCGTTTACCGGCGCCAACCGCTCCAGGGGCGGGCTGCTTTCGGCGGCCGACGGCGGGACCGTTTTTCTGGACGAGATTGGCGAACTGCCGCTGGACCTTCAGGCCAAGCTGCTGCGTGCGTTACAGGAAAAAGAGGTGCGCCCGGTAGGGGCCACACACGCGGTGCCAATCACGGCGCGGGTGCTGGCGGCGACCAACCGCGACCTGAGCGCGATGGTTGAGCAAGCAACCTTCCGCAAGGACCTTTACTTCCGCTTGAGCGTGGTCAACCTGAAGCTGCCTCCGCTGCGCGAGCGCCGGGAAGACATCGCGATCCTGGCGGCGCACTTCCTGGAGCGGCTGCACCGCGAGACGGGCGCCTCCCACGTTTTTTCCGAGGACGCGGTCCGGTTGATGACCGAGTACGACTGGCCGGGCAACGTGCGCGAGCTGGAGAACGCGATCGAGCGCGCCTGCTCCCTCTCTTCGGGGCCAGTGCTGCACATGGCCGACCTGCCCACGCAATTGCAGGACTTCCGCATGCATCGCCGGGAGGCCGACCCTCCGCCGGCAGCCGAAGCGGACGATGGCCCGGACGACTCCATCGTCTCCATTGCCGACATGGAGAAGCAGGCGATCCTGGGTACCATCCGCCAGTTGAACGGAGATAAGCTGATGGCGGCCAAGCTGCTGGGCATCGGCAAGACGACGCTCTATCGCAAACTGAAGGAGTATGGCCTGGCCGGAGCAGGGAAATCGACTGGCGATTGACGGGCCAGCGAACTTCAAGGGTTAGAGCGGTTTCACCGCAGGTCTTTACAGGAGCGAAGAACGTTTGGGTGGTTTTTCCTCAAGAAAAACCACTTTAATAATTCTCGCGCGATACCTGTTGCGGTGAAACCGCTCTATGGCGAAGTCGATTGATTGGCGCCGTTCGGAGTTGACGACTGTCCAGTGCTGCTCGGAGACTGGCCAAAGCCGCTTGACTGGCCGAAGCCGCTCGACTGGCCAAAGCTACTCGGCGACTGGCCGAGTGTTCCCCCGCCCAACGAACTTGCGCCCCCATTCAGGATTGCTGCCTGCTTCAGTTTTTCGATCCGGGGATCGTAGAGAAACTCCCATGTCTGGTAGCTCGTCTGCTCATTCGGCGTAATGATGGAGTTTCCTGTCGCGCTGCTGCCAACGCCCATGAAGGGGCCGGCCGAGCCAGAAAATCCGGTTGCAGACTGGCTCTGCATTCCGGTAGCGCTTCCAAGTCCTGACGAGCTGCCGGATCCTGACGAGCTGCCGAATGACCCGGCCGAGCCGCTTGCGTCCGTGGATACGGTTGCTCCCGCGGAGCCGAATGCGCTACTTGAGCCGAATGCGCTATTTGAGCCGAATGCGCTACTTGATCCTGTAGTTCCGGCGATGCCGTTCGACGCCATTCCCGTAGCAGCGCCCAGGCCAGTGGAAGCGATTCCAGCCAGCGGCTCGCCAAAGAAGCCCTTTACCGTGGTTAGGTTTTGCCCCACCCCGATCAGCCGATAGTCCGCCTTGCCAGTGAGCGGGTCCACATACCGCTGACGCAGATAGCGGATGTTGTTGGAGTTCTCCAACTGCTCGATGGTGGCGGGATAGCGGCCAAATTTCTTGTAGTACAACTGGATCGCCCGCACGTACTGGTTTGCCCGGCGAACCGACTCCACTTCGCGCTCGCGGCGCAGGTTGAAGGCCTCCTTCGACGCGGCCACGCTGAGCGCAATCAGGACCAGCGCGATAGCCACGATCAGTCCCAGCAGCATGAAGCCCTGCTCGGTGGTTCGCTGTTCCCTATTCCCTGTTTCCTGTTCCCTGTTTTTCATCAGTTTGTCAGCAGCGGGAGCGTTTGTGTGTTCTTGTACTGCATGTCCTCCACCCGGATCGACTTTGCATCAATCGAGACCACGCGGTAGCGGCGCAGCACAACGTCTCCGACGGAGGCCAGAAAGACGCTGCCATCATGCAGCAGAAAGGCCTGCCGCGTTCCGTTTGAAGAGGCCTCGATGCCAAAGAACTTCAGGTCGATCGGTGGCGGCGGAGGAGGCGGCGGGGGCGGTGGACAGTTCGGCGGACAGGGCACAACCACGGGCGCAGGCGCCGTGATCCGTGCCGACGCGAGCGGCTTCTGAATCCCCACTGGCGCCGGCGCCGAGTTCGCCGAGAAGATATTGCGGCCGCTGCCGGAGTACTCCAGCGACTCGGTCACCAGCATCGCTTCCATGTGCAGGGTCGGGTCGAGCGCGGCCGAGGTTGTGCCCACCTGCTTTGCGGCTGCGACTGGGGCCGCCGTGGCTGGATTGTTGCCCGCCGCGGGCGCGGGCGCCACGGCAACGGGCGCGGGCGTTGCGGGGGCGCTAGTGTAGAAGTACTCAAAGTAGAACAGTGCTGCCGCGATCAGCACAAAGCCAATCACCGCGGCAATCTTCTTGCGGTCCTCCGCGCCTTTGCTGCCGGCCGTCTTCATTGCCCAGGCCCTCCAGATGCAGCGTCTGCACTGCCCGCAGTCTTGCTCTCAGAGGTTGTCAGGCCCTGCGCCGCGGATCCCCGCTCATACGTTGTCATGCCCAGCCTGAGGTTCACGGTGCCGCTCTGCTGGCCGGTGAGCGTCTCTGTGTGGATGACAAAGAAGAGGTTGTCCCGCTCAATGGAGTTGATGAACTGGACCAGCGCGCGGTAGTCTCCGCTGAGGGTGGCGTCGATGCGGACCTCGGTCAGTTCGCCCGCGGAGCCGGCAAGCACTGGATCATGAAAATACTGCGCCCGCGTCAGGCGCACGGTCTGCTTCTTGGTCAGTGTGCCAAGCTCGCCGGCCACCTCGGAGTCCGATGCGGGAAGCCGCTGCCGTGAGAACTTGTCCGCCTCCTCGGTTGCTCGCGCCAGCTTTGCATCCAGCCCGCGCAGGGGTTGCGCCGCAATCTCCGCGGTCTTCAGCACGATGCTTTGCTGGGACATCGCGCCGGCGTTGTGATTGCTCGCCGCGTGCCACAGGAACCCCATCTGCGCCAGCAGGTAGAGGTTCACCAGGGCCAGCAGCCCCACTCCCGTCCAGTGCAGGTTCAGCGCACTCAGCAGGGCCTGCGCACGTACAAGCACACTGCCGACAGAGACATTTGGCTTCGTCGCGGTGACGGCGCTCATCGCACACCCCCGTTGGCTGCGGGCTTGCCGGTCTTTGTAGAGTTGCCAGCCGCCGTGGGCTTGATGTCTGCCGAAGGTTTCTGGCCGGACGCCGGCGGCGCGGGCTTGATGCCTGCCGCAGATTTTAAATCCGCGGGCTTGGGGCCCGAAATTTTACTGGCGGAGGATTTTGCCGGCTTGCTCCGAATCGCCGTCTCCGGCTGCGCCTTGCTCTTCTGTGCAGGCGCTTGGACCATCTGCCCCTGCGCCTTGTCCTTGGGCGGAACGGGCACTGGTTTAAAGTCCGCGGGCAATGGGTTGTAGCCGCTCAATATATTGAACTCCACGCCGCCGGGAACGCCGGTTTGTACGACGGGCGTCTGGCCGTTTGGCTCCTTCGTCTGCGATGTTTCATTGACCAGACGCGGAGTCAGGAACCGCTGGCTGCGCTCCAGATTGCGCACCAGATCGACGGCCAGATCGCGCTGCCCGCTAACGCGCATGCGGATATTGACGCCGCCCTCCGCGGTGATTGCGGGTTCGATGCTGGTGACCTGAACGCCCGCCGGAAGCACGCGTTCGAGATCCATCATCACCGCGGTCCAACTGAAACTCTTGCGGGCAAAAAGGTCGTTGAGGAAGGTCGAGCGCTCGAGCACGGCCTGGTTCTGCGGCTCGTGCATGCGCGTCTCGTTGGTCTGGCGCTCGATCTGGGCGGCGAGGGTCTGCGCCTTGAGAGAGTCCATCTGGGCCTCGTCGGCGCGGGCCCTCGCATTCAGCAGATGCAGTCCGGCGCCGAGCGCGATTGCGGCGAGCGCCAGCGCGGCCATTGTGAGGCGAAGACGCGCGAACAGGGGCCGCAGTTCGACAAAGGGACGCGTCGCGAGATTGATTGCAATGCGCATCAGTTGGTCAGCGCCCCCCGCACTCCCGCCAGCCAGCCTAACGGAACTCCGCCGGGAGAGCCAGCCGAAGCGGCCCCGGGACCCAGCATCTGGGAGCTCAGCATCTCCTTCACGGCGAACGGGCCGACGTGCGCCTCGTCGAGCAGAGCGATGAGAGCCTTGGCACCCAGCGTTCCGGCTGCGTGGATACCTGACGGAGGCGACTCCAGCGTGTCTTCGAAGTAGGCTGCGGCGACGCTGACAGCCTGGGCCACCTCGTCGGCTGACTCCGTGAGACTGGACTCCGCGGCGATCTCTTGCACGATCTCCTGTTCGATCTCTTGATCGATAAGCGTGGTCTCGACGGCGGCGGTAACGTTGTCCTGTCCGTCAAAGCCGACGGGCTCCTGACGCGCCCACTCTTCCGCGGAACGCTCACGGTCGACCAGCGGAAGTTGAAGCGTGCTGCTTGCGAGTTGCGTGGCGGCGGCATCGAGGAGTTGTGCAGCCACTCGCCGATCGGCCACTCGTTGATCGGCCTGTTGATCGGCGCGCCGGTCCGCTCCCAGATCGACGGCGCGGTGCAGCAGCAGGACCCCGGCCTTCACGATTGCCGTGGTCACTGCATCGTGTCCCGCGTTGACCACCAGCGCTGGCGCGGCGCCTTCGGGCAGTCCGGCCAGCGCCGCCAGGGTGCTGGGGAGGATTGCGCCCGGCTCGAAGCCGGCCTCGCGCACCACGCTCTCGTAGTCGGCCAGCAGCTCGCGCGGCATGGCGACGGCCAGCACCTGCAAGCCGTCCTTCGCGGTGGCCATCACTTGATAGCTCACGGCCGCGTCGTCGGCGTCGAAGGGAAGAAGTTTTTTGAGGCGGAAGCGGACCACCGACAGGGCCTCGGCGGGCTTAGTGGAAAGCTCGTCGAAGTCCAGCAGAAGGACACGGACGGATGCGTCGGGGACGACCAGCGTGACCTCGCGCGAGCGCAGGCAGACGGCTTCGAGCGCCTTGCGCACCGCTGCGACGACTACGGCCCGACCCTTCGCGTCGCCGCCTACGCCGCTGGATACGGCGGGCGCGGCGGAGCTGTCGACTGTGCCATCGGCTTCGATTGCGGTCAGTCGCGGGACTACGATCTCATCGGCCAGCGGCACTCGCGCGACAGCGGAGAGCACGGCGAATGCATCCTCCGCGCGTGCGGCAACCACGCCCTCGGCGCGCACCTCGCAGGCCAGGCGCGGCCGCGTTCCCAACGTTCTCGGTATAAATTCCATTCCGTCCTAGACTACCTGTTTGTTCGATTCGTCATTCTTCGTCTGTTGCTGCGCCCCTCGGTTAGACGACGCGAATTTGTAGCGTCTTACCGAGGGCCTTCATCGCATCGGCGATTCCGTCGATCTTCGTGGCGTGGTGGAGGTTGGTGAGCCGGTTGATCTCCTGTGGAGTGGTATTGAGTCGACGAGCAAGCTCTGCCGGTCGAACCCGTTGGCGGATCATCTCGTTCAGCAGCAGGACCTTTGCAGAGAGGCTCGCGGGTAGCTCCACGAACTTTCCGCCTCGTTTGATGTGGGAGGGCCCGGGAACTTCACGAGGCTGCTCAAAGTAGAAATCCAACGCCGTCTCCAATGCCTCTGCTGCCATTGCCAACGCCTCTTCCACGGTCTCGCCTTGGGTGAGGGCTTCGGGGATGTCGGGAAACGATACCGAGAAGAATTTGCCATCTGGCTTTATGTTGACTGGGTATCGCATGGCGCCTCCTATTTCAATCCAAGCTGCTTTTTGATGTCATTCAGTAGCCCGGAACCAATCTCTTTATGGTGCATGGGAAGAACAGAAACTCGGCCATTGAGGGAGATCTTCAGATGCGATCCCTTGCCCGCCTTGAAGGTCGCCCCCTGTTCCGCAAGCCAACGTTTGAACTCTGTACTCTTCATAGAAATATAAACAAAAATGATTACAAAAACAAGCCTGTTCCCTGATCCCCGTCTTACCGCCCTGCCTCGATAAAGGTGACTTTGTTGATCTCTTTCAGCGTGGTGATGCCGAGGCGGACGCGCTGGATGGCGGAGTCGCGCAGGAAGTGCATGCCCTTGGCTTTGGCTTTTTTGCGAATTTCGCTGCCGGGGCGCTTGGACAGCAGCATCTCGCGAATCTCGTCGTCCAGCTCCAGCAGTTCGTGGATGGCCGAACGGCCGCGAAAGCCGGTGCCTGCGCACTCCATGCAGCCGGGGCCTTCGCGGAAGGTGAAGCCGCGCCACTCTTCGGGATCGAGGCCGCTGGCGACGAGTTCCTCGTCGGTGTAGTGAACGTCGCGCACACAGAACTCGCAGACCGTGCGGACTAGGCGCTGCGCCAGGATGCAGTTGAGCGCGGAGACGAAGTTGTACGGTTCGACGCCCATGTTCAGGAAGCGGCCGAGGACATCGACGACGTTGTTGGCGTGGACGGTGGTGAAGACGAGGTGCCCGGTGAGCGCCGAGTTGATGGCGATCTGCGCGGTTTCGGCGTCGCGAATCTCGCCGACCAGAATCTTGTCGGGGTCATGGCGCAGGATGGAGCGCAGTCCGCGCGCAAAGGTGAGGCCCTTCTTCTCGTTGACCGGAATCTGCGTGATGCCGCGAATCTGATACTCGACCGGGTCCTCGATGGTGATGATCTTGTCCTCTTCGCTCTTGATCTCGTTGAGCGCGGCGTAGAGCGTGGTGGTCTTGCCGGAGCCGGTGGGTCCGGTGACCAGCACCATGCCGTACGGCTCCTTGATGTAGCGGCGGAAGCGCTCCAGATCTTCGGGCGCAAAGCCAACGACATCGAGCGAGAGCTTCTTGAACTTCTCCGACATCGACTCTTTGTCGAGTACACGCAGCACGGCGTTTTCGCCATGAACTGTGGGCATGATGGAGACGCGGAAGTCGATGAGCCGCCCCTTGTAGCGCACGCGGAAGCGGCCGTCCTGCGGCACGCGGCGCTCGGCGATGTCCAACTCGCTCATGACCTTGATGCGCGACAGGATCGTCTGATGATGCTCGCGCGCAATGGGCGCCATCGCCTGCTGGAGGACGCCGTCGATGCGGTACTTCACCATCAGGCAGTCGTCGCAGGTTTCAAGGTGAATATCGGATGCGCGACGCTCCAGCGCGGTGAAGATCGTCGTGTCCACCAAGCGGATGATGGGCGAGATGTCGTCCTCGCCGGTGAGACGCTCGATGGAGATGTTCTCATCCGGGCTGTCGTCGCCGGAGAGCACGTCGAAGGCCAGGCCCTCGCTTGCCTCGTCCAGTACGCGCTGCGACTGCTCGGTTTTTTTCAGAAGGTCGGTGATCTGCGACATGGTGGCCACGCGCGTCACCAACCGCTGCCCCAGCAGGCCGGAGATCTCGTCCAGCATCATCAGCTTCGACGGGTCGCTCACCGCAACGGCGAGGCGTCCTTCGAGCTGCTCCAAGGGGACAAAGTTGTAGCGGAACATCAAATCGACCGGGACGCTCTTGAATAGCTCGTGCTGAATCTTGAAGTTTTTCAGGTCCACGAACTCGGCGTGGTAACGCATCGCCAGGGCCTGCGCGCGCTCCACCTCGCTCATCGCCATCTCGCCCACACTCAGCGGCACTGCAACCGGAGTAGCCATATATCTGTAAGACTCCCCTCAACCCAACTCGTTATACGGCGCGCAAAAAACTTTGCTGGCTCGTGCCCGTCCTGTGCGGTGCTATCTGAGCCGCGCGCCCAGTTCGATCTCTTCCAGAAAGCCCGCCAACGCCGGCCGTCCATGGTCTTCCAGGCTAGCCGCAACGATCATTCCCTGCGACTCCAGCCCGCGCATCTTGCGCGGAGCCAGGTTGGCCACGATCACCACCTTGCGGCCGATCAGCGACTCCGGCGTGTAGTATTCGGCGATGCCGGCCAGAATCTGCCGCCGCGATGGGGTGAAGTTGGGGCCGAGATCGACCTCCAGGCGGAGCAGCTTGTCGGCCTTGGGAATCCGCTCCGCGACCACGATCTGCGCCACGCGCAAGTCCACCTTGGCAAAGTCGTCAATGGTGATCTGCGGCGAGTTGCAGGTTGCAGGTTGCAGGTTGTCAGTTGAGACGGTGGCGGGTGCTACTGTGGCCGCAGCGGGCGAACTGCTTAACACCGATGCCACCGATGGAACCGATTGTTTTGGCGTTGGCGTGGTGGCAGGTTCGGGAGTTGCGGGCGTGGCGGGGTTTTCCATTTCGGTCATGATCTGGGCGAGTCCTTTGTCTGCTCGGGGAAAGATTTGGCTAAAAGGTCCGATCTTAGTGTTAGGTTCCAGTGCGGACCATTCAGAAATATTCAATTTGCCATTAGCACTTGCTTTGAGGATGTCGCCGAGGCCTAGTTGTTTCCATACTCTTGCGGTACTTGTCGGCAGTATCGGATACAACAGGGCAGTCACAATGCGGATCATCTCAGTTGAATAGTAGAGCGCAAATGTCCGATTCTCGATGGTTTTCTCTATTGTCTCGCGCTCCTTCCAGGGAGCTAAGTTTGAAATTGTCTCATCGACGACAGAGACAAATACCTCGATTCCCTGTAGGTAACGGTCGAATCTGTACTCATCAAGATCTCGATATAGTGGGGCGAGAAAGTCATCTTTGAATCCAAATCTTGCCTGAAGACTCCCAAGAAAGGAGACCTTTTCTCTCGCTTCATAGCTAATCTCTGGGACAACACCATCAAAATATTTCACAATCATCGCAAGCGTTCGGCTGACAAGATTCCCGTAACCGTTGGTCAGTGCGGAGTTGTATCGCTCCATCAGCGCGTCGAAGCTGAAGGTTCCGTCCTGGCCGAAGGGAATCTCGCGCAGCAGGAAGTAGCGCAGCACATCCGCCGCGAATAAATCCCGCTCGGCCTTGGTCGATTCGGGGAACTGCTTTGCGTAGACCTCTTCGCCAAACGCATCCAGAATCGTCTCCGTGCGCACGATGTTGCCGCGCGACTTGCTCATCTTCGACTCTTCAAACAGCAGCCAGCCGTTGGCGACGATGGACTTCGGCAGCCAATCCTTGGCCCACTCCGCGTGTTCTGTGGGAGTGATCTGCGGCATTGGCTCGTTCGCGCTGTGTTTGAGCTTCGGGTTCAGCGCCAGCAGGATGGCGGGCCAGTAGACGCAGTGGAATCGCGTGATCTCCTTGCCCACCAGATGCAGGTCGGCGGGCCAGTAGCGCGCGAACTTGGCCTGCTCGGCGGGGTCGTCGGAGCCGTAGCCGACCGCCGTCATATAGTTGGCTAGCGCGTCCAGCCAGACGTATACGACGTGTTTTTCGTTGCCCGGAACCGGAATCCCCCATGTGAAGCTGGTGCGCGAGATGGAGAGGTCTTTCAGCGCACCGGGAATGTAAGGGTTGCCGAGTGCGGAGTAGGCCGGTGATAGCTGTTCATTTATTGCTTCGAAATCGGCAGGTGTGGACTTTGGGTTTGATTTTGCATTGAGTAAGGCGTTCAAACCAGTTGCGATGTTGCCGCGCAGGAAGCTGAGGACTTCGTTGCGGGCGGTATCGGGCTGGATGTGGAGTTGGCCGCTCTCGATCAAGTCGAGCAGCGGAAGTTGGTAGTCGCCGAGGCGGAAGAAGTAGTTTTCTTCGGTGATGGTCTCGGTGATGCGACCGCACTCGGGGCAGGGTGCGCCGACGGGGACATCGACGAAGGCCTCGTCGGATACGCAGTACTGGCCTGTATAAGAGCTGAGGTAGATCGCGCCGTTGGCCTCCAGCTCGCGCCAAAGATGCTGCACGCCGCGCTTGTGACGCTCCTCGGTGGTGCGGAGAAAGTCGTCGTTGGTGGTCCCCATGCGCTTCCACAGGCCGCTGAAGCTGGCGGAGACCTCGTCGGTGAACTGCTGCGGCGGAATTCCTGCCTTTTCGGCGGAGCGCTGCACTTTCTGCCCGTGCTCGTCCGTGCCGGTAAGGAAGAAGGTGTCGTCGCCCAGCAAGCGATGCCGCCGCGCAATCACATCGGCGGCAATGGTGGAGTAGGCGTGGCCGATGTGCGGGCGCGCGTTGACGTAGTAGATTGGCGTGGTGAGGTAGAACTTATTGGGATTATCTGACATTGGCTTGATAGGCCAGTTTATCAGGTGGCGGGGCAAGACGTTTCACTTTGGCAGAGCAGGAGCCCACATCTCAAATACAAGATGCCGGCCCCAGCGAGCAGAACCACTCGCCGGAGACCCCTGGATACGGGGCTCCCGGTGCGGAAAGACAAACAACGGGGTGAACACGGCATGGCGTCAGACGGATTCAGGTAGATAAGTATCCGGTGCTTTGGCACCGAGCTGGGGTACCAGAATCTGGAAGATGACGAGGGCAAAGATGTAGGCGAAGGCGGCCAGAGAAAAGATGAACATGGGGTGAAGCGAGAAGTAGTGGCTGACCAGCCAGGTGAAGATTGCTCCTCCTAATGCTCCAGCGGCTCCGCCGATTCCGACCACCGTGGAGACCGTGGTGGAGGGGAACATATCGGTGGGAGTGGCGAAGAGATTGGCGGACCAACCCTGGTGGGCCGCGGTTGCCAACGAGAACAGCGCGATAGCCGGCCACGGGTTGGTGGGGAAGATGACGCCGAAGTACGGAACAAAAAGAATGGGGACGACCAGCAGGGCGCAGATGAGCAGGGCATACTTTCTCCCTGCATTTACAGTGTGTCCGCATTTGATGATAAAGCCCGAGAGCCATCCGCCGCCGATGGATCCCACGGTGGAAACACTATAGATGATGATCAGCGGGTACTTGGCGTGGTTGAGGTCCAGGCCGTAGTTGTTGTGCAGGAACATTGGGAGATAGAAGAGATAGAACCACCAGATGGGATCGGTGAGTCCCTTGCCGAAGGAGAAGGCATAGAAGCCTCGGCGACGCAGGAGAGCGGAGTAGGGAAGGGTTCCTCCGTTCGAGGCGTAGGCGGCAAAATCGGAGTCCAGGTTGGCCTGGGTTTGGGTGGAACCGCGGCGCAGGCGGTTGTATGGAAAGATGAGCCAGACGATGCACCAGAGAACGCCCATGGACCCGGTGCAGATAAAGGCGGCGTGCCAGCCGAAACGGGCGGTGACGGCGGCGATGAGAATTGGGGCGATAAAGAAGGAGGCGCTGGAGCCGGAGTTGAAGATTCCGTTGGCCAGCGCACGCTCTTCCGAGGGGAACCACTCGGTGGTGGCCTTGATGGCGGCGGGGAAGTTGCCGCTCTCGCCGAAGCCGAGGAAGATGCGGGCGAGGCAAAAGCCGATCACGCTGGTGACGAGGGAGTGGCTGAGTGAGGCGCATGCCCAGACCGCAATGGCGCAGGCGTATCCGGCTTTGGTGCCGAGTTTGTCGATAATACGTCCGGCAAAGAGAAAGCCAACGCCGTAAGCGATCATGAAGCACTCGACAATGTGAGCATAGTGGAGGTTATAGGCGTCCTGGAACTTCGGCAGCACGCCGGGAACCCAACCCATAAAGGGAACGTGCAGGAGCGGCTCGATCAGCCCGAGCGCGGAGCGGTCCATGTAGTTGATGGTGGTGGCGGCAAAGAGCAGGGCGCAGACAAACCAACGGAGGTTTGAATTCTGGGGCGCGGAGGCGGTGATTCCCTCCTCGGCAAAGCTGGCATTATTGCTGGGCATGAATGAGAAGCTCCGGCGGCCGTTCATACACCGCACATGACGGACAGATTATGGAAAAAACAGTTTTGTGAGCTTGGACGCAGATGTACGGTGGGTCGAGCTAAAAACGCCAGTACACCCGCTGTGGAAGCCATAAGAATCATATTCGGATCGGGCCGAGATGACAATTCCGCGTCGATGGGAGAGGACGAGAGTAAGCCGAGGCAAAGTCGAAATGCAGATTTTTCCTTTGTTCCGCGTGGAATATTTTTTTCATACGGCGTGGGTGTTGTTCAGTTTTATCAGCTTTTGTGCCACGGCGGCGCGGCGAAACCGTGCGCAGCGTTGCAGTTAGAAGAGAGTGGGGGGAGGGAATACGGAGGGATACCGGGGAGTGTCCTGGCGGATACCAGGCAACTCGAAATAGACAGATGAAATTGGCGATTGGGCCGATAAGAAAGTTCTAGGGGGCTGGGACATCGCTCTTTTGGATTCCTCTATAGGACGGCTGCCTGTGAATGTGTTGATTGTTGAGGACGATTCCGCATTAGGACATTTTCTGCAACAGGGGCTGAAGCTCGACGGCCACGATGTAGCGGTGGCGACGGATGGCGAGGCGGCGCTTGAGCTTGCGGCGAAGCTGCGTCCTGAGCTGATGATTCTGGATCTGGGCCTGCCGCGCATGGACGGAATCGAGGTGCTGGCTGAGATGCAGGAGCACTTCCGTTCCACCTCCGTGCTGGTGTTGACGGGGAGGGCCGAGATGGAGGAGCGGGTGAAGTGTCTGCGACTGGGCGCCGACGACGTTGTGATGAAGCCGTTTTCCTTCCATGAGCTTCGCGCGCGCCTACAGGCGCTCTCCCGGCGGCGCGGCCAGTTAGAGGACACGGTGTTGCACTTTGGCGATCTGGCGATGGACCGTGCCCAGCGGAGGGTGACACAGGCAGGCCGCAACGTGGAGCTGACGGCGACTGAGTTCTCCCTGCTGGAATCGTTGATGCGGCGGCGAGGCGAGCGCGTATGCAGCCGCGCAGAGCTGCTGCGGGAGGTGTGGAGGATGCCACTTGGGGACAGTGCAATCGCCGTCAGGACGAACCGCATGGATACCAACATTGTCGAGGTTTATATTAATTATCTGCGCAAGAAGCTGGGCAGAAATGCAGTTGCGTCACAGAACTCGTCCTCGGATTGTCACTCGGTGATTCGCACGGTGCGCGGCGAGGGCTATCTGCTGGGCGCACTGGAGAACAGCAATCTCAAGGCCGTTGCGGGTAACTCGCCGACGGCGTTGACGTCGATCTTTGCGCCAGGGGAGCGTGCGTCCCATGCCTGAGACGGAGGAGTTAGGGGGCAGAGGCAATCGCAGGAAGATAAAGCAGCTCAGCGCGGAGTTGCATGAGCTGTGCCAGCCGTTGACAACCTTGCAGTGCACTCTGGAGATGGCAGCCTTGACCGACACTCAAGTGGCCTATCGCGAAGCCATGGAGACCGGGCTGGCGGAGTGCCGGCGCATGGTGGCGTCGGTGGAATCGATGCGCGAGATACTGCACGAGGCGATGCGGGAGGCCGAGGCCGAGGCCAAGAAGTTCGAGGCAGATAAATGAAGGCGCGGCTGCGGGATGCTGTCAGGGATTCGGCACCAGACACGATGAAGACTGCGCCCGGAGATATGGATCTGGACGTTGGGCTGGATGCGGTCGAACGGACGGCAGAGGCTCGGACCGTGGTGGTGGTGAGCGCGGACGTCGAGTTTCGGCTGCAACTCTGCGAACGGCTGGCGGCCCTGCGCTGGCGAGTGTGGCAGGCCAGCGGTGGCGCGGAGGCGTTGCTGCAACTGGAGTCGCAACCAGTTACGGCGTTGCTGCTCGACGGCTGGCTGCCGGACCTGGAGGTGCGCGAGTTTGCAGCCCATGTAAGGCTGCTCTATCCGGAGATCGAGCAGTTGCATCTGGACGGTGCGGCCGGGAGCGGTGACGATTCCCCAGCAGGCCCGCGCAGCTCGTGGCGCAATGAACTACTGCACACAATTCGCGAGGCGCAGGAGGGGGCTGCAAATCGGTCTCCGGTGCGGCGACCGACGACCCGAAATTCGATTGACAAGGGGAGCACCCAGCGCGGACCGGAGGCCTATCGCGCGCTGCCGGATGGGACCGTCACGGACGGGACGTTCTCGCAGCGTAGTTTGAGCCTCTCTTCCGGAAGATGGCTCGAGGTGCAGGAGACAGTTGAGTCTGTTCCCGTTTCGGAGATGCCAGGACGCAAGATCAAGATGCTGTTACCGGAGTTGGTGGGCGATAGCCCGGCGATGCGAGAGATGGCGCGACTGGTACACCTGGTGGCACCGCGCTCCACCATGGTGTTGATCGAAGGCGAGACGGGGACCGGCAAAGAAGTGGTTGCGCGTGCCCTGCATCGTCTCAGCACGCGTTCGGGAAAGCCCTTCGGAGTGCTCAACTGCGCGGCCATTCCGGAGTCGCTGCTGGAAGCTGAGTTATTTGGCCACACCCGCGGCGCCTTCACCGGGGCAGTGCAGTCGCGCATGGGGCGGATCGAGGCGGCCGATGGAGGAACGCTGCTGCTCGACGAGATCGGCGAGATGCCTGTGGGAATGCAGGCCAAGATGCTGCGCTTTCTGGAGTCGGGGGAGCTGCAGCGGGTAGGCGGAAATGAGATGACACAGGTCGACGTGCGCCTGATCGCGGCCACCCACCAGCCGCTGGAGCAACAAACAGCGGAGGGTTCGTTTCGCCTGGATCTGTATCACCGGCTGGCGGTCTTCCCCATCCAGGTGCCTGCGCTGCGAGAGCGAATGGAGGACATCCATGATCTGACGGAATTTTTTCTGGACCAGTTGGGAGAGCAGAGTCCACGCAAGCGGCTTGCGCCCGGCGCGGCGGAAAAGTTGCTGGAGCACTCCTGGCCAGGCAATGTGCGCGAACTGATGCATGTGCTCGAACGCGCAGTGATCCTGGCCGGCGCAAACCCGGAGATTTCAGTCGCGGACATCCGCTACCGGAGCCATGCGCAACTGAAGAATAACCAGTTTCCGCGAATCTCTTAATCATTAAACAATTCAAAGAATACAGGCCTGGCAGGCTGCACAAGAACCTATTTTTTTAAAGCGGTGCTACTTTTTTTCGCTGCACACGGCCTCTTTCAACCAGGCTCTAACCATCCGGGAAAACTGTGTACCAATAAGTGACCCTTCCGCTACGTATTATGCCGCGCACGGCACCTTCGCAGTGGAGCGCTGACCCATTTTGGGAATATCTGAGAAAAGGTTAATGCAATGTGGTTACGCGGTGGCCATTGCCGTGCATCTATCCAATATTGATAGAGATTGATGTTGCAACGCTTGGGAGTCAGGCTGCGGAATTCGAAGTTGGTGCATTGGAGAAGAGGCAAGTATGAGGGACCACACATTATTGATGCAGGAACGACCGAGCAAGGCAGGGTACGGGTTTGCCGAGTTGCCGGAGGCAGGCAACGGCCCGTTTCTCTCCGCAACCGGAGCACAGTTCGCAAGCGAGGGGGAGAGTGAGTCCGTTCCGGGCCGCGACCAGGTTCTACTGGAACATCTTCCCATGGTGCGCTACCTGGCGCGCCGCATCCACGAGCGGCTTCCACAGCACGTCGAGCTGGACGATCTGGTTTCGGCCGGCGTGGTTGGCCTGATTGATGCGTTCTCCAAGTTCGACCATACCAAGAAGGTACAGTTCAAAAGCTATGCGCAGTTCCGTATCCGCGGCGCCATCCTGGACTCACTGCGCACGCTGGACTGGAGTCCGCGCGAGCTGCGTCGCAAGGGACGAGCTGTCGAGGAGGCGATTCGCTCGGTGACCCACAAGCTCGGACGTGTGCCGGCGGAGCCGGAAATCGCCCGCGAGATGGATATGGATCTGGGCGCGTACCAGCAGTTGCTGGGAGAGTTGAAAGGCCTCGAGATCGGCAGCCTGCACATGCAGCGATCCGAGGACTCGGGCGACGAAGAACTAACCTATATTCCAGGACCGCCGGACGAGAACCCGCTCTTTCGCTGCCTGCAGGGCGAGATGAAGCAGCGCCTGACGGACGCCATCGAGGAGCTGCCGGAGAAGGAGCGGATGGTGCTGACGCTCTACTACTACGAAGAGCTGACGATGAAGGAGATCGGGCTGACGCTGGGCGTGGTGGAGTCTCGCGTCTCGCAGATCCACTCATCGGCGGTGGTTCGACTGCGGGCTGCGCTGGCGGGGTTGCGCTCTGACAACTCGGCGAATACCAAAGGCATGGCGCCCAGAAAGAAGCACGATGAGGAGAAGGTAGCCTAGTTCAAGGCTTTGCCCACAAGATTAGTTCATAGGTTCACAGAAGAGCGCTTGGCGGGGACCGGCAAAAACATGCCTGTTCCCGCCGTTTTTTTAATCCAGACTGCGAACAAAGTTGGCACTGCGTCTCAAACCGCGACACTCCGTCCAGGATTTTGAGGCAAGGGCAGATTGCAGGGAAGAGAATCTATTACCGCGAGAATGCATTGGGCTGGCTGGAGGTAGAGAGCGTGGCCTGGTCGGCGAGGGAGTTGCCCGATGCGGTGCTGGATCCGAGGCCGAGTTTGATGATGGCGCGCGAGTCGGGCACCAGCTTGGTCTGCCAGCCGTTGTCGCCCTGCAGCTTCTCCATTGCGGCCTGGGTTCCCGCGTCCCAGTGGCCGCTGGGCTCTCCAGAGAGGTACCCGGAACGGATGAGGGCGCTCTGGATCTGGGTGGCGCGCTCATCGTCAATGGTTCGCTGGCTCTGTGGCTTGGACTTGGAAGTGCGTTTGCCGATTCTCGGTGAGGTGGGTCCGCGGCGCGAGTGTGTGAAAGCGACTGCGGGGCAGGTCGAGCCGAGGATAAGGGTTGACAACAGAATGAATTGACCCAAACGCATAATAAGGACAGACCTCATGGAGCAATTTGACACAGAACCCGCGCAAACCTCTAACAGGCATGGTCAGACTATACCCGGAATTCACGATTTGGCAACACGAATCGTGGATTCTGCATCCTATGGGGTTTCTAAGTTGATTCGTAGCAGGAGCGCTCGCCGGACGGCGCGCGCTCCTGCCCGGTTCGCACCACGGGTTACGGCAGGGTGCCACCAAAGAAGGTGGCTCCTGCGGGCGCATTCGCTCCCTGCACTCTCACCTTGAAGACCACGTCCTGGCCCGACTTGAGGCCGTTGACGATGGCCCGGTATGCGGCCTCGTCGGCGACGGGCTTCTTGTTGATCTCGATGATGACATAGCCCTTTTCCAGGCGAATATCGTCGCCAAACGATCCGGGACGGACAGTGCTGATGAGCACGCCGCCCTGAATGCCGAGCTTGCTGGCGAGCTGGGCGGAGACCGGGCCGACCTTGATGCCCAGTTTACTCTCGCCTGCGTCGGACTCGGCCGGAGTGGCGTTCTCGCTGCCTGGGCCGCTGGCGTCGGATTCGAGTTGGCTGCGATCGCCAATACTGACGCTGGCGGTGTGCAGTTTGCCGTCGCGGAGATAGCCGATCTGGACCGTGGAACCCACTCTGCGCGAGGAGATGTTGGCAACCAGTTCGTCCCCGTCCTTGATCGGCTTGCCGTCGACCGAGACGATGACGTCTTCCGGCTGGATTCCGGCCTTGGCCGCACCCTTTCCAGGCGTGACATCCTCGACGAAGACACCTCCATTGGCGAAGCCGTATTGGCGGCCCACTGCGGCGGGCTCTGGTCGAAAGCCGATGCCGATGGAGCCGCGCGTGACCTTATGATCGGGACCGATGAGCATGTTGTAGACGCTGGCGATGGTGTTGGACGGCATGGCAAAGCCGACGCCCTCGGAGCCCGCGGACTGGGTGTAGATGGCGGTGTTCATGCCAATCACCTCGCCGGCCATATCCACCAACGGCCCGCCGGAGTTGCCCGGGTTGATGGCCGCGTCGGTCTGGATAAACTTCTGGAACAGGCTGGACGCACTGTTCATTCCAGGATCTTCGATGGAGCGGTCCTTGGCGCTGACTATGCCCGCCGAGACGGTCTTCGAGAGCCCAAACGGGCTGCCAATCGCAAGCACCCAGTCGCCCACCTGCGCGCCGTCGGAGTTGCCCAGCTTGACGGTGGGCAGCGGCTGCGGCGCGTCGATCTTGATGACGGCGATGTCGGTATCTTTGTCCACGCCGATTACGTGCGCCGGACGGCCGTCTTCGCCGTCGTTGTCCGGATCGGTGGAGAGCTTGACGTAGATCTTGTCGGCATTATCGACGACGTGTTTGTTGGTGATGATGTAGCCGCGCGAATCGACGATGAAGCCGGAGCCGAGCGCCTCGCGCTTGCCGCCGCCGAGGCCCTGGTCTTCGCCGTCATCTCCGCCCTGGCCGCCGAAGAAGCGGTTGAAGAAGTCCTGCATGTCGCCCTGGTCGCTGCCGTTGCCCTGGTCGCTGCCGTTGCCCTGATTGCTTCCGTTGCCCTGATTGCCGCCGAAGGGGACGATCTGTCCGCGGCGGCTGGAGCGGCGGTTGGCGGACTGCTTGGGAATCGACACAGTGTTGATGTTGACCACTGCGGGGCCGACGTCCTTGGCGATCCTGGAAAAGGCGTTGGAGAGGTCGCGAGGATTGGGAATGGTGAGCGGACGCGCATCGGAGGAGTCGATTGCCTGGCCCTTGGCGCTGACCGAGCGGGTGAAGATGGAACCAACAAGAATGCCAAAGGAGAGGACCGCCAGCAGCGCGAAGGCCGCGCTCAGACGGTGGTTGCGAATGCGTGCGAAGAGGTCGTGTACGGCTTGCTTCTGTGTGTCCATCGGTAGGTAGATCCTCATGCGAATTGGGCTGTGCGTGGCTGCGGGAGTTGTACGGTGGTGTTGCTGAGTCAAGTATATCCGCCTGCAACGCGCCGCAGTGCCATGCGAGATGTCCAGACAATTAGACGTTGCGCAGACAAATGCGTTTCATCGACAGAGAACCCGCGCTGGAAGCGCGATCCTGTTGCCTGGAAAGCTCCGCAGATTTTCAAGCGGACGAGCGCAGGAGCCGATTACTGTCTATTCTCCGTTTGGTCGCCGTTTGTTCTCCCCCCCCTCCCCCCTCCCCCCTCCCGGGGGTATCTTGCGTGGAGCTTGTTTTGTATCAATCGGATGGCGGAAGCCGGTGTCGCCAATGTAGTCATTGCAGCAATTTTACGTCTAAAGTGTCTGTTATGAATCGTTTACTGCTGTTGACGGTGCGGTGGGGCAGGTTCGCGCTGGCCGGATGAATACGATCCATATGTTAATTGTAGCAAGCGGAGCATAACTAGTATGCCAACTATTTTTCTGGTGGAAGTGATTGGTGGGATGTGAGTTATTGGGTTTTTTCGGCGTCGAGGGGCTTGACACGCGGATTTGCTGGGGTTTTGTGGGTGGGCGGCGACGATTTTTTTCGGCTATGAGCAGGCGGTGGGTCGGGCCTTCAGCCCTCGGGGAATTGGATGGGCCGGAACCCTGGGGCTGCGCCCCAGGCTAGTATGGGACGCGCCTTCGGCGCTTACCGAGCAGCGGCACGACTTCCCACCCATCGCATGAGACAAAGGCGCGATGGATAGGGCACCCGGCTCAAGGGGTGGCGGCGCGGGCGGATTGGATGAAGCGGGCCAGGAGCGCGGGGTCCTTGCGGCCGGGGGAGGATTCTATGCCGCTGGAGACGTCCACGCCCCAGGGGCTGAGCTGGGCGATTGCGTGGGCGACATTTTGCGGGTTGAGGCCGCCGGCGGCGATCAGATGCAGGCCGCTCGGCGCGGAGGCGAAGAGGCCGCGCGCGGCGGTCCAGTCGAACGCGACGCCGGTTCCTCCCGTGGCCGCGCCAACCTTGGAGTCGATCAGGATGCGGTCGGCGAATCCAAGCCGGGCGATGCGCTCGATCTGGCTGGCAAGCTGCGCGGCGGGCGATTCCGTTGCGGGTGCGACCGTCCAGTGCAGGGTCTGGATGATGCACACGCTGCCTTTGAATTTCTCGGCGAGCTTGCTGACCAGCGACTGATCGAGAGCGCCGTGGAGCTGGACCGCGGTCAGGCCGGCCTCGTGAACAATCGCTGCGATCTGCCGCGCGTCGCTGGAGTGGAAGACACCGACGCGCTCGACGCGGGCCGGAAGGTGCGGCGTAATCGCGGCCACCTGCGCCGCCGTAATCTGGCGCGGGCTGGCGGTAAAAACGAAGCCGACGGCGTCGGCGCCAAGCTGTGCGGCGAGCTTGGCGTCTTCGAGGTTTGTGTTGCCGCAGATCTTTATCCACATGGCATCGATTCCTTTGGTAGAACGCAGCCGCACATTCTCGAAATGATCCAGGCCTTATTGCTAAAGATTTAGCTTGTTCTGCTTCAAGCGAAATGCGGGGATTCTTCGCTGCGCTCAGAATGACAATCTTAAGTGGCGCTGCGCTCAGAATGACAATCTTAAGTGGCGCTGCGCTCAGAATGACAATCCTATTTACTCTATGGCATAACAGAATGCTCTATTGGACTCATCTCTCGGGTGCGGCTTGGCGCTTGAGCAGGCTGGAGAGGGCGGCGGCGGGGTCGGGCTGGCCCATCAGCGACTCGCCGATGAGAAAGGCGTGGTAGCCGGATTTGCGCATCTGAGATATGTCGGATGCGGTGCGGATGCCGCTCTCGGCGACGTGTACTGCATTGCTAGGAAGCCACTCGGCCAGATCGAGCTGGGTCTGCGGCTGGACCTGCATGGTGTGCAGGTTGCGGCTGTTTACGCCAATAACGGTGAAGCCGAGGGCGGCGGCGCGGTCCAACTCCGCGCGGTCATGCACCTCGCAGAGGACGTCGAGCGCCATGCGGCGCGCTTCGTCGCGCAAAGTTTTCAGTTTGGCGTCGGTGAGCGCGGCGACGATGAGCAGGATGGCGTCGGCCGAGGCGGCGCGGGCTTCGAGAATCTGGAAGGGATCGAGGATGAAGTCCTTGCGCAGGCAGGGAATCGAGGTTGCGGCGGACGCGAGGATGAGATTTTCGAGCGAGCCTTGAAAAAACTTTTCATTGGTGAGGACGGAGAGCGCGGCCGCTCCGGCTGCCTGGAGCGAGCGGGCCAGAGCAACGGGCTGGAAGTCCGGACGGATGAGGCCACGCGAGGGCGAGGCCTTCTTCAGCTCGGCGATGATGGCTGGACCGGCCCCGCGCAGGGCGGCCTCGAAGCCGCGAGGCGTGTGCGCGGCGGCCCTCCGCTCAAGAAGCGCGAGATCGGCCGCGGCGCGCCGTTCCGTTACTTCGAGCTGAGTGTGTGCGAGGATCTGCTCAAGCTGTGTGGACATTCAGTGTGTGTCGTTGGAGTATTTTCATTCATGGTAAGGATTGTCGCGCTACGAAAAAAATACGGGGATTCTTCGCTGCGCTCAGAATGACAATTCTTATTGCATCAGAATGACAATTCTTATTGCAATCGTGAAAAAACTCTAGGAATAAATTTGGTGCCGAAGGGGGGACTCGAACCCCCACACCCTTGCGAGTACATGGACCTGAACCATGCGCGTCTGCCAATTCCGCCACTACGGCACTGCCTGTATGTCTCGAACCCTGCGGTTGGACACGGCAGTCGTGAGTCCCTAGTCTTTCAAACGCGGGGTCTGCTGTCAATTGCGCACCGCTTGTCTTACACTATAACGACTTTAGGCAGATCCATCTGGCGGGAGGAATTTCGCGCGATTATGACCGAACCAACGCATGCAACACCCCAGAGCGGCCCTCAGGAGATTCCCGAAGAGCTTGCCCTGGAGATACGCAAACTGGCGCACGACCTCTCCAATGCGCTGGAGATCATCGTTCAGACCAACTACCTGCTGGGCACGGTGGAGCTGAAGGAGCCGGCCAGCGAATGGCTGCACATGCTGGACAACGGCGTGAACAAGGCGCTGGAGATCAACCTGGCGTTGCGCAGCTACATCAAGGAGCACGCTCCGCGATAGGGTACCGATTCTGAAGTTCGTTGAAGAATAGGCCGGGCCTTCAGCCCTCTGCTTTGTGGCGCAATGCAGCCTGGGGCTGCGCCCCAGGCTGGTATAGATCGGGCCGTTGGCCCTTGGTCTCGTGCTGCGAATTAATCAGGGACTCACGCGCCTACGGCTTCGAGGATTTGGCTGCTCGCTTCGCGGCGGATTTTTTCGCGGGGATGTTCTTCGCGCTGCGTCCGGCGAGTGATTTCTTCGCGGCTGCTCTGATTGCGGCTGGCTGTTTTGCGGCTGGCCTGGATGATTTGACCGGAGCAGGCTTTGCGGCTTTGCTTGCCGCTGCCGAGGCGGGCAGGGGGACGCTCCAGATGGTCAGCCTGGCCTCGTGGGAGGCGAGCAGCTTCTCGATCTGCTGCAGCAGGACCTGAGTGTGCATGGGCTTGACCAGCATCTTGTCGGCACCCAGGGTCTGCCAGTCTTCTTCGGCGATGGGAAACGCAGTGAGCAGGGCGATGGCCGGGTGATAGCTGGCCGATTGGGCTGCGGAGATGACCTCTGCACCGGCGTCGTCGCTCTCCATGCGCATGTCGGTGATGACCATGTTGTACTGGTGGGCGCGCAGTTTGCTCTTTCCCTCGCGGCCCGAGGCGGCGGTATCCACATCGAAGCCGCTGATCTCCAGGACAGCTTTGAGGGTGAGCAGAACGGCCACTTCGTCGTCTACAAGCAGAATCCTGCGCTTCATTGGGTCACCTCATTTTGGGGGACGCGCAAGCCAACGGCAGTGCGCGAAGGCACCAACCATAATATCCCCCCGACGCAGTCGTCCGATGCAAGGGCAGACAGAAGGGAACCGCGGCAAACGGCGAGTGGGGCGCTACTGGACCCTCTGGCTGCGGGGAATGGAACGGGAGGGCTGCTGGAAAAACTCCACGGAGTCGGAGTCGGGGTCGTGCTCGTCGTCCTCTTCGTCGTCATCCTCGTCGTCTTCTTCGTCCTCGTCGTCGCCGTCCTCGATGACCTGGTCGTCCTCGTCGTCGTCCTCTTCGTCGTAATCGTCGTCCTCGTCCTCGTCATCTTCTTGATCGTCGATGTGGTCTTCCGTGTCCTCGGGGTCGATTTCGTCGTCTTCTTCTTCGTCCTCTTCGCTGGGGGCTGCGATGAGAAATGCGCCTGGGAGCGATGCGAGCGACGGGATGAAGCTCGACCGCTGCCCGGGTTCGGCGTGGGTGAGAGGCGCGAGGATGGGGCGGTTGAGGAGCATGTTCCGTGGGGTCAGCATGGGGCTGTCTCCTGATGAAACCAAGTCTAACGGCAGATGGAAGCGAGCCGCTGGGTACATTGGTTCTACCACATTTGGGTACGAATTCAGCTAATTATTCAGGGATTGCGGGATTTTGCGTGCAGGCGAGAGAACGGAAAACGGCGGGAGTTTGTGGGAGAAAAGACAGGCGGTTGTGGCGGCCGGGATGCATCGGGTTCCTTCGCGCTGGAAAGACGGGCTCCCGATGACAGCAAGAACAGAGAACGGCGAAGAGCCGATTGCCTACGGGACTGACAGGCAAGTGCCAATACGGAGAGATGATTATGCAGTTAGCTCCGGTGCTCACGCCGCAAGGCCCAAAATCGAGCGGATGGGCTGGCGTGGCGCTATGGGGCGGGCTTTCAGCCCTCGATTTTCTCCTCCCGAGCCTTCATGGGGCTGCCTGCCCCAGCGAGCAAGCTCGCCGGGGCAGGCAGCCCCATGCTGGTATAGGGCGCGCCGTTGGCGCTTTTGCGGTCCTGCCTCAGCAGACTGGATAATCATCAAAGCCAATACGGAGATTCTGGCTGCGCCAGAATGACGACTCTTGGGGGCTTCGCCAGAATGACGACTCGTGGGGACGGGGAGGGGTGGTCAGGCGGGCCGGAGGGCGGCCTCGATGCCGCTGTTGACCTCGGCCTGGGCGAACTCTGCGGCGACGCGGATGCCGTTCATGATGGCGCGCTCGTTGGACGCGCCGTGGCCGATGATACAAACTCCGCGGACTCCGAGCAGCGGCGCACCACCGTACTCGGAGTAGTCGAGGCGCTTCTTGAAGTCCTGGAAGGCACGGCGGGAGAGGAGTGCCCCGACCTGCGAAGTGACGGTGGACTTGAGGGACTCGCGCAGCAGGACGCTGACCAGGCGGGCGGTTCCCTCGCAGGTCTTGATGGCGACGTTGCCGACGAATCCATCGCAGACGATGACGTCGGCGTGACCGTTGAAGAGGTCGCGGCCCTCTACGTTGCCGATGAAGTTCATCTCTGAGCGGGCCTGAAGCAAGGGGAAGGTGTCGTGGGTGAGGGAGTTGCCCTTGCTGTCCTCCTCGCCGATGGAGAGCAGGCCGACGCGGGGATGGGCAATGTGCAGGAGGTTGCGGGCATACATGTGGCCCATGACGGCGAACTGGACGAGGTTGTCTGGGTCGCAATCGACGTTGGCCCCAACGTCGAGCAGGATGGAGGGGATACCCAGCGCCGTGGGCAGAATGGTGGAGAGGCCGGGGCGATGGACTCCAGCGAGCATTCCCAGGACCATCTTGGCCGTGGCCATGGCCGCGCCGGTGTTCCCGGCGGTGAAGAAACCGGCAGCGGTGCCTTCGCGCACCATGCGCAGACCGACGCGCATGGAGGAGTCGCGTTTGGAGCGGACGGCCTGGGCGGCCCTGTCGTCCATGCTGATCCACTCGGAGGAGTGGACGATCTCGATCTGCGGGCGTTTGCGACCGTAGCGAACAGGGAAACGGCCGCGCAGGGCGCGGTCGAGGGCGGGGCGAAGGATCTCTTGAGGGCCAACGAGATGGACCCGAATGCCAAGAGTGCGCGAGGCGAGGATGGCCCCGCGAATCTCGGATTCGGGAGATTTGTCGGAACCCATTGCATCAACTGCGATGTCGATTGGCATCTGGGAGGGTGGGTACGAGGAGCGGGTTTAGCTTGCTTCCTTCACGGCGAGGACTTCGCGGCCCTTGTACTGTCCGCACTTCTGGCAGATACGGTGGGGCAGCTTTCGCTCGTGACAGTTGGGACACTCCGAAGTGCTGGTGGGAGTGAGGAAGTCGTGGCTGCGGCGTTTGGAGGTGCGTTGCTTGGAGTGGCGGCGCTTCGGATTCGGCATTACGGTTCCCTTTCGATTGGCCTGAGCCCGCTGCGATACGGCTTGCGGCGGCGATTGGAGGCCCGGTGGCTTTAAAATGTGCTAACCGGGTTTGATCGTGCCGGCCAGGCCCGCAAGCGCATTCCACCCCGAAGCATGCTGATCCGATCCGGAGGAGGGTTTGCAATTACAGGTTGCGAGATTCAGGTTCTGGCCACAGCGCGGACAAAGTCCCTTGCAGTCTTCTTTGCAGAGCGTTCGGGAGGGCAGGGAGAGAAGCACCTGTTCGCGCACGACATCCTCAAGCGATAGACCACTTTCATCATAATAACCGATTTCGGTCTCGTCTGGAGTGATGGAGCGCTCTCCGGGCTCGGCGTCGGCGGCCTGGGGGCGAAAGATGAGGTCGAACTCTCCGCGGACCGGAGTGGGAACCGGCTCGACACAGCGCGCGCAGAGCAGCTCGAAGTCGCCGTGGTAGGCAGCACGGATGCGGATGTCGGCGACCTGTTCGCTGTGACCGCGGTTCTCGACGATGAGGTCGGCGCGTCCGGCGACGGGAAGCGGGCCGGTCTGCGTAACGTCGGGGGCGTAGTCCAGCGCGCCTGCGGGGATGGATTCGTCGAAGAGGAGAGGCTCTTTTTCGAGTTGAAGCGGAGTGATGAGCACGAGATTAAGCGTAGGGCGATGCGTGGTCGAGGTCAATGGGAGGATGTTGTTGAGGGGTATCTGTGCGGATTCCGATTGGAACAAGCGGATGGCGGCGATGCCAGCGGCACCTGCGTCGAGGCAGGAGTCCGTGTTGGCGGGGGTAATGCCGCCGAGGGCGAGGACTGGGATGGGCGCGGCTGCGACACAGGCGGCGCGGAGGAGGTCGAGGCCGGTGCCAGCGGCGATTATTTTATTGGCGATGGATTTTTGGGAGGGATGAGGTTCAGCGACAACTTTTTCGAAGACGGGGCCGAAGAGGATGAGGGTGGGG
>Ga0255355_1000277_pt1 | contig 33610 bp, 28 predicted proteins | sample HBST75metaG_FD_189943 | JGI IMG/M metagenome (GOLD analysis project Ga0255355, IMG submission 189943) | Peat soil microbial communities from Stordalen Mire, Sweden - H.B.S.T75 | ecosystem: Environmental > Terrestrial > Soil > Wetlands > Peat | place: Sweden: Norrbotten County, Stordalen Mire...
CCCCACCACCACCAGCGGAAACGCAATTCCCCGATGCTTCCTCACATCGATGAACCACGAAAACGCGGCCAGAAACAGGAAGCACACGCCGCCGCTGAACAGCGTCCACGAAGGCGTCCAGATGCGCTTCACGATGGGGCAGATTCCGGTGAAGTGAAACAGCAGACCGGCTGCACACAAGGCTACCGCCGCCAGCGCAAACTTGCGCAGCGGAATCACCGGAGCCGACTCGTGAAACCAGCGCCCCGCCATCACGCCCAGCAGCATCGTTCCCAACGTCGGAATGAAGCTCAGCGTCAGATACCCACCGCTGTTGAAGAGGAAACGGCTCGGGCGTGGCAACACGTTCAGAAACCACACATCGAAAGCCTGCCCCAGATTGCTGTTCTTGTTCCAGTGCGACGCAAAGCCAGTGAACAGATGCTGATGCCAGTCCGCAGGCACGCCCACAGCCGCCCAATCGAAGTTCGCGCCCGGTGCCGGATACAGCGCCCACGCCAGCCAGTACGCAAAGAGAATTCCGCCAAACGAAATCCACTGCCAGCGCGGACGAACAAAAGTCAGCAGAAACGCAAACGTGTAGCCCAGGCCGATCTGTGTCAGCGTGTCCTCAAACGTGAAGTCCGTCATCGAACTGGCGGTCGAGCGCAGAAAAATTCCCAGCGCCACCAGAACCAGGCTGCGCCAGATCGTATGCAGCAGCATGTGCCTGAAGCTCTCGCCCTTCCGCTGACGGCTCTTCAGCGAGTAGGGAAGCGCCGCACCCACCAGGAACGTAAACCCAGGCTGGATCGTGTCGTGTAGGCTCATGCCCACCCACTCCACATGGGTCTGGTTGTACGCCAGAAACTGCCAGATGTGACTGCCGGGGAAGGCGCGCGCTGCGTGCGCAAACTGCAGCACCTCTCCCATCATCAGCAGCATCACGAAGCCGCGATACGCATCCACTGCAACATTGCGTTGCTGCTCCTGCGCCACGCGTTCCACAAGATCGCTCATGGACCAATCCTACTCGAGTACGCCTTGAAGCACGGCCTCCGGGTGCTGTCCGCCTACACATTGAGGACTGGCAAAAGGATTTGGATCATTACTGAGGCAGACCGCAGCATGACGACGATTTTGTTGCCCGGGGAATACTGATGCATAGGGCAGCAAATAGCGTGCCTTTGGTCAGGGCCAAGTGACGGCGAGAGACCAGACCAGATCAGATCCATATCGCATTTTGTCAACCCCATTAACGAAACCCAAGGGGAAAGCCCCTACTTCACCGCCGCCAGCACACCCGGAATATCCCCCACCTTCCGCACCATTGCATAGCGCCATTGGCCGTGCCCTCGCTCAGGGTTCACCTTGCCTTCCGCGTTGACGGCGGCCACCCATCTTTCCGCTGCGCTCTTCTTGTTGTCTGCAAGCGGATCGAATCCCTTTGTTTCGAGGATCAGGGTCACGCCCGGCAGGTCGTGGAACTGAATCAGAAAGTCCGGGACATACTCGTGCATCTGGCCGTTATGCAGGTACGGAATTCCCAAACCCAGCCCGGCATTCTTCACAAACGAACGCACACGGGGATGGGTGTCAATCGCATACGCGGCGGCCTGCTCCCACTGCTTAGTGTCGGCCACAACAAAGTTGACATGACTCCGCAGCACCGGGCGCACATCGCGGCTCGTCCAGGTGTCTACGTCCGCCGTGGAGCCGTCCTCCCGGTGCGTTTCGTAAACCGGAACTTCCGGTGTCTCGCCCTGGCTTGTATCCGGGCGTATATGCTCCTTTAGCGTCTCCACCAGCCAGCCATAGTAGGGCGAGCATAGCAGCGCGTCCTTGATCTGTGCGGGGGGCGTGGCGATAACGTGCTGGCTCATGTACCGTTCAACAATCCGCATCAGTTGCGGAAAGAGCGTCTGCCGTGGCACAGCACACCCTGGCTGCCCAGCATAGAGCCGTGTCAGATGGCTGGCCGTATCGAAGATCAGCTCTTGCATCCGGTGGCGGCTGCGCCGGGCGTTCAAGTCCGCCTGCGAAGTCCTGCCCGGACCAGACAGGCTCATCTTGCCTTCAACGTCTACGCTTAGCCCCTTCATTTGAACTTCTGGCGGGATATGCTGCGGATCGACCACCAGCGGTGGAACATTCTTCCAGTCAAAGTCAATCCGATTCCGGATTGCCTGCGTATAGCCCTCTACGCGCGGAAAACGAATCTCCAGGTTTTGCCGGTCTGGCAGCGCGTGGATGTGGTGCCGCTTCTCTTTGGGTTGGGCCGCGCCTGCCGGGTTTGCCTTGTATGGAATCACCTCAAAGGGCACGCCAAACACCGTGGCCACCTCTTCGGGAAACTTCCCGTCCACCAGCGCATAGCTGGAGCGCCGCAGTCCGCGACCCACCACCTGCTCACACAGCAATTGCGACATGAACGGGCGTAGCCCGATGATGTGCGTCACCGTGTTGCAATCCCAACCTTCCGTCAACATGCCGACGCTCACAATGCAGCGCACGTCCCGGCCCGGCGGATGTAGCCCGCGCTTCATCTTGCGCGCCAACTCTTCAAAGTTCTCCGGATAAACCGGTCTGCCCTGCGTGTCGCGCGTCCAGTCTGTCTTGCCTAGCCGACGCCAACCAGCTCAGATTACTGGGCCTTGATATGTGTTGCCCTGGGCAATCCGGGCGAGTTTCCACCGCAATCGCAAGAACGGGGGGCGCCAGGAGAGCGGCAGAGGAGGTTTGGAGGGCATTGCGCCGGACAGGCCTCGTCTGGTTCTGCGTATGGATGGAGGTTGAAGATTCCGCTGGACGGTTGCGGATGTGATTGAATCGATTGATGATCCAGACTGGCCGCCAAGGCCGAGAACGATCTGGCCGAGCTGCCGGTGGCATCACTCTCGATGTCATCCGCATCGATCTGATCGACCGAAATGCGGCTTCAAGGTCCAACGGCTCATCGCCTCAACCAGCGGCGGACACCGCGCTCATCGTCTCAGATTCGCACGGAGTTCACGCGTTTGTCCGTGCATTTGACTCCGTGCATTTGACCCCCGTCAGGGCAGTTGATAAACTGTATTTGCGGGGTGGAGCAGCCCGGTAGCTCGTTGGGCTCATAACCCAAAGGTCGCTGGTTCAAATCCAGCCCCCGCAACCAATCAAATTCACTAGAATCAATAACTTACAGAACCTCCAGTTAGGCTTACCAAGCTCCAGGGTCCAACTGGGGTCCAAAATTCCTTCAATTTACCAGTTCAACTGCCGGTGACAACATTGCGCCGATGGTATCGGCTGCCTTTCTGTCATCCGCATCAACTTTGTGCGTGTAGTGAGTCATGGTGGTCTCAATCTGCGCATGCCCGAGCCGGTGTTGCCTGGTCTTGAGCGGAGTGCCGATTTCATCCATCACTGTCGCATTTATGTGTCGGAATGCATAGTTCCCGCACCGCTTGATTCCCATCGCCTTCAGCTTCTTATCGATCTTGAGCTTCTTGAGGATGGGGTTGAGCACCCGATTGCGGAAGTTGTCCATGCTCAGAGGGTTTCCCTCCTGTGAGGCAAACATCAGCCCCAACTCGTTCCGCATCCAATGATCGCGCTGATACGCCCGCAGCCGTTCCAGAAGCTCCGAGGAGATGGCAAACGCTCGTATCGCATTGGTGCTCTTCGGACTCTGCACCTTCCGAGTCCCGCTGGCCCGCAGAACAGCGGTCTGACCCTCTTCAACTTTGAATCCCGCTCTTACGACGGCAAGGTTCCGATCGGTTTCATCGAGATCGGCTATGGCTCGCCGGCGCGCGAAAGTTTTCGGCCGCGGCCGTTGGCCGACTCAGGCTATACGAGCACTCTGACGTTGTTCGGCGCCTCCCGCTCGCTAATGGTGGGCTATTACATGTTTCGAGGCGGCTCGAACCCGGTCAACGGCGACATAGGGTGGACGATCAAAAACGCAACCTACCCACTCATCTCCTATGACTTTTGGGCGCCGATCAGCGAGTTTGGCGAGTGGCGCCCGGCTGTGTTTCGCGCCCGGCCCTTCAATCTCTTCATCCAGAACTACGCCGCAGAGTTGGCGCGGACCGAAGCGCGCGCTCCAGCGCAGCCCGTCACCCAAGCCGACGACGACCGTCCGCGCGCTGAGGCCCGCATTACCGAGGGCAAGGGATTCGTCTTCTTCTGCAACTATGGCAATGTGCACCCTCTTTCTGAGCGCCGTCGATTCAGCATCGAACTGAAAACGGAGAAGGGCGTAGTCCGCATTCCCCGCGCGACCGACATGACTCTGCCGTCGGGAGCGGTGGGTGTGTGGCCGGTGCATCTGGATCTGGGTGCGGGAGTGACGCTGATCTCTGCCACGGCGCAGCCCGTCTGCCGCTTTACCTACGAGGGCGTTCCCTGGCATATCTTCAGCCAGGTCGCTGGCCTGCCAGCGGAGTTTGTCTTTGCCGCGCCAGCCACGGTCGATCCCGGTCCGCATGGACAGCAAGATGCCGCGCACGACGACACTATCGTCGCGCGTCTTGAACCGGCCCGCGATTCCGTTCTGGAGGCGCGGGGGGCCGATGGGCGCAAGGTGCGGCTGTTGCTGCTCTCAGAGACCGATGCGGGGCGGCTCGCGCAACTCGGCACCCCGGCCTCTCCTTTGCTGGCGCTGAGTGACGCCATGGTTACACGCTCGGGCAATGCGCTGGGTGTGGTGACGCGCCAACTAGCCGATCTCGCCGTCTCGCTCTTTCCCGCGCAGACGCTTCCCGCCTCAGTGCCGGGATACAAGGTCACGAGCGACAAAGACGGCATCTTCCAGCGGGTTCTCTTCACCGGCCCAAGCCGGGAGGTGGCTGCCGTGGAGAGCAAGCTCTCTGCCGATCGCTCCGTGGTCAAGCTGCCCTCCACCGCCTTTGACGAGCTTGACAACATCTTTATGGAGATCGACTTCGTGGGGGATGTCTGCCGGATCTTCGATGCCAACACCGGGCTGCTGGTGGCCGACTACATGAACAACGGAATACCTTGGCAGGTGGGGATGAAGCGCTTCCGCAAGGCCCTCGCCGACGAGGGGCTGCTTATCCGCATCGAGCCGGACTTGGTGGGCGGCGAGACGATTCAAACGGTGGGGACGATGACGCTCAAGGCCGACCAGCGGATGCGCGGGGCCAAGCCGCTGCTCAGCTCCGTCACCTTCCATCCGCGTTACGCGGTTCGCTTTTCCTTGGCGTCTGCCAAAAGAGATCGCCTGCGCAACGAGGAATGAGGCGGCGCACATTACTGGGCATTCACCACGCGTGCGTACTTATGTCTGCCAGTAATCTTTGGACTAGTATCCAGTACCTTGACCATGACGCATCACTTCCACGTTTCTAGAAGGACATTCAGATGTTGAGAATGCGGATATTCGCACTATTGATTCTCTCTACTACATTTCTTACTCCTCTTCATCCCCAAGTCATTAGCGGGAAGGGTTCACGGGCCCTATGGATTTGGCGTGACCGAGCCGAGGTCGCGCCAAAGAACGCCTTTACATACTTTCGCAAGGAGGTCTTCCTCCGACGCATCCCGAAAGACGCGACTCTGCACTTTGCCGCCGATAGCAATGCTCACCTGTGGGTGAATGGCCATATTCTGCAGCGAAAGATGACACGCTACTTTGAGGCATCGATCCGCACAATGGTTCTTGATCCGGCGCCTTACCTGCATACAGGCTGGAATACGATCACGGTGCTTCATCACAGTTGGGGACCAATCATTACCTTTCAACGATCGGCGTCTGTGCATGCAGGGCTCTACTTACGCAGTTCATGGGTCAACAGCGATGCTTCCTGGAAGGTGTTGCCCGCGCCGGAATTCGCGTCAGGTAGCGATCAGATTCTCGGTGTCACAGGCGACTCGCGGATCCGGTATCCGGAAGTGATCGACGGTGCGCTTGCAGAGGAACACATGGGATCGCCGGCGTTCGATGACAGCAAATGGCAACAAGCTGTTGTGGTGGAAGATGGGCCGTGGCCGGCCACCCCGGAGGATGTGGAAACAGAACCTCAGAACGAGACGAGCATATTGCCCAAGCGGATCATCGCGGCCGGGACGCTCCACATGAACGGTCCGTTGGCGCGACGCGCAATTGACATAGCAGGGACGATCAGCAAAGCCGATTACACTCCGGATCAGAGAATCTCGGTTGCCGCTGGCAAGCTGGTTACCGGAGGAGAGGTAACAGTATTTGGGAAACGTGGGGAGTCGAAGTACATTATGGTGGACTTCGATGAGCCAGTGCATGGTTTCCCTGAACTCACGCTTTCTGCTTCTCATGCGGGCACGGTAATCGATCTAGGCTATGGCGAGCTTCCCTTTTCGCAATATACCGGCAGGGCCTTTGTACGTTCGGACGGCTGGATGGATCCGGAATGCGTCGTGGCAGCATCTGGAAAAACGATCAAGGTGCTAACTATCAGTTTGGTGGTTATTGGGAAGGGGCGTATGACACTGGCGACGCGACTCGTCAAGCCTCTGCGCTGGATGCGTTAATTGGCGCTACGGAAATGCAGTAAGGAGATTCAGTGCATGCGGTCGGAAAAGCTAATGCTGGTTTCACACTACTGTCCGGTTAACGGCTAACTCACTCCCTGCAACCTTTTGATCTGCGGAGGTTTGCGGGCGTTTTTAGGTGGTGTCGATTTGAAATTGCCGCGATGCTGATTCCAGAGATTGTCTCTGGAGGCGGCGGTGAACGCTGGCAAGTTGCTGTTTGCGCAGTTGATGGATTTCCTTCCCTGGACTTCGTTTGCCCGCAGTGTTGCTCGTTATGATGGCGACCACCAGGTGAGCCCCTATTACCATTCCAGGTAGATGTAGAGCCGTAAAGAGGAAATCCACCCCCTCTTCCGCCACTTGAAACGGAACGACCGACCGCGAGCTGACTGTTCGGATCCCGTTAATCCGCCATTTAGTCATATTTCTCCCGTCCGGGAAGACGCAACCCGCACAAATCACTCATTTTCTAGATTTCTCCGGCATTGATCTTTCAAAGCGGGCTGGAGATTCGCATAGAACAAGAGCATCTTCCCGCCATTCTCCAGCATGCTTTGTTCGACACCACTGAGTCCCTTTCGCATACTGATGTCGTGGCCATTGATTCGCTTGATCAGGGCAACAGCGTCGTCGAACTCCTTTTTCCTTGTCCTGCTTCGATGTCCGCGATAGTTGTGTGCGTCGTGTGTGCCCAGGTTTATTAAAAATAAAAATAGAGATGATCTCATATTTTCATTGACAGACCACCTGACAGTTTGCAAGTGGAATGCCAACTGTTTATCGGCTACGATCCTTCTTTCGAGGGCGATGAAACCCCGTGATCATGAGTAGCCGATTGGCCATCAAAGCGCGAAATCTGGCGAAGCATCCGATAGAACCATTCTTCGTTCCTTGGCCACATCAAGCCAAGCTGCGGCGTTCGTTGGTGAACGCCGCAGCCTTTTGCCAGGGTCTATTCTGCTTCACTTCCGCATGGACGACAAACCAACCGGAACAGGTTTCCACCCGTTATTGGGCCATTCGCATGGCTGTTCTTATTACTTTTTCCCGGCTACGTGTCCGTGTCCATCACGAACTTCATTTCCCTTGAAGTGAGCGACCTTATCGAGACGCCTTGACGGCTCAGCTTTCTCACCACGCTGCGGCTTTGGGCCGCTATAGCCGTGTTCGGGATGAAGACGGTTATTCACGTGGCCCCGGAAGTTTTCAGAGCCATGAAACCACGGGCCAGTGCCAATGAAGACGCCGCCCGTAAACCATTCCGTGCCGTAGTAGCCGTAGGGGGCACAGTCATAAGGTGCGGCGTCATAGTAGCCGTAGGGACAATCGGGCGCAACTCCAACCTCTACCGCAATCTGAGCCGCCGCTTTCGGAGCGGATGCCATCATAAGGCATCCAGCAGCAGCTGCTAATACAACAAGCTTAAAACCGGTCATAAGCTCTCCTCACTCTTGCTTATGGGGCGTCATTGAACACCCCTCAGGCTATTCACCTTAGCGACTTGGATCATCCTCGTCTGAGCAAAATGGACCACACGCGATATGTTCGATATGGGAGCCAACTCAGTTTTTCTAGGGAAGCCCAATGATCTGGTGGGCAAGCAACCGTACGCTGACCGCCACCCCGACCTCAAGGCGCCGCCCGCGCCTATAACGTAGTTTTTGCTTTTCGACCGCAAATGCAGCGTTGGTCTTGCAATACCCATCAGGAGCGGTACAACTTGAGGGAATCGACGCCGATGAACGAGATTCCGTTCTGAACTCCCCCCCTACCCCTGAGCCAACTTGAGCAAAGCGGAACAGATACGCCTGCCGCCCATGTGACATTGTTGCGTCATTGGGTCAAAGCTGTTCTATAGATCGGGGTTCTGTAGATCGGGACATTGATGAGCTCAATCCGTCAGTTTCAGATGTTCGCAATGGGAACTCTGAAACACCTGCCCCGTGCGAGAAACAGGTGATACGAAGATGGAGTCTATCTTGGGCCGAAAGGTGCGGTTGGCATTCTGGTTTGCCGTGTTGACCCTGGTACTGATGGGGTCGCTCTCCTATCGCTGGATGGTCATCTCCGATGGAAGCGACAATTGGGTCCGGCATACCCACGAGGTTTTGGGGAACATCCAGGATTTGGCCCTGGCCATGGAGAGTATCGAATCCGCGAGCCGCGGATTCGTACTGACGGGCAGGGAATCTGACCTGGACGCCTACCGGGCCAACATATCGAGGGTAGCGCTGGATCAGGCAACCATTCGCGCCCTGACAGCGGACAACTCCGTGCAGCAGATTCATTTCCCCGCTCTTGAAGTGCTGGCCGCCGAGAGGATCCAGCACGCGGATATGCTCATCAATTTGCGCCGGAACGAGGGACTGGAGGCAGCGGTGGCTGCCTTTGGAAGCGCGCCGGACGAGCGGGACACTGAGTTCAAGGCGCTGGTTAGCAAGTTGCAGGACGAAGAAGTGCGCTTGCAGGCTCAGCGTGTGGCGGCCACTAAGCAGTACGTGAGCCAGACCAAGATGATTCTGTTCTCTGGAGCCCTGCTGGGGATATTGATCGTCGCCGCTGCAGTTTGGACCGCAATGCGCGAGAGTTCCACGCGTGAAGTTGCAGATGCCAGATACCGTGGCCTGCTGGAGGCCGCTCCGGATGGAATGGTGGTGGTGAACCAGGACGGAGAGATCGTCCTGCTGAATGTTCAGGCGGAGAAACAGTTCGGATATCGCCGCGATGAACTGCTGGGCCAGAAGGTGACGAACATCATTCCGGAGGGCTTCGCGGAGCGGCTGATCGCCGACGGAACCCGAACCGCGGCTGAAGCTCTGGCGCAGCAGATCGGCACCGGGATTGAGCTATACGGGCGGTGCAAGGATGGAAACCAGTTCCCCATCGAAATCATGCTGAGTCCGCTGGAGAGCGACGAAGGCATCCTGGTGACGGCGGCGATCCGCGATATTACCGTGCGCAAGAATGCGGAAGAACATCTGGCGCAGATGGAGGGCAGATACCGGGGACTGCTGGAGGCGGCTCCGGATGGAATGGTGGTGGTGAACCAGGACAGAGAGATCGTCCTGCTGAATGTTCAGGCAGAGAAGCAGTTCGGATATCGCCGCGATGAACTGCTGGGCCAGAAGGTGACGAACATCATTCCGGAGGGCTTCGCGGAGCGGCTGATTGCCGACGCCCTTCGCACCACGGCAGAAGCGCTGGCACAGCAGATCGGAACGGGGATTGAGCTACACGGACGGCGCAGGGATGGAACCGTGTTTCCCATCGAAATCATGCTGAGTCCGCTGGAGAGCGACGAAGGCATCCTGGTGACGGCGGCGATTCGCAACATCAGCGAGAGGAAGAAACTGGAAGGGCAGTTGCACCAAAGCCAGAAGATGGAGGCGATCGGCCAATTGACGGGTGGAATCGCTCATGATTTCAATAACCTGCTCGGTGTCATTATTGGGAATCTGGATCTGCTTGACCGTATGGTCGCCGGCAACGAAGCGGCTGTTCAACGAGTGCACATTGCGCAAAAGGCAGCCATGCGTGGCGCGGACATCACGCGGCGTCTGCTCATATTCTCCAGCAGTGAGGAGTTGAAGCCGTCGGTTGTCTTACTGGGTGATTCGATTCAGAACATGATCGAACTGGCCAGTCGTGCGATTGGTGCGGAGATCAAAATCACGACCCACGTCGATGAGTCCGTGCCGCCGCTGTTTGTCGACCCCGCGGGGTTGGAAAGCGCACTGCTCAATCTGGTGGTCAATGCCCGGGATGCGATGCCCAAGGGCGGCTCGATCATCATCGCCTCCGAGATGCTGATCCTGGACGAAAGTCATCCCGTGGTGCAAGCGGGCGACTTGAAAGCAGGCCGATACGTTCATGTGTCGGTGTCGGATACCGGGCAGGGCATGTCGCGAGAAACCCTGGAGAGAGCGTTTGAGCCATTCTTTACCACCAAGCCGCGCAACAAGGGAACAGGCTTGGGCCTTGCCATGGTTTATGGCTTCGCGAAGCGGTCGGGCGGCGTCGTCCGCGCCTACAGTGAACTTGGTCAAGGGACGACGGTGTCGCTTTATCTGCCCATTGCAACCGATCTTTCGCAACCGGTTCCGACCGGTACGCCGACGCCTCTCAACGCGAAGTTGGGCGGTACGGTACTGGTGGTGGATGACGAAGTGGACCTGCTTGAGATAGCCCTTTCTTATCTTGCTGATATGGGTCTTACGGCCTATAAGGCGATCGATGGGGCCAGCGCGCTTGAGGTGATCGCACAGCGCAGTGAGATTGACCTGATGGTGACGGATATCGTCATGCCAGGTGGGATGAACGGAGTGGAACTTGCGCAAAAGGCCCTTGCTCTGCGCCCCGGCCTCAAGATCATTTACTCTTCCGGGTTTCCTGCAGAGGCGCTCGCAGAGAAAAGCTTGCCGCTGGTTGACGGTCCCTTGCTGCACAAGCCTTATCAACGCGCCGAATTCGCTGCAATCATTCACCGTGTCATGGAAGACAACTATGCCACACCGGCAAAATGATAACTCTTTCCATCCGGCCGTTGTTGATACGCGGATCGGGCGGCAGCTAACGGAGAAACGATGACAGCCAAGCAGAAAATCCTGGTCATCGACGATGAAGACGACGTTGGCGAATTCGTCTCCGCCGCGGCACAGGCAATGGGGTTCGATTGCACCGCAACGACAGATGCAACCACATTTCTGAAGACACTCACGCCCGACACAACTCTGATCCTGCTCGATCTTAAGATGCCGGAAATGGATGGCATAGAACTGTTGAGGTTGCTCAGTGAGAGAAAGTGCAAGGCCGGCATCATCCTGATGAGCGGCGTTGACAAACGCGTTCTGGAGACTGCGGGACAATTAGCGCAGGCTCTTGGGCTTTCAATCGTGGGTCATCTCCAAAAGCCATTTCGGCTGGCAGAGTTGGAGGAAATACTGGCACGACCTGCAAAACCTGCAACATTGCCGATTGCCCAACAGGGCCCCCAGTTCATCACCCTTTATGAGGAGTTGAGGAGTGCGATCGAGCGCAATGAGTTCATACTTCACTATCAGCCGCAGATCGATATTGCCACGGGCCGCATCCTTGGTCTGGAAGCCCTGGTCCGCTGGCAGCATCCTGAACGAGGGTTGATCTTCCCAGACAACTTTATTGGTCGCGCGGAGGAACTCGGACTGATCGACGAACTTGGTTGGCTGATTATGGATCGCGGCTTGAGCGAAGTAGGACAGTTTGCAAACAGCGACGGAAAGGCTCCGATGCTGTCGTTAAATGCGTCGGTGTATTCTCTTCACGATCTGAAGTTTCCGGACACGCTTGTATCTCTCGCCGAGAGGCATGGCGTATCGCCCGGGAATGTCACCATTGAGATTACAGAGAGTGGCTTGATCGAAGAACTATCGAGAACATTGGACATACTAACCAGGCTGCGGATGAAACAGGTAAAACTGTCGATTGACGATTTTGGCACCGGGTATGCCATGTTGCAGCAACTGCAAAACATACCGGCGACAGAACTGAAGATCGACAAATCACTTGTCCAGGATATACACGGCAAGGATACAGACCGCATCATGGTTCAGAAGACGATTGAAATGGCCCATGAACTTGGCATGCAAGTGATCGGAGAAGGGGTAGAAACTCAGGAACAACTGGATTTTTTGCGCATGAAAGATTGTGACGGCGCGCAAGGATATCTTTTCAGCCGGCCACTTCCTCCGGAAGAATTGATGAGTTGGCTGGGAACGTACCGCTCCGGGATGGTGCATTGAGCCTCCCGGCGCAGCGCGCTGAAGACCGACTCGGAAGCGCTTTCCATTCTATCGGGAACCATTCGTAACTCCGCCACGATGCTGGAGGTGCTGGTTGCGCTGACTATGGGGCCGGCCCCATAGTTGGGTTCGGTAAGTAACTGATTGGCCAATTGCTCAAGGAAAGGCTTCTGTTGATGAAGAAGAAGAGCCGAGTACAAGCAGCCGGTTGAATGCCGCGGGCAGTCAAGGAACAGGTGCAGGGTTCGTTGCATTGGATGGATGTTCGCTTTTGACCGTTTTGAAAGTGGGCATATGTGTAGGATAGGTTCCACGTTGGCAACAAGAGAGTCGCGCAATACGCGACGTTGCGACCCTCGATCAAAAGCATCGATTGGGATCCACCACCGAACAGAGGAGGACTTCACCATGAAACAGAGCACAGACGATAAGACAACAGGCAAGCTCCACGAAGTCAAAGGCGCAATCAAGCAGAAGGCCGGCGAGCTTACCAAGAACCCCGACCTGGAAGCTGATGGCAGAGCTGAGAAAATCGCTGGCAAGGTTCAAAACTTTGTCGGCAAAGTTGAAAAGGTTATCGAAGAATAAGCGAATCAACATCAAACTCGGAGACGAGAGAGGTCAAGGGATCATGACACATTCAATGTTCGAACAAACGGGCGAGCAAATTGCCGATACGGCGCACAAGGCTTCTCGGGCGGCATCTGCTGTTGCGGATGCACTTGAAGATGGCGTGGGAGCAGCGCGGCGCGCCGCAAAACAAGGCTGCTATGCCGCCGCAGAGATTTTTGATGACACAAAAAGGCGAGTCCAGCGGCATCCGGTTGAAACCGTTTTGGCGACCTTTGCGGCAGGCATTGCGGCCGGGACAGCGATCAGTTGGATGGTGAGGCGAAGGCAGCTATGCTGCAAGGCAGATGCGCGCGAAAATGTCCAGTCACCTTGTCCCTCCTCGCTGAATGTCTCTGGATCTTAGATTGCGACATCATCCAGGCGCTTAACGCAAGCCAGTAAACAATGTGTGCAATTGTGAACCGCGCGCACATATCCGGGTTGTTTAAGATTCAGCGGTGATCAGTCCGGTTGTTGAAATCGAATCTCTTACCCGCCGCTTCGGTGCGTTCACTGCGGTCGACTCTTTGACCTTGGTGGCCAATGCCGGCGAGGTGTTCGGCTTACTTGGTTCCAACGGGGCCGGCAAGAGCACCACCATCAAGGTGCTCACCACGCTCTTGCCGCCATCCTCGGGCGAGGCGCGCGTGGGGGGCTTCTCCATCACCACTCAGCCGGTGGAGGTTCGCCGCGCCATCGGCTATGTGCCGCAAGCGGTTTCTGTGGATGGTTCGCTCACCGGCTACGAGAACCTGCTCATCTTCGCCAAGCTCTACGACATTCCGCATAGAGAACAAGAGGAGCGTATCCGCGAGCAACTGGAGTTCGTGGGTCTGACCGCTGACGCTGGCCGCCTCGTAGGCCAATACTCCGGCGGCATGGTTCGCCGTCTGGAGATCGCCCAGGCCACGCTGCATCGGCCGCGTGTGCTCTTTCTCGACGAGCCGACCGTCGGGCTGGATCCGATCGCGCGCGACGCGGTCTGGAAACATCTCGTCGATCTGCGGACCAACTACGGCACTACTCTGTTCCTAACCACACACTATCTGGAAGATGCCGAGAGCCATTGCGATCGCATCGCGATCATGCACATGGGGAAACTGGCTGCGCTTGGCACTTTGAAGGAACTGAAGGCCTCTCTGGGCGCCGGCAGCCACACGCTGGATGAGGTATTTGTGCATTATGCCGGCACCACCCTCGATTCTGGTGGCTCCTTCCGCGACGTATCAGCCGAACGGACTACGGAACAGCGGCTTGGTTAGCCCCGATCTATGAGCAGTATATTCATCCACACGTTGACCAGCTTCGTCTTCAAGACGTTCGTAATCACCGAGTTTGAGTTGCGCAAGCTGCGCCACGACTTCACGGAACTCATCACGCGCGCCCTCCAGCCCGCACTCTGGCTGCTCATCTTCGGGCAGGTGTTCGCACGCAGCGGCATGATGCACACGGGCAACATCCCTTATCTGGACTTCATTGCTCCGGGCATTCTGGCGCAAAGCGTTCTCTTCGTGGCCATTTTTTACGGAATCAACGTCATCTGGGAGCGCGACCTCGGCATCGTACAGAAGTTCCTCGTCAGTCCTACTCCGCGCTCCGCTCTTGTGCTCGGCAAAGGCTTCTCAGCCGGTATCCGCACACTCTCGCAGCTTGTCGTCGTTTACGGTCTCTCGATGCTGCTCGGAGTCAAGCTGAATTGGAGTCCGCTGGCGCTGGTCAACGTGCTGGCTATCGTTATTCTGGCGGCCACGCTGTTCTCGACATTTTCGCTGGTCATCGCCTGCATCGTGAAGACGCGCGAGCGCTTCATGGGCGTCGGCCAGGTGCTCACTATGCCGCTGTTCTTTGCCAGCAACGCGATTTATCCCACCACCATCATGCCAGCCTGGCTCAAGGTCATTTCCCATCTGAATCCGTTAACCTACGTCGTCGATGCCCTGCGCACCTCAATGCTGGCCGGCAGCGCAAGCAGCTTCGGTCTGGGTCTCGACTATGCGGTCATCCTGGTCACCACGGTCATTCTGGTTTTGATCGGCGCGCGCCTGTATCCACAACTGGGAGTGTAAAGCCTGGTCCGAAAAGGTATCGAAGCGATGACAACGCCTGATCCGAATCACGCGGTGGAGAAAGCCTCAGTAGAGGCGAACTCCGAAACCACCAGCGCAGCAGAGACTCTTCCGCCTGCCGAAGCATCTCCGATTCAAGCGAAAGCAAAGGAACATAACATCCGCGTTTCGCCCGCTGTCCTCGACGCAGCAGGTAAAGAAGGCGATGACCTGCTTACGTCGTTGCGCACGACTTCCGGCGGCCTGACGCAAGCCGAGGCAGAAGAGCGGGCGCGCACATCAGGCCCCAATGAGGTGGCTCAGGAACGGCGGCGGGGCTGGTTTATCCGTCTCTTGATCATCCTGCGTAACCCGCTGGTCATTCTGCTGGCAATTCTCTCTTCGATTTCCTTTGCCACCGGCGATGCGCGCGCCGGAATCGTCATGGCAGCCATGGTGGTGCTCAGTGTAGCGCTTCGATTCTTTCAGGAAGCGCGTGCGGATTCAGCGGCGGCGAAGCTCAAGGCCATGATCCACGTAACCGCTACGGTGGTTCGGGATGGCAAGGCTCGCGAGCTTCCACTGCGCGACCTGGTTCCGGGAGACATTATCAATCTCTCCGCCGGCGACATGATTCCGGGCGACGTGCGAGTGATCGCAGCGAAAGATCTATTCGTCAGTCAGGGAACGCTCACCGGGGAGTCGCTTCCCGTGGAGAAGTTTCACGATTCCGATCCCAAGCCTGCGAACTCGCCGACTGAACTCAAAAACATATGCTTCATGGGCACGAGCGTTCAAAGCGGCACGGCAACCGCAGTCGTGGTCGTGACGGGAGTCCACACCTATCTCGGCACAATGGCTAGTTCCATCACGCAAGAGGGAACGCCGACAAGTTTCGACCAAGGCCTTAGCCGTTTCACGTGGCTCATGATTCAGCTCATGGCCGTCATGGTGCCCTTGGTCTTCTTCATCAACGGGTTCACCAAGCACGATTGGAAAGGCGCCTTTTTCTTCGCGATGGCCGTGGCCGTGGGACTTACCCCGGAGATGCTGCCCATGATTGTTTCGGTTTGCCTCTCCAAGGGTGCGCTTGCCATGAGCCGCAAGAAAGTAATCGTCAAGCGTCTCAACGCCATCCAGAACTTCGGTGGCATGGACGTGCTCTGCGCCGATAAGACCGGTACGCTGACTGAAGACCGGGTTGTTATTCAGCGGCATTGCAATGTCGCCGGACGCGAAACGGATGAAGTGCTTCTGGATGGCTACCTCATCAGTCACTTCCAGACCGGTCTCAAGAACCTGCTTGACACAGCGATTCTCAATAGCTCGGATTTTCACGAGCAGGCTCTGGTCGAGAAGTTCAAGAAGCTGGACGAGATTCCCTTCGACTTCACGCGGCGCATGATGTCCGTTCTCGTCGAGACTCCAGAGGGCAAGGCCATCCTCCTGACCAAGGGTGCCCCGGAAGAGATTTTCCATCAATGCTCTCAGTTCGAGTTGGATGGAAAGCTGTCGCCCATGGACCCCGCGCTGATGAAGGGGTTGAAGGACGAGTATGCAAGCCTCAGCAACGATGGATTCCGGGTCTTGGCGGTAGCCATCAAAGAACTATCGGGGAAACAGTCCTGCTCTAAGGACGATGAACGCGATCTGGTTCTGAAAGGGTACGTCGCATTTCTCGACCCGCCAAAGCGCACCGCCGCAACAGCAATTGAAGCGCTACACAAACATGGTGTGGCAGTGAAGATTCTCACCGGCGACAACGACCTGATCAGCCGCAAGGTGTGCAGGGACGTGGGACTCGTCGCCGACCCGATGCTGCTGGGCGATGACGTGGAGAAAATGTCCGACACCGAACTGGCCGAGGCGGCTGAAAAGACAACTCTCTTCGCCCGCCTCTCACCTGCCCACAAGCAGCGAATTGTTGGCGCCCTGCGCGGCAAGGGACACGTTGTCGGATTCATGGGAGACGGAATCAACGACTCTCCCGCGTTGCGCGCCGCGGACATCGGCATCTCCGTCGACACTGCGGCCGACATTGCAAAGGAGTCGGCCGACCTGATTCTGCTGGAGAAGGATCTCATGGTGCTGGAAGGGGGCGTCATCGAGGGGCGAAAGGTCTTCGCCAACATTCTCAAATACATCCGAATGGGAGCCAGTTCCAACTTTGGGAACATGTTCAGCGTGTTGGGAGCGAGTGCCTTTCTCCCATTCCTTCCCATGGCGCCTATTCAGATTTTGACAAACAACATGCTCTACGACTTCTCGCAGGTGCCAATTCCCAACGACGCAGTGGACGATGAACAAGTGGCACGGCCGCGGCCCTGGAACATCGGCGAGATACGGCGGTTCATTCTCTGCGTCGGACCCATCAGCTCAATCTTCGACTACACGACCTTCTTTGTCATGCTCTATCTGTTCAAGTGCTGGGATCCATCCCGCGCTTCAGTATTTCAGACCGGCTGGTTCATCGAGTCGCTTATGACGCAGACACTCATCATTCACGTCATTCGCACAAATAAGATTCCTTTCCTGCAGAGTCGGGCGAGCTGGCCGCTGACGATCACAACCATTTCCATCATGGCTTTTGGAGCGTGGCTGCCGTATTCGCCCTTGGCATCTTCGCTGGGCCTGACACACCTGCCGGGGATGTACTGGCCGATTCTGATGGCAACCATTCTTGCCTATGCGGGGCTTACGCAAGCGGTTAAAGTCTGGTTGCTGCGGATGAAATGGATATAAGTGAATGTAAGTCGTCGCCAGCGCTTTCTGAATCGAGGAGGTCTCACCATGCATTTCGGGAAGAAGGAGCTACATCACACTGAACGGTTTGGCTGGCTTCGCGCTGCGGTCCTGGGCGCGAACGACGGCATCCTGTCAACATCAAGTCTTGTGCTGGGCGTTGCAGCGGCACATGGAACCCACCACAACATCTTGGTCGCAGGAATTGCCGGTCTGGTGGCCGGAGCCATGTCGATGGCTGCCGGTGAATATGTTTCTGTCCATTCCCAGGCAGACACTGAAGAGGCTGAACTGGACCTTGAGCGTACGGAACTCCGAACAGACAACAAGGGAGAGCACAAGGAACTCGCGGCAATCTACCAAGCTCGTGGACTTGATCCCACGCTCGCCAAACAGGTGGCCCAGCAACTGATGGCTCATGATGAATTGGGTGCCCATGCGCTCGACGAACTCGGTATCTCAGATACATCCCGCGCGCGACCCATTCAGGCTGCGCTGGCTTCAGCCGCCAGTTTCTCTGTCGGAGCATTGATGCCCCTCATGGTCACAGCGATAGCGCCAGTGGCGGGATTGATTCCACTCGTTTCTGCGTCTTCGCTGGTGCTGCTCGCACTTCTGGGCGCACTAGCTGCACGCGCAGGTGGGGCAGGAGTGATGGTAGGCGCACTGCGCGTAACGTTCTGGGGTGGCTTGGCCATGGCGGTAACCGCCGGTATCGGTTGGCTGGTTGGAGCAGTTACCTAAAGTGCGCGGGTACGGCGAAACATTTGAGGCCTCAATCACCAAATGTGCAGGTTCTTGCACCGAGGGTCTTCCATCTCCATCGCTACGCCCCTGAACATGCTCTTGCACCGAGGATCATTCATCTCAATCGCTACACGATAGTGCAGGCTCTTGCACCGGGGGTCTTCCATTTCAATCACCACGCCGTTGCACAGGCCTTTGCACCGGAGGTCTTCAATCTCAATAGCCGCGATTCTGCACCGGGGGTCTTCCATCTCGATCACCTCATGGGCATGCTTTAAAACGTGATCGCTTCTTCAGCGGACTGAGAACAGGTATACGCGTTCCGCGGGATGCGGGCTGCTCCATTTTGCACACTGCGCCGTGGCTCCAATTCAGATCCGGCAACCCTCATCTCATACAAGTTTTACTTCAAAGATAGAGTATTGATGAGACCGAGCTTTGTTTATTCCAGTAGAAAACTGAACGAATGCTCTACGTATGACGACAATTTTGTATCACCAAGTATTTCCGTTCGCTCTACGCGGCTCGCGGCCACCAATGGATCTCGAACTCCAGGTTGGCGACAACTTCGCATCAAGATCGCTCACCGTCCAACAGACCCTGAGCAGAATTGCACAGCATTCATAGCGACGCAATCGCACTATACTTGCAGGTGCCCACACCAAAAGCGGCGACAGCGATGCCAGATCATACGGCTGCATCCCCCCCCAACAAGGCAGCAGCCCTTCTACGCTTCCGCCCCTTCCTTTCATAGGCGCTTGGTTTGAACTCTCACTCACTGAGCAGGAATGAACATTCATCCCATCCAGGCTGGAGTAGAGTCGGGCAATGACGAATCGCTTTGCATGCCGCATTCTTAAGGCGGGTCCGCCTATATGTAACCTGTGCGCGGCCGCCGTCGGGTGCTTCGTATTCATGCGTGGCTTCCGCCTGGTCGCATCGAAAAAAGAAGAATCGGCCGTGGAATCATCCATTCGCGTCGATGGCACGCTCGGTAAGCCATTGGCTGGTACCGGTGCCGCACTTTTCCTTCTGACCTTTGTCACGAGTGAAGCACTGGTGATGATTCGGGCGCTTTGCCGCTAATTTCATTTTCCCGAGCCTATTAGTGCTCAGTTGTTTGCCTGCAGGAGCCTTCTATGTCCGCACCGAATATGCTCGTGAATTCGCAACCGAACCCCATGATGCGGCGCGAGTCGCGGCCTGCGGTGTTCGGAATTGAATCGGCCTTGCAACAGAAGCCAAGCCGGTCACTTCCGCTCCGCGTAGCCGTTATCGGGAACCATCTTCCGCGACAGTGTGGGATTGCAACCTTCACGACCGATTTGTGCGATGCCATCACCGCCGAGTACGGACCCGCTGGATTGTCGGTAGTCGCTGTCAATGACCCCCAATCCGCGTACGTCTACCCCTCGCGCGTGCGATTCGAGATTGCCGAAGGCAACCGATTCTCCTATCGAGCAGCTGCCAATTTTCTCAATTCCAGCAATGTCGATTTAGTCAGCCTGCAGCACGAGTATGGGATTTTTGGAGGAGATGCCGGTAGCTATATTCTTCAGTTGCTGCGGCAGCTCACAAAGCCAGTGGTAACAACGCTCCATACCGTCCTTCGTCAGCCGGATCTCGACCAGCGAATCGTCATGCAACAGATTGCCGCTTGCTCCGAGCGTCTCATTGTTATGAGCGAGTACTCTTCTCGCATTCTGCAGGATGTATTTGGAGTTCCAAGCGAAAAGATCGACCGGATTCCTCATGGCATCCCCGATTTGCCCTTTGTGGATCCGGATGTTTACAAGGATTCACTCGCACTCGGGGGAAAGGCTGTGTTGCTAACGTTTGGCTTATTGTCGCCCAACAAGGGATTTGAGAGCGTAATTCGAGCGCTGCCGCGCATCTTGTCCCGGCACAGAGATGTTGTCTACGTGATCGCAGGGGCCACGCACCCGCACGTCAGGGCCCGCGAGGGCGATCGGTACCGGGATCAGTTGCAGGCCTTGGCCAAGGAACTCGGAGTTGAGAAGGAAGTGGTCTTTCACAACAGGTTCGTCAGCCCTCGGGAAATGGCGGCTCTGGTTGGTGCTGCCGACATTTACATCACACCTTATTGCCACGAGGCACAGGCTGTATCGGGGACTCTGGCGTATGCCATGGGCGCTGGGAAGGCGATCATTTCCACTCCGTACTGGCACTCCGCTGAACTTTTGGACGATGGACGCGGAGCCTTGGTCCCCTTTGAAGATCCAACTGCAGTTGCAGCCGCAGCAATTGAACTTCTGGAAAACAATGCGGCACGTCAAGCCATGCGCAAGCGCGCTTACTCCTATGGGCGCCAGATGGTATGGAACCGGGTGGCGCAGTCTTATATGCGCTCCTTCGTGCGCGCCAGCATTCGTCAGACACAACCCGCTGATTTGGGGTTCCCCGTCCAGCCTTTCGAGAGGAATTCTGCAAACCGGCTCTTGAGTGCCTGAGCACTCGCCGTGGCTGATTGCGTATTCAATAGCGCAATCAAGTATGCGGCACAACCCGTGGATTGTAACCCTCAGTAAAGGAGATCTGAAATGCTCATCATCGTTCTGGTTATTGTTCTGGTGCTGATGTTCGGCGGTGGCGGAGGCTACTACGGCTACAACCGGTGGGGCGCCGGCGGAGGTGCAGGCATAGGGCTTGGCACAGTGCTGCTGATCCTGCTGGTGTGCTATCTGTTGGGAGTCTTCCGGTAGAACGATTTGCGGCAGGTCCAACTCACCATCCAGCTTCTTGACGCGAAGATGTTCTCCTTGAATGCTTCAGGCCGCACGGGCACAACCCGATGCGAAGAGATTTCAACTATGCTTGTGGCGGAAGCCCGCGAATCACTGACGGGGAGGAACTCACGCAACGGCCGCAATTCGTGGCCTCTCGGAGTTGTGTTCGGACAATTGGTCGAGCAGGACCACATTGAGCAGTGACTTATGCACCTGAATGCGGCCGTTGTAACCAATGAAACCGAGCTTGCGAAAGCGACTCATGAAGAAGCTGGCACGAGACCGTGCGAGTAATGCCAGAGCCCGCTCGGAGGTTGACCTGCGCGCCCACCGATCAAGAATCTCCCGCTGTTCAGAAGCGATCACAAGGGCGGACGGCTTGGGTCGTTTCGGCATGGCAGTTCTCGTGCCATGTTAGATGCCTCACGCTAAAACAACTATGTGAATAATTAACGACTCAGAGCATTTTCGATTCACATGTAGACCTTTGAAGATCGTGCTGAGTGGCTCTTTCTTAAGAAAAAGGCCACTCAGCTTCCAGGTTTCTGTAAAGACCAGAATCGAAAATGCTGTAAGCCCACAGGCCGCTCAAGCCCGGCCCGCGAACTCCCGCGTCTCCGTATACACTCTGACTTTTTCTCCCTCTTGAATGTAGAGGGGCACCTTGATCTCCAGTCCGGTTTCGAGCCGTCCCAGTTTGGTCACATTGCCGCTGGTGTCGCCGCGCGCGCCGGGTTCCGTATAGGTAACTTCCAACTCGACCTGGACGGGCAACTGCAATCCGATGGGATTGCCGTTGAACTTGTGCAGTTGGATGATGGCGCCCTCTACCAGGAAGTCCAGGGCGTTGCCGATCATCTCGCCGGTGAGGGTGAGGGTATCGAAGCTCTCCTGGTCGAGAAAGTAGGAACCCTGGCCGTCGCTGTAGAGGTAGGATGCCTCGGCCATCTCCAGGTCCGGCTCCTTGAACTTGTCGCTGGCCTTGAAGGTCTTGTCGAAGACGGCGCGGGTGAGCAGGTTGCGCATCTTGAGGCGAACCAGGGTTTGGCCGCCCCGCGCGGTGGGGGTGGAAACCTCCGCTTCAAGGCAGTAGTACGGGGTGTTTTCAAACTCGAAATACATCTTGCGCTTGACGTTAATGGCATCGATCAGTGCGGCCATGGATTCCTCAGAGACAGGCGTTAGGAGCGGAAAACCACTTGAAAATTCTCCTGCTCCCCATTAATTATAGGGTGATGCGCCCATTACGTATTTCACCGGCCGCAAGGGGCGTTCCGGGCGGGATTTCCTCTGTGTTTTTGCCGCGGCCGCGTTTTCTCGCATAGTGAGATGGGCGTCTGTCTGCGACCTATAATCGTCGCAGGCCGACAACCGGCCTTATTTTGTACTGAAATAAGTGAGAACTGCCTTGACGCGTGAGCTTTACACGGCACGTCTTGAACGGAAGGAATGCATTTCCGAGCCGTCCCAGTGCTACCACTTCGAGTTCGTTATCGACGAGCTGGAGAGCTTTCCCTTTTCCGCTGGCCAGTTCATCTCCGCCGTGGCCGTGGACGCGCACGGCAAGCAGCAGACCCGAGCCTACTCGCTGGCTTCCGCGGCCAACGGCAACCGCTTTGACCTGTGCGTCAACCGGGTGCAGGGCGGCTTCTTCTCCAACCACCTGGCCGATCTGCCGGATGTATCCCTGCCTGTCGGAGGCAAGATTCACGTCCACGGGCCGCATGGGCATTTCGTGCTGCGCGAGCCCGTCACCGACTCGATCCTGGTGGCTACCGGCACCGGTGTGGCGCCCATGCGCGGCTTTGTGCAATCGCTGTTCCCCCCCGAGAACGGGCCACAGGCCGGCCCCGATCGCAGCCAAGGCAAGGACATCTGGCTGGTCTACGGCACTCGCCACGAGAGCGAGCTCTATTATCGCGATTATTTCGAGGCGCTGGCCGCGCGCAAGCCGAACTTCCACTACCTGGCGACTCTGAGCCGCGCTCCTGAGAGCTGGAGCGGCCTGCGCGGCTATGTGCAAGACCATGTGGCTCGCATCGTGGAAGAGCGCGCCGCGCGGCTGGGGCTGCCGCTCGTTCAGCCTGAGGCCGACCCGGCCGTGCCGGCCGCCGATCTGCGCTTCGACACCTATGCCTACATCTGCGGACTGAACAACATGGTCGCCAGCGTGCGCGAACGGCTGGCCGGCTACGGCTGGCATCGCAAGCAGATTGTCTTTGAGAGATACGACTGAGGGCCGGTCGCGACAGGGAAGTTCGCTATAGGTTGAACAGTTCCCTGAGTCGCTTGGTCTGCGCGCGGCTAACGGGGATTTCGGTCTGTCGCTTGTCGTCCATGCGCAACTGATAGCTGGACTTGAACCACGGCACTACCTCGCGGATGTGGTTGATGTTGACCACAAAGCCGCGATGGGCGCGCCAAAAGTGCGCCGGGTCAAGCAATTCCAGCAACTCTTCGAGTGTGCGGCATTTTGAGTGGCCCTCGAAGTGCGGCGTGACCACGCGAATCACGCCCTCATCGATTGCCGCGTAGCAGATCTCCGCCTGATCAACCAGCAGCAGCCGGCTCTGCGCCTGCACGATCAGCTTGGCCGGCTGGGGTGTGCGCGAGGCGCCCTGCGGACGATTGAGCAGCCGCAGCAAAGCATCCAACTGAGACTCGATTGGAGACTCGGCGTGGGAATCCGGCAGCGCATCTTTTCCGCCGGCTGTTATGCGGTTTCTGACGCGCTCCACGGCCTGCTGGACGCGGGTGAGGTCAAACGGCTTCAGCAGGTAATCGACGGCGTTCACGTCAAAGGCGCGCACCGCGTACTGGTCATAGGCCGTAGCAAAGACAATCTGGGGCAGCGGATCGGCATCCTTGTCCGGTTCTATGCCGGGTGTTGCTCCGTTGCGCTCCATCAGTTGCCTGATTACGCCAAAACCGTCCAGCCCCGGCATCTGCACATCCAGGAAGACAAGGTCGGGACGGTGCTCCTCGATCAGATCCACGGCCTCGATGCCGTTGGTCCCCTGCGCCACCACCTCGACGCCGCCCACCTGGTCGAGCAGGTACTTGAGTTCGTCGCGGGCCAGTTGTTCGTCGTCGATGATGAGTGCTGAGATAGTCATGCGAACCGGAAGTTCGATTGTAGGAAGCCCACCCGTCCAGGTCAATTCCGCCGATTGCCCAGGTGCATCGACATCGAGTGACGCTGTCGTGCCAGTAGATGCCGATAGGCCCTAGTCTCCCAGCATCCGCAACCGCGCCGGCATCTGGTCCGCGGCCAGTTCGTGGCCGCACCGGGTGCAAAACTGGTCAGTGGCGCGCACGGTGCGGAAGCAGTTGCCGCAATTGGCCGTGAGCCGGAAATCGCACTGCGGGCAGAAGTGGAAGTCGCTCTGCACATGCGTCGAGCAGGCCGGGCAACGCGAAACCTCCGGCTGACGCAGCAGGAAGTAAAGCACGGCGCCGATGCCGCCCGGCATCACTAAACAGATCAGCATCCAGAAGCGTGAGCTCATGGCGCGCCGCGGCGCGTCTTTGCTGACGTAACCGACCATCAGAAAGTAGATCGCGGCCAGCAGTCCCCAGGAAAAGTTGAAGTAGATGCGGAAGCCGAGCGGCGGCCCATGGTGCTGCAGGCCCGGCAAAACCAGCCAGACATAGTACTCGACAAGCATAAAAGCCGCGATGGCGACGACGATCGACCACACAGGAATCATGCGTTCGTCTTCGTTCACGGTAATGGATTGTGGATCGCGCATAAGGCAATCCCTCCCTCGGGGGGCCTTCCTGAAAATTAAGCCCAGCTTAACGCTATTCATACTGACGGGAAAGCGAGCACGGAAGTTGCGTGTTTGTCGCAGGTTGATTTTACCGGGGAGTTCTGAGTCAGGACTTGCGGCGGAGCCAGCCTGCGAGCAGCGCCGAGGCCAGCACGGCCGCGCTCAGGAAGAAGATCCAGAGGCTCAATTGGCCCGTAAGCCCGGTCAGGCGCTCTTCTTCGATCAAGGTATCGCCGGCCCACCAGACCAAGGGGCCCAGCAAAAGGAGAATCACCACGGTAGCCGCCAGCGCCACGGAGCGAGCCCGCTTCCGCCCGGCTTTCTGCTCCTGCATCACGCCCAGCGACGTACTCACCACGCGGCGAGTACGATGGGCTACATCGCGTTCCCGGTTGGCCTGGTTCCCTGCGAGAGCCGAAATCAGATCGTGGTCCGATTTCGCGTTTGAGACTGGGACCGCCTTCGTGGCTGGCCCTGGAATTGTCACACCGCCTCCGGGGGGCGCGATTGGCTGCGCTCCAGCTTGGGCTTGATTACGGCCATGCCTCTGTAGAGTCTTGATTTCACGGTGGAAAGCGGCGCCCGTGTTACCTTGGCGATCTCTTCCAGCGACAACTCCTCGTGGAAGCGGAGCACCAGCACCTCGCGATGAAGCGTATCCAACTCGAGCAGAGCCGCCGCAATTCGTTCGCGGTCTTCAAGATTTGAAAAGCTGTCGAACGGGGTTGGGTCGCCATCGGCAACCTCAAAGCTCATGGGCCTGTCATCGTCGCTTTTGCCCTCGAACAACTCGTCGAGGCTGGACATTGTCCGCTTGCGCTGCTGGTCGATTACCAGGTTGCGGGCGATGGTGAAGAGCCAGGTGTCAAACCGCGCCTGTCCGTTGAACTGCGCGCCGCGGACCAGTACCCGCATCCAGACTTCCTGGAAAAGATCTTCGGCCATCTCGCGGTTGCCGGTCAAATAGAGCAGGTAGCGCAACAGACGGTGTTGGTAGCGAACTATCAACTCGTCCAGCAGGCCGGCTTCCTGGCGCTTGAGCCCGGCGGATACGGCAAGGCTCTCCTGCCGCACCTGCTCATCAACTGCGGTGGCTGAACCCTGGCCGAAAAATGGGCGAACAGACGCGGCTACACTCATCTCACTCAATTGGACGTCAACTGAGTTCAATTAGACGACAACAGACCCCTCCAAGTCGCCAAAAAAACGAAAATCCTCAAAAAATCGTTTACTGTGCCGCAGTGCCGCCTTTTTTGGCCGCACACTCGCGAGCCCCGGCGCACCAGCCATGCCTTGGCAACGTCGAATGGGATGCGGGCAATCACCCAGCGCAGCCGCGTCCGGTCCGTTTCAGCTTGGCGGTAAACGATTTCACGGCGGAGGGACTCATAGGGTCAAGGCAGCCCCAGTATGCAGCCCGATCCAGCGCCCGAACAAGAGGAAAGATCGGCGCAGACTCGTCGATCTTCTACACTATCCCTCATGGAAGTTTTGTATGGGGTTCATCCGGTTGAGGAGGCGCTCAAGGCCGGAAGGCGGCGGTTTGACCACGTTCTGGTTGCCCAGGAACGCAACGATGTGCGGCTGGAGCAGCTGGTGGCGCTCTGCCGCCAAGCTGGCGTTCGTGTGCGCCAGGAGTCGCGGGAGCAGTTGACGCAGATGGCCCAGACCGCGGCTCACCAGGGCGTGGTGGCCTTGGTGCGCGGGCAGGAGTTTTTTACCATCGAGGATCTCTACTCTGCTCCTGGGGTTGCTGCCTCCGGCGCGCCTCCGGCCCGGCTGGTGTTGGCTCTGGACGGCGTTGAAGACCCGCAAAACCTGGGCGCCCTGCTGCGCGTGGCCGACGGCGCAGGCGTGGATGGCGTGGTGCTGACGGAGCGGCGATCGGCGCCTTTGAGCCCGGTAGCCGTAAAGGCCAGCGCCGGCGCCTCGGAGCACCTGCGCATTGCGCGCGTGGTGAACCTGGTGCGGGCGCTGGAGGAACTCAAGAAACAGAATATGTGGATCATCGGTCTGGATGAGCGGGGCACTGCCGACTACGATCAGTTCGACCTGACCGGCGACTGCGTGCTGGTGCTGGGACGCGAAGGCGCGGGATTGCACGACCTGGTGCGGCGCACCTGCGATTATCTGCTGCGGATTCCCATGGCTGGGGGCGTCACTTCGCTCAACGTCTCGACGGCCGGAGCCGTGGTGCTGTATGAGGCATTCCGCCAGCGCCGGAACGCCGCGCGTCATGCGTCGAGCGATGGCGTTGGCGCTCTCTCCAAAGCTGCGACCGCGTCCAAACCAAGGAAGCAGAAAGGCTTGGGCTCATGAAGCTCCGCTTTGCCGGACTTGTGACAGTGGTTGCGATCTGCATTGCCGTTCTTCCCTGCGCGGCGCAGACCACAACCTTCACACCGCCCACAGATCCGCCACAGGTGGTTCGGCCAACTCCGCAGGCTGCGCAGCCCACCGGCCAGGTAATTATTTCGCGTTCGACGGACGAGAACGGCCAAACCACCACCCACACGGGCTCTGCCGCCGCCTCGCCTGCAATTCAGATGGCCGCTGCGCCCTCCGCCGAAGACGCCGAACGGCAGGCAGTCACCTATACCGATTTCGATATGGACGTGCGGCTGCGCACCGCGGAGCAGCATATTGCGGTTCGAGCGCTGGTTACGGTGCGCAACGACGGCAAGACTCCGCTGGGTCGCATCCCGCTCCAGCTCTCGTCCTCGCTCAATTGGGAGCGGATTCGCGTGAACGGCAACGACACCGCGTTCCAGGTGGCAACGCTCAACTCCGACGCCGACCACACCGGCCAGTTGCACGAAGCGGCCATTCCGCTTGGTCAGCCGCTGGCGCCGGGAGCCAGCCTCCAGCTTGACGTAACTTACTCTGGCGCCATTGCTCCCTCTGCCCAGCGCCTGCTGGCCATTGGAACCCCAGACGATGTGGCGCTGCATTCGGACTGGGACCGGATCGGTGTCTCCTTTACCGGCTTGCGCGGCTTTGGCAATGTGGTCTGGTACCCGGTATCGAGCGTACCTGTGATTCTGGGCGACGGGGCGCGGCTCTTCGATGAGATGGGCGAGCACAAGCTGCGGCTGGCCGGAGCCCGCTTCCGGCTGCGGCTCACGGTCGAGTTCCCGCATGGGCAGACGCCGACGGTGGCTCTCATCAATGGCCATCCGGCTCCGCTGGCCGTTACAGATGCCAGCGACCTGGGCCAGGAAGTTGCAGGCGTGGCCACGGCCGACTCGGGCTCGGCAACCCTGGGATTTGAAGCTCCCAGCCTGTTTGTGGCCATTCGTACCCCCCACCCCGCCACAAACATGACGGTCTGGGCCCTTCCGGAAGACGAAACGGCCGTCGAGGCCTGGAGCACGGCGGCTACCGCCGTTACGCCCTTTCTGCAGGGCTGGCTGGGGCAGCGGCCCCGCGCCCAACTCGCCTTGCTGGACCTGCCCGACGCGCGGGACGCTCCCTTTGAAGCCGGCGCGATGCTGGCGACAGACATCCGCCAGGCCAATCCGGAGCAGTTGGAAAGCATTCTGGCCCACGCACTCACGCACGCATGGATGCAATCGCCGCGCGCCTGGCTCGACGAGGGCGTGGCGCACTTCATGGGTACGCTTTGGGTGGAAAAGCAGCGCGGCCGCGACCAGGCCCTGGGCGCTTTGGAGGCTTCGCGCGCCGCATTGGCCCTGGCCGAGCCAGAAAGCCCCGGCCAGAGCGCGGGGCAGCCGCTCACCGCGGCCATTTCGCCCATCTATTACCGCACCAAAGCCGCATACGTTCTGTGGATGCTGCGAGACGTGGTTGGCGACTCCACCTTGTCCGCCGCTCTGCGCGGCTACGATCCAGCGGCTGATCTGGGCAAGGACACCGGCCGCGGTTCCTTCGAGAGGCTCCTCGAACAGGCTGGAACCCGCCGCGATCTTTCCTGGTTTTTTGCCGACTGGGTGGATGCGGACAAGGGCCTGCCCGACCTGAGCATCGACGGCGCCTTTCCCAGCGCCGCCACGGTGGGCAACTGGCTGGTTGCCGTCAACGTGACCAACAACGGATATGCCTCTGCTGAAGTCCCGGTCACGGTGCGGTCAGGCACAAACTCGGTGACCCGGCGGATTCTGATTTCAGCGCGCGGCAAAGCCGTTCAGCGCATTCTTATCCAGGGCAAGCCAACCGAGGTGCAGGTAAACAACGGCACAATTCCCGAAACCCAGGCCAGCGTCCACGTAACCACGCTGGAAGATACGGCGGCAAATCCGCCCTCATCCAGCCAGTCAAACCCGCCACAGTGATGAAATGCCGCTAACCCGCAAAAATGGCGAAGGCCCACTATCTCCGTGGGCCTTCGCCATTTTGCACATGAAAAGAACCTATGCTTTGCCGATGACGCGCGCCAGCGTTGCCCCGATTTCGGCGGGCGAGACGACGACGTGGATGCCTGCCGCGGTCATGGCTTTCATCTTGTCGGCGGCGGTTCCCTGGCCGCCGCTGATGATGGCTCCGGCGTGGCCCATGCGGCGGCCAGGAGGCGCGGTTTGTCCAGCGATGAAGCCGACCACCGGCTTCTTGACGTAGAGCTTGACGAACTCGGCCGCGGCCTCTTCGGCCGAGCCGCCGATTTCGCCGATCATGACGATGGCTTCGGTTTCCGGGTCGTCGTTGAGCAGGCGCAGCGCGTCGATGTGCGTGGTGCCGATGATCGGGTCGCCGCCAATCCCAATTGCCGTGGATTGGCCGATGCCGCGCTGCGTAAGCTGATGCACAGCCTCATACGTCAGCGTGCCGGAGCGGGAGACGATGCCGACGGAACCCTCCTTGTGAATGTTGCCGGGCATGATGCCCACCTTGGCCTTGCCGGGGGAGATGACGCCGGGGCAGTTAGGCCCGATGAGACGCGACTTCGAGTTCTTGAGCTTGGCCCACACCTTGATCATGTCCAGCGTGGGAATGCCCTCGGTGATGGCCACAATCAGCGGAATGCCCGCGTCCTCGGCTTCCAGAATGGCGTCGGCGGCAAACGGCGGCGGAACAAAGATCACGGTCGCGTTGGCTCCGGTCTTTTCCACGGCGTCTTGAACCGTATTGAAGACGGGCCAGCCTTCGTGCGTCGTCCCACCCTTGCCGGGAGTTACCCCGCCAACGACATTGGTGCCGTATTCCGCGCAACTCATCGCGTGAAAGGTGCCTTCTTTGCCGGTAATGCCTTGAACGATGAGACGAGTTTCCCTGTTAACCAGAACAGCCATTGAATACAGCTCCTAGCTTCTCACTCCTAACAGTCTGTGGTGACAGTCAAGATTTGAAAGGGCACGACTTTAGTCGTGCCGCAAATGGTTGATATGGAATGACGGGCTTTAGCCCCTGAGGGATGGTTTAGGTGTTCTCAACTTTCACCACAGGTTGCTAGATGCCTCTGAACAAATCCGTGGCTCTTGGAAAATCACCCCTCAGGGGCTAAAGCCCAGTTCATTTTGGGCCGCTTTCGGCACGACTAAAGTCGTGCCCTTTCAAAACATAAACGACCATTTGAATGACAGAAACTACTAGTATGTGCCTGGTCCATCTGGGCTAGATTCATCATCATAAGCGTCCTCGACCGGATGTGAACCGTATGGCCCATGTTCTCGAACTGGATACCCAATGTACTTGCTTGCATCCATTCCAGGAGAGTGGTACCCGGAACCGATTCCGATAGACCTTAATCTTTGTTGGGCCACTAGGAAATTATTCTCCAATGTTTTCCTAGTTTCCTCATCAATATCGTCATTGATTTTAACTTCAAACTTATAGGCTTTGTTCCCGTGAGGACATATGTCATTCGGCCAGTGCTTAGCAATTAGTTCAACTTGTTCAAAAAAGAATTCCTGTCCAAATACGTCGATAGAATCTTTCCAGTCTTCTAATAGCAATCTCCGGCATTCCGGGCAATTATTTAGTACTTCGTCCAACGCTGCCTTTACAACTAGCTCAGCCGCCTCTTTCATCGTTTCGCCAACCATGAAATTAAAACCTGATTCTTTGAGAATCTTTCGTCCCTCTTCAACATTTGTTCCTTCGAGCCGCAGAACAATAGGAACTTTCACATTCAAATTCCTTGCCGCGGCAACAACGCCCGTGGCCAGCCTGTCCACGCGCAGGATGCCGCCGAAGATATTGATGAAGATGGCCTTCACATGCGAGTCGGAGAGCAGGATCTCAAAGGCATGCTCGATCTGCTCCTGGGTTGCGCCGCCGCCCACATCGAGAAAATTGGCAGGGCTGCCGCCGGCATACTGGATGATATCCATGGTCGCCATGGCCAGGCCCGCGCCGTTGACCATGCAGGCGATGGTGCCGTCGAGCTTGATGTAGTTGAGCGCGTACTTGCTGGCCTCGACCTCAAGCGGGTCTTCTTCGGCGGTGTCGCGCAGCGCCTTGATCTCTGGATGGCGAAAGAGCGCGTTGTCGTCAAAGGTGATCTTGGCGTCAAGGGCGAAGAGCTTGTCGTCCTTGGTGGTGATGAAGGGATTGATTTCGACCAGCGAGGCGTCAGTCTCGATGAACGCTTTGTAGAGGCTTTGCAGAAAGGCGACGGCCGCGTTGATCTGCTTAGGCTTGAGTCCCAGCGCAAAGGCTAGCTTGCGCGCCTGCCATGCGCCAAAACCGATGGCCGGATCGATGGTCTCCTTGAAGATGGCCCCCGGGGTCTTGGCGGCCACATCTTCAATTTCCATGCCGCCGGCCTGCGAGGCCATAAAGACCAGCTTGCCGGTCACGCGGTCGAGCACAATGCCCAAATACAGCTCGCGATCGATGGCTGCGGTCTCCTCAATCAGCAGGCGCTGGACTTTTTGTCCGAGAGGGCCGGTCTGGTGGGTCACCAGCGTCATGCCGAGGATGTTTTTAGCCTGGAGTTCCGCATCCTCGCGGGTGCGGGCCACCTTCACGCCGCCGCCCTTGCCGCGGCCTCCGGCGTGAATCTGCGCCTTGACGACAACGCCACCGGCGCCCTCGGCAAACAGCTTGCGGGCCACCGTCGAGGCTTCTTCCAGCGTGTTGGCCACTTCGCCCCTGGGCACGGCAACGCCGTATCTTGCCAGGATTTCCTTTGCCTGATATTCATGTATCTTCATATCGTCAGACGCCGCCCAAGTCCGCTGCTGTTGGGCATTCGTGACCCGCCGAGTGAATTCCGGGCCGGCGAAACCGTGCCAGCGGTATGCAAATACTATCTTGCCGCCCGAAGGAGGGGCAAACCGGCCTCGCGGAGCGCCGTGCGCCGTTACCATAAAGATATGGCCTCTTTGAAGCAATACTTGAAACCGCTGGCCGAGGACGGCACGGCGCTCACCCGCGAACAGGCGGCCCACGCATTGGAAGAGATTTTGACCGGCGAAGTGCCGGAAGTCGAGACTGCGGCGCTGCTGACCGTCCTGGCCACCCGCGGCGAACAGGCGCCGGAACTGGCCGGCTTTGTCCAGGTCATGCGCGAGCGCGTCACGCCGCTTCCACTCACAGACGTTGAGCGGAACGAACTGGTGGACATTGTAGGCACTGGCGGCGGCGGACCGTTGACCTTCAACATCTCCTCTGGCGCGGCGCTGGTGGCGGCGGCGGCCGGCGCCAAGGTGGCCAAGCACGGCAATCGCGCGGTGACTTCGCTTTGCGGGGCGGCAGATGTGCTGGAGGCGCTGGGCGTGCCCATCACACTGGGGCCGGAACAGGCCGTCGAATGCCTGCGCGAGACCGGCTTCATGTTCCTGTTTGCGCCGCTCTATCATCCGGCCATGAAGGCGGTGGGTTCGCTACGCCGGGCGCTGGGGTTCAGAACCATCTTTAACCTCTGCGGGCCGCTGACCAATCCGGCCGGAGCGCGGGCGCAGGTGATCGGCGTGCTGGCGCCCAGCCGCGTACTGCTGGTGGGGCGGACGCTTGTGACCCTGGGAGCGAAGCGGGCCTTCGTGGTGCATGGCACAGACGGCATCGACGAACTGACCACCACCGGCGAGTCCATTGTGGCCCGCATCGAGGAATCTGAGACCGGAGAGTCTACTTTGAAGGCCGCCCGCGTGACGCCGGAGATGGCCGGAGTGCCGCGCGCGACGCTGGACCAGTTCGTCGGCGGCGATGTGAAAACCAATACCGCTCTGCTCTATGACGTGCTGACCGGCATTCCCGGCGCACGGCGGCAGATTGTGCTGCTGAACGCCGCGGCGGCGCTGGTAGCCGCAGGGCTGGCCGTCGACTTGAAGGAGGGTGTTCTCAAGGGCGCCGAGGCTATCGACTCTGGCCAGGCGGCGGTGACACTGGAGAAACTGCGGCGGTTTGGGGCCAGGCAGACGGCGCAATAGGCGGGCGGAATCGGCGATTTGCCGAGCCGCCAATTGGGCGGGATGGCGATAAGTTTTTTATATAGTGATGTTTGACGGATTGAAACGCGTGTTTTGGTGCAGGCGATTCTGTTCATCGGTTCACGGTTCGATTGCTTGACGATCAGACTGTGAAAGGATGGAGAATTCGGCCCTGTTTTGGCATCAAAAGGGCCAAAAAGGGGCAAAAACGCCCGAATATGGACCAAAATTCGTGGTTCATGTTTACTGATATGTCAACATGCTTAAATTCTATCTTGTTTATTTAGTGTGACTTACGTTGGAATTATGGCTGGAATAGTGGTTCCCACAGGGTGGGGG
>Ga0255355_1000282_pt1 | contig 33255 bp, 32 predicted proteins | sample HBST75metaG_FD_189943 | JGI IMG/M metagenome (GOLD analysis project Ga0255355, IMG submission 189943) | Peat soil microbial communities from Stordalen Mire, Sweden - H.B.S.T75 | ecosystem: Environmental > Terrestrial > Soil > Wetlands > Peat | place: Sweden: Norrbotten County, Stordalen Mire...
GCTCTGGTAGGTGCCTTCGCTGGTGTCGACGCGGATCTTTTCGCCTTCGTTGATGAAGGCGGGAACCTGAACGACGAGGCCGGTCTCGGTCTTGGCGGGCTTGCTGACGCTGGAGGCGGTGGCTGACTTGAGGCCAGGCTCAGTTTCCAGGACCGTCAGCTCAACGCTTGGCGGCAGATCAATGCCTACGGCCTTGCCGTCGTAGTAGCTGATCTTGATCTGCAGATTCGGCGTCAGATAATCGACCGCATCGCCCAGCGTTTCGCTCTTGACGACGGTCTGCTCATAGTCCACCGGGTTCATGAAGTAGTAGTCGTCGCCGTCGGCGTAGAGGAACTCCATGGAAATTTCGTCCACGACCACCTTGTCGATGGAATCAGCGGAACGGAAGCGGTGCTCGAACATGGCGCCGGACTTGAGGTTGCGCAGCTTGGCCTGGAGAAAGGCGCGCAGGTTGCCGGGGGTGCGGTGTTCCACCTTGAAAACCAGGTGCAGTTCGCCGTTGAACTTGATGATCATGCCAGGACGTAAATGGGTGGCGGGAATCGCCATAAAGTTTATTGCTCCTTGCTAGGTTTGCGCTCAGCGCGCAAGAAAGATTGGCCTAAAGTCATCTTCTATTGTAGCCCAGGGACGGATGGGAGTGGATTTACAGAGATTTGAGGCGGGGATTAGAGCGCCTGATTCCCAGGCGTGTTGCCGGGGCCGGCCTGCAGATCGGCCCCGGCAACAAAGGTAATACGGTTACTTGGCTGTGTGTGCCTTTTTGTGGTGCGTTGCAGGTTTCTGGTCGAGCAGAGTCAGAGCATCGGCAGCGTTGATCGGGAACTGGCGCACCGATTCTTGGCCCGTGGTGCTTAGAACGACATCGACACGGCGATTTTGAGCCAGAACAATAACCTTCAGATTGCGAAGGGCCTTCTGGCGATCCGCCTCGCTCAGGTCGGAATTCTGTTCAATGATTTCTTTTACCTGGTCGGCTGTGAGTTGTTCCTCGCTGCCAAGTCCGCGTGTTTCAATGCTGGCCTCGGGAACACCCTTTTCAACCAGGAACGATTTTGTGAGGGCGACGCGGCGCAAGGAAAGTGCCTGGTTATACTCTTTCGATCCGCGCACATCCGCATGTCCGGTCAGGGTTATGTGGGCATCCGGCTTGAATCCAAGGTAGTTCTTGAAGTCCGTCGCGAGAGTGGTCAATATTACCTGCTGACTGTCCACCAGACCGTCATTGGGGGTCTTGACTCTGGGCAGATTGGTCGGGAAAAAGACGCTGTGCAGCGCCAGGCGCGCCTCCAGCCTCTTGACTTCCGGAGAAGGCTCGGGAGCAGCAGGCGGGGCTGTGATGGTCACGCCGGTGTTTGCTGTTGCCAACTGACCCTGGTCGTCGGAGACTTTGCAGGTGATGTTGATTGCGCCGACAGTCCCACCCGTCGAGGTGAGCGTGGCGGTTGCTCCGCTGACGCTAAGGGTGCCCGCATCGGACGAGTAGCTATAGGTAAGCGGACGGTTCTGCGGGCTCACACCCACGGCGGTGATGGTGCTGGTCTCACCCGGATTGATGGTGCTGGGGTTGGCCGAGCAACGGATGGTCGGAGGCTCGAAAGCCTTGACGGTAAAGCTGGCCGAGCAGTCGGCCTGTTCACCGGCCTTGAGCCCTTCCTTGCCAGCCTTGCCTTCCTTCACTTCACCCTTCACCGTATAGGCGCCGGGCGTTAACGAAGCAGTGGCCACCGAAGCGGTCGTTCCGCTGCCCGTCACGCCGGCTCCGGTCCAGGAATAAACGATATTCAGCTTTGGATTCAAGGCTTCAGCAGTACTGGTCACCGTGACCGGTTCGCCCGGGAAAACCGCAGACGGGCTGGCCGAGCAAGACAGGGTCACAGGTGGAGGCGGCGTGAAGGAGCCTACGCGATAGACGATGCCGGCGCTCAAGCGGGCAGCGTTGATGTTAGCGCGTCCACCACCGATCCCCGGGCCAAAATTATCGTGGATGTACTGGAAGTCTACTTGGAACAAACGAATTGCCAGATGATGGTCGAACAGCGGGGTGGAATAGTCCAGGCCGCCGCCAGCCGTCAGCACAACGCCCCAATGCTCATCTTGCAGGTAGCTGCCCACGGATTCGATTCCGACCAGGGCGTGAACAAACGGAGTCATGTCGGAGGTTGGATAGCGTGCGATCAGACCCAGCGAGGCGCCGCTGAAATCGGCCTTTTGAATTGAGTTTTCATCTTGCGGATGCACATCGCCCACCGCCTCAGCGCCTATATACCTGCTGAAGTAACGGGCCACACTGCCGATTACCCCGACGTCGACGGCGTCATAATCTGTTGATTGGGTTGTGGAGTTGGTCAGCGGAATCTGCACCGTTCCCTTGGGGGCCAGATAACTGTAGCCTGCAAAGATGTCCCATTTGGACGCGGAATCTTGCGTCGGCGCCTTTGCGGCCGGTTTAATTGAATCCTGGGCCACCAAGGCAACAGGCGTTACCGCAACGAGTGCCAACGCAAAGAATCTGCTGGTGTACTTCAAAACGTGAGAAAACATAGAATGTCCTCCGCTTTCACCGTAAATTCAATTGTTGGCCGGATTATACCCCGTCTAGAACTGACAATCAGTAACTTTCTATAAAAAAGAAAAGCACTCTGTCGGTCCGGTTTTTAGATAGTTTTCCATAAGCCTTGCCGGTCTAGTACTACGGTTGTACTCGCTTCGGATCGCCCCCGATCCGGGCCTGAAGGCCCCGATATTTGGCCGGTTTTTCAGGGGGCTGAACAGGCTGCGGAAAAAGGCACTTGATCAGGCTGTTCGGAAGGGTAGGTTTGGCAGGGGGTAAAGCCCGCATCTTAATTTTGTTGCAGTTGCGGCACGACTAAAGTCGTGCCCTAATGAGAAACAAAAGCGCAAGTTCAACAAAACACAAGGCTATGGAGTTGTACGGACTCCCACCCATCGGACAAGAACAAAGACGTCCGATGGATGGGGCACAGTTTCATCCATTGCGGGTCGGTAAAGCCGGTGCGGGACTTACGCCAGAACCGGCGTGTTTTCAATGCCCGCCGTTCCAAAGATCCGGCGATAGCGCTCCACTTCGGCAGTCTCTCCGAGCGCCTTGGCGTAGTTGTCAGAGAGCTTCACGGCCGGGCGGCCCTCCACATCGTGGAGCTTGCAGACCAGGCTAACCGGGCTGAAGACGTCATCGCCCTGGGGATTGCAGCCGCGAAAATCGTTAGTCAGAAAAGTGCCCCATCCGGCGCTGAAGCGGATGCGCCGCCCAGGAATCCATTTGCGCTCGTCCAGAAAGTCGCTGGCCCGATGGAAATCGCCGGGCGCGACGCCAGGCCGCAGGGTCCCGCCAAAATAGGCGTGCAGGCCGAGAATCTGGTCTACGTCGAGCGCGTCGGAGGCGATGAGCAATTTCTGGTGCGGATCGCATCCACGCTGCTGAAGCCACGCGATGTATTCGTCGCCGGCGATGTAGGGGTCCTTGCTGTCGACGCGCTGCCCGGTCCAGTTCGCCACCCACTCCGGCGCATTCTGAAGAAACTGCGTGGTGCCGAAGGTGTCCGGCAATAGGATCAGCAGTTCGCCCTGATAGGTTTGCTGCCATAACTCCAGCAGGCGGTATTGAGCGGTCTTCAAATCCTCGTCGTTCACCGCCAGCGCGGCCAGCGCCATGGGCAGCTCGTGCGCATTGGTGCCGATGGCTTCCAGATCGTGCTTGTAGGCCAGATAAGTGTTTGAACTGCCGGAGAAGCTGGGGCCGAGCACGTCGCTCATGGCCTTGACGACATACTCCTGCCACAAAAAGCTGTGGCGGCGACGGGTTCCAAAGTCGCTGACCTTCAGGCCGGGAACGCCGCGCAGCCGCGCCATCTTTTCCCAGAGCTTGGTCTTGGCCCGCGCATACAGAATGTCGAGTTCAAACTCGCTGAGGCGCTTCAAGCAGGCGCGCGTTCTCAGCTCGTCGATGGCCGCCAAGGCATAAATTTCCCACATGGTTGTCTCGGTCCACAGGCCATCAAAGCGCAGCTCAAGCTGCCCGTCCTTGACGGCCAACTCGTAATCCGAAAGGCGGAAGCCGTCTTCCAGCCACTCGAGAAAGGCCGGATCGAAGATGTCCTTGCGCCCGTAGAAGGTGTTGCCCGCCAGCCAGATCAGCTCGGACTTGCGAAAGCGCAGATTCTTCGTCGCTTCCAATTGCTCGCGCAACAGCTCCACGTCGACAATCTCGCCCAAACGCACCGAGCTGGTGCGATTGAGAAGCGAAAAAGAGGCGTGGGTTTTGGGAAAGTGCTGCCAGATCAACTGCAGCATCAGCAGCTTGTAAAAATCAGTATCGAGCAGGGAACGCGTAATGGGATCGAGATTCCAGTTATGGTCGTATGCGCGCCTGGCAAAGTTGATAATCACAATGCTTCTACTTTAGCTGAATGCGCCGGTTGGCAGAAGAGCGCGAAGTCGGTTGTTGGAGTTACATTGGCATTCGCTCAGGGGCTAAAGCCCAATATGATTTTGTTGCTCTTTCGGCACGACTAAAGTCGTGCCCTGACACATTTCGCAGTCTCAGTCGAATTTTGCAAGAGACTCAAGACCTTAGATAAAAAGCTATAGGACTGTAGATAGGTGGATCTATCCCACTTTAGGCACGATAAAACTGTGCCGAAAGTGGGGCACCCATCTTCGTTGGGGCTCCCGTTCTGCTTGCTAGTCGAGCAGGTCGAAGGCCTGGCGGATGCGGTCCGGGAGGGCGGCGGGCTCAACGGGAAGCCGGGAGCTGATTTCCAGCACGACTGCGGGCGGCTCGGGCAGAGCATTGAGGGCCGCGACGGTGGCCGGCCAGTCGATGGCGCCGTCGCCGGGGAAGAGATGCTCGTCCTTGAGGCCGTGGTTGTCGTGCGCGTGGACCTGGACGATGCGGCTGCCCAGCGTATTGATGGCCGCGGGGATGCCGACCGTCATATTGGCGTGGCCCAGGTCAAGACAGATGCCGTCCGCGTCCTCGTGGCCGGTTTGCAGAATCTCCATCAGATGCTCGGGGGTGGTGGGCTCGCTGGTCAGGTTCTCGACCAACGGACGCACGCCCAGCGGACGGGCAAAGGCGTCAAGGTATTCAAGCGCGACAAGGGCGTACTCGATGGTGCGCTGCGACCATGCGTCGTTGCGGTCACCCAGATGCACAACGAGGTTGCGGAAGGGAATCTCGTCGGCGGTGTCCAGAGCGCGCTTGATCTCGTCCATGGCTTCGATGCGGCGGGCCTTTTCAGGGTGCAGCAGGTTGACGGCGGGTGCGCCGGAGCGGCCCATTTCGCGGTCGGGGTAGAGCGGGGCGTGCATGGACCAAACTTCAAGGGAATTGGAGCGAAACCAAGCGGCCAGCTCGGCTACCTGCTCGTGGCTGGTGTAGTCGAAGTGCTGGCGCGCGGCAAAGATTTCAACCGCCTGCGCGCCTGACTGGCTGGCCAACTCCAGCAGCCCGGGATGCAGGCGCTGATTCATAAACAGGTGCGTCGACAAAACTCGCAGCTTGGCCACAGGAACCACCTCCAACCGGTTGATATGAAAAACAGACCGTTCTAAAGCTTATTGTCGCATTTTTATTGGGCCGATCCTGGATTCCCACCCTATTGATCCGGCAAGAAAATAGTGGCATCGTTTCCCACCCATTTCCGCAAAAGACGCGGAAATGGATGGGGCACCCCAGACCTTACACGATCCCCAAAAATGCTCTATTTTGTCCACTGGTCCACCCAGTCGTTCACCGTTTTGTACCAGAGCTGCGAGTTCTGCGGCTTCAGGACCCAGTGGCCTTCGTCGGGGAAGTAAAGCATCTTCGACGGGACCTTCAGGCGTTGGAGGGTGTCGAAAAGCTGGAAGCCCTCGCTGACGTCGAGGCGGTAGTCGAGCTGGTTGTGAATGACGAGCGTCGGCGTCTTGAAGTTCTTGGCCGACATGGCCGGAGACCATTTGCGGAAGGGATTTTCCGAGTCCGGCTTGCCGTAGTAATCCCAAGGCTTGCCCTGGAACTCCCACTCGTTGAACCACATCTCTTCCGTGCTCCCGTAAGCGGATTCGGGGTTGAACATGCCGTCGTGGCTGACGATGCAGCGGAAGCGGTCGGAGTGGCCGAGAATCCAGTTGGCCATGAAACCGCCGTAGCTGGCGCCGAGCGCCGCTTCGCGGTTCTTGTCGATGAACGGGTAATGCTGCTCGGCGTAGTCGAGACCGGCCATCAGGTCGGTGAAGGGCTTGCCGCCCCAGTCGCCATTGACGCCGTCGATCACTGCCTGCCCGTAGCCGGTCGAGCCGCGGGGATTGATCATCACCACGACATAGCCGTTGGCGGCGAAAAGCTCGGCATTCCAGCGGTAGCTCCAGTCATCGCCCCAGGCGCCTTGCGGGCCGCCGTGGATCAGGAACTTGACCGGATATTTCTTGGCCGGGTCGAAGGCCGGAGGGCGGATGAGAAAGCCCTGGAGCTTGGTCTTGTCAGCGGCCTCGAACCAGAAGGATTCCATCTTCGGCAAATCGAGTTGAGCCAGAAGAGCATCGTTGAGATGGGTAAGCTGAGTTTTCTGCAGGATCTGGTCGTCTGCGATGGGCTCATAAGTGCTGGCAACGAACTTTCCATCCTTGATCGAATCGAGATAAAAAGTGGAGTCGAACAAGGTTCGGCCAATCCAATCGGTTTCGAGAGCGACGACCTCACCCGGCGACCGGACGGACATACGCGTCGCGATCAGCCTTTTGCCGTCCGCTGTTGCGTGCAAATCGCTATATGCACCGCCATCGGTCAAGAATGCGGGGAGATTGTTCGGCTTGCCATCAATGACACTGAGCGCAAAAACCGGCTCTGCACCGCTGATTCCTGCCGTGAAGCAAATCACGCTCGAATTTGCCGGCCCCCACGCGAATTCATCCACCCAGAGGTCAAACTTCGGCAGCAAATCCTGGATCGTTTTCGCGGTGCGGTCGTAGAGGACCAGCCGGAACTTGTCCGCTTCGTAGCCGGCGCGCTCTTCCGAGCGCCAGGCGATGTACTTGCCGTCGGGCGAGTAGGCGGGATTAAAGTTGCCGCCTTTGGAAGTGGAGATTTTCACGGGCTTGGCGTCCGGGTCGGTCAGATCGAGCGTAAAAATGCTGGCGCTGGTGCTTATGGCCGGCTCTTCGTCGAGGTTCTCGGTGAAAGCCAGCTCCTTCGAGTCGGGCGAAAAGGCGAAACCGCCGCCACCGCCTTCGAGCGAGAAGGGCGGAACATCGTGGGGATCGTTGGGCGTCAGATCGCGTATTCCGCGGCTTGCAACCGAAAGGAGAAAGAGGTGGCTGCGCTTTTCGCCGGTGTAGTGATCCCAGTGGCGATACAAAAGATGAGTGAAAATCTGCGCCTTGACCTTGCTGGCAGCGAGCGTGGCATTGCGGTCGGCGTTGCATTTCTCGCCGTTGGCGTTCGCGGGCGTGATGGCCGGGCAATCGGGATAAACAGAGGCTGTAAAGACCACGGAGCGCCCGTCAGGAGACCACCGGGCATCGCCGGTTTCAATGGGGAGCGCGGTCAGTTGCCTTGGGTTGCTGGCGGCGCCGGTGGCCGTGTCGAAGTCGGCCAGCCACACTTGTTGCGAACCATTTCGACCAGAGAGAAAGAGCAAGGAGTGCCCGTCGGGAGAAAACTGCGGGCCGAGATCTCCAGGCTGAGCCACGTCGAGCGGCTTTGCCTCTCCGCCTGCGATGGGCTGGATGAACAGCTCAGCCGTTTTTGTGTTCTGGTCGAGGTCAACGGTGGTGGCCGAGTAGGCCAGCCACTTGCCGTCCGCCGAGACGGCAGTATCGCCCAGGCGTTTCATCTTCATCATGTCTTCAAAGGTCATAGAGTGCCTGGGCTGCTCGGCAGCCGATCCGGTTTGCGCGGAACAGAATGGAGTGAGGACAGAGGTGAGTGCAAGGGAGAGAACAAACGGGTATTTGTGCATGATTTTTCCTGTTCGCGCGGGGGAAGAAAAAATACCGTCACGAAGGAAAAGTTTACACCGGGAGCGTGGAAGTGGGCTGTGGGGAGTGACTCTCATCCTTGCGGGAAGAGAGTGCAAGCACAAAGACCATAAAAAGCCATAAAAGACGATAAAAGTCTATAGATAAGTGGGTCAATAAAAACCTATAGATAGGCGGAGCTGCAAAAAGCTGTAGATAGGTGGAGCTATCCCACTTTAGGCACGATAAAACTGTGCCTAAAGTGGGGCACCCGCTTCAATGTGCAGAGGAAGCTTGGGGGGCAAGCTTGGCGGCTACGATGGCCTCGGCGGCGGCTATCACTTCTTCCAGCGTCAGATGGGTCGTATCCAGAAGAACGGCATCGGCGGCGGGCTTGAGCGGCGAGTCGGCGCGATTGCGGTCGCGCTCGTCGCGTTCGCGCAGGTCGCGGATCACCTCTTCAGGCTGCACCGTCGGCTTGGGGCCGAGTTCATCGTAGCGGCGCATACCCCGAACCTCGGGGGCGGCATCCAGAAAGATTTTGACCTCGGCGTGCGGAAAGACAACGGTGCCGATGTCGCGGCCTTCCATGACCACTCCGCCCTGTGCGCCCATCTGCTGTTGCAGGCGGACCATCCAGGCGCGAATGGCGGGGAAGACGCTGACGCGGGAGGCGGCATCGGTGACGATTTGATTGCGGATCATGCCGGTAACGTCCTCGTCGTTGAGCAGGACGCGATTCTCTTCCTTGCCGGGCTCCAGACGGATGCTGGTTTCGGCGGCAAGGCCTTCGAGCGTAGTGGTGTCGTCCAAGGAGATACCCGCACGGAGCGCCCTGAGGGCGAAGGCGCGATACATGGCTCCGGTTTCAAGGTTCAGGAGGCCGAAATGCCGGGCCAGATGGCGCGCAATCGTGCTCTTTCCCGCACCGGCAGGGCCATCAATGGCGACAATGATCTTGCGGGCAGAGTCAGCTGGGCTGAAAGAAAGTGTGCTCATCCGCGCTTCTTCGTTTCCGGCTTGGGCCGTGCGGTAAAGCCAAAGCGCTTGCTGTTTCCAGCCTTGGCGCCGGCGGCAAGAGCAGGCTTGTGGCCGTTGGCGGCGTGAGAAGGCCGCGCTGCCGGCCGGGAGGTCTTGTGTGTGACGCTACTGCCGCGAGATGTTGCGCCGGGCTTGCCCGCGGTCTTGGCGCCGTTGGAATGGACCTTGTGCTGGCTCCAAGACGCGGACGATGACGCGGAAGACTGGCTGGAGCGTGCGCTCGATCCGCCGTTGGAGGGGCGAGCCGACGGTCTTCTGTTTCCGTTGGAGTGGTTGCCGCCGGCTGAAGCCGTGCCATTGCGCTTGCTGCTCGCGCCGGGAGCTGCTTTCATGCCTCTGTGGGCGGCGGAGGAAGGCCGCGCGCTGGAGGACGTGCGCGAACTGGATGGCCGGGACGGACGACTGCTGGATGAGGATTGCCCGGGCTTGTGATCGCGGGAGTTCGAGGCCGGGCGACTGAAGTGGGGCCGTGCAACGGCGGAGTTTCTCGCTGTGGCCGGGGCATGCGGAGCCGCGGCGCGAGGCGCATGGCTCTCGGCGAGCTGATGCGGGACAGTCGTGGCTGGGGTATCCGGCGCACTTGGCGTCACTGCGGCCAGAGCTTCCGGCAGATTCTCCTCGTGGTCCTGGGAACGCAGGAAGAAGGCCGAGGCTGGCACGGATGCGCTGGCATAAATTGTGGGCGGGTCGGCAAACTCCGGCAGTGTTCCGGCCACATAAAAGAGAGGCGCGTGACCCAGCGAGATGGTGCGAACCTGACGCGTGGCGACCAGGCCGCGCAGCACTTCCCGGATCTTGCTGCGGGCGGTGAGCGGAGCCAAAAACAGCTCGACCTCTTCCATGCTGGCGGCAATGACCGCTTGCAGATAGATGGAGGCAAGCACGGAAATGGCTGTCACTTGGGAGGTAGAGGCACCTTCGGCAATGGCCTTCTGGAAACGCAGGCGGAGCAACTGCCACTGGGCAGGCTGGCCGGGAGCGGAGACGACCGGAATGATGCGAAGTTGTTGCCAGAGCTCGGTAATGGCGCGCAGTACGGCGCCTTCGGTCACCTCACGGCCCAGAGCCTGGGTGAGCTTGGAAAGGGTCGTGTCGCCCAGTTCCAACTGCTTGTAGGCCTGGACAGCCAATTGCGAAACCTGACGAGAGCCGGTCAGTTGCGGGCTGCGACGCCAATCGCGGTCGCCGCGCAGGGCATAGACATAGGGCAGAACCCAGTTGGCCACGACAAAATCAGGCTTTTCGCCCGGCAAGCCCAGCAGATTTAGCCGCACAGCCACGTCCGATGTCTCGAGGCGCACTAGTAATTCTTCGGCCAGAGCAACATGCTTGGGGTCAGGAATGGATTCGCGTTTGCCGACTACCGCTTCAAGAAATGACGGCGCAATGGGCGAGGAAAACTGCCGTTTGGGCAGGAAGAGACACAATCCAGTCTCCTCAATCCACGTCCGGGCATCCTCGAATGTGAGAGCCCCATGTCCGTTCAGGCGCATCCTTTCGGAGCGCGATGCTTCCAATTGCTCTGATGTCAAAGAAAAACCTCGCTTCCAGGCTGGCGTTTGCGCCGGGCTTCCCTGTCCCCTAAGAGGAGGGCTGCCACCTTCCACCTTCTTGTTTCAGATACGGTGAAAGGCCCGCTGGATCTCCTTCCAAGAATACAACAAAGCAATTGGACGTCCATGCGGGCAACTGGTTGGGTGGCTGGTCTTCGCCAGTTCACTCAATAACCATTCTATCCGAACTTCGTCTAGAGGGGTATTAATTTTGATGGCCGAATGACAGGCGATGGAAGCGGCAATCCGTGTGCGAAGCGCCGTAAGGTCTTGATTCTGGCTCGGTTCGTCCGAATCGGAGCTGGATTCGTCAATCACCTCGGCCAGCATCCGTTCCAGAGCCGCTCCTTCCAGGCCAACCGGAGCAGCTTTTACCGCAAGTGTTTGAGGACCAAAGGGTTCCACTTCAAATCCATTGCGTTCCAGCTCCTCGGCGATGCGCGCAAAGGTCACCATCTGCGACGGCTTTAATTCCACCAACATGGGCATCAATAACCGTTGGCGCTGGACTTTTTCGACTTGGCGGTCCCGCAAAACTTTCTCGAAAAGCACCCGCTCGTGCGCCACATGCTGGTCAATAATCCATAATCCGTCTTCTCCGGTAGCCAGGATGAAGGAGTTGCGCAACTGCCCCAGCGGGTGAAGCGAAGCCAACTGGTTGAGGTTGGCGGCGGCCTGTTCGGCCTCAACCTGGGCCGTTTCCGCTGCTGGATTTGCGACCTCGGCGTCGCCGGAGGAGCACTCGTCGGCGGGCGGCAGACTGGCTGGCTGAAAGAGCGCCGCGGCGGCTTCGCCCCAGGCTTTCTGGCCGCTCCAACCGCCGGGGCCGGGATGGAAGCTCTCGGTGGTGAAGGGCAGTTTGCCAGGAACGGGCTCGGGGCGGTGCGGCGTTAGCTCGAAGGGCGCGGCGTCCGCAGAGGCGGTCTGAAATGCGACCGGCTCGGAGTCCGGCGGCGGAGGAAAGTCTGGCGCGCCGGGCAAAGGCGATGTAGACGGGGGCATCAGCGTAGGACTGGCGGTGGGTGCGGCGTCAAGCGCGGCCAGAAAACCGGCGGCGGGGCGCGCCTTGACCAGAGCCGTGCGCAGGCTGTCGCAGACAAAGTCGTGAATCAGGCTTTGCTGGCGGAAGCGAACCTCGGTTTTGGCAGGATGGACGTTCACGTCCACTTCCCCAGGCGGCATCTCCAGAAAGAGCAGCACCACCGGAAAGCTGGTGGGCGGAATCACGTTGCGATAGGCAGCGGTGATGGCGTGCATGAGCAGCCGGTCGCGGATCAGGCGCTTGTTGACAAAGATATAGATGGAGTTGCGGTTGAGCTTTTGCAGCTCGGGCTTGGAGTAGAAGCCCGAAACGCGCAAGGCGCCGGGCTCGCGCACTGGCGCGTCGGGATCTTTCTTCCACGGCGGCGGCTCGGGCAGGCCGGCGTGCTGCAAGGGGGCTTCGGCGGCCACGGGAAGTAGTTGCGCCAGCGTGTCCTTGCCAAAAAGCTGGTAAACGCGCTCGGCGGTCCGCGCAACCGGCGGCGCGGAAACGATGGTGTGCGTGGCCGAAATCAGCTCGAAGTGCATCTCCGGGTGGACCAGCGCGTAGTGGGTCACAAGTGCCGCCACATGAGCTAGTTCCGTCGATTCCGAGCGGAGAAATTTGCGCCGTGCGGGGGTGTTGAAGAAGAGATCGGCGACGGCAATCGTGGTGCCGCGCGGCAGGGCGGCGTCGTCCACATGAAGAATCTTGCCCCCGGCGATTTCAATGCGGGTTCCGGCGGATTCCTCGCCGGTGGCCGTTTCCAGGGTCACGCGGGCCACGGAAGCGATGGAGGGCAGCGCCTCGCCGCGAAAGCCCAGTGTGGCAATAGAAAGCAGGTCGTCGGCGGTGCGGAGCTTGCTGGTGGCGTGGCGCTCGAAGGCTAGCAGTGCGTCGTCGCGGTTCATGCCGTGGCCGTCGTCGGCGATGCGGATCAGCTTGCGCCCGCCCGCCTCGACCTCGACGCGGATGCGGCTGGCTCCGGCATCCAAAGCATTCTCCAGCAACTCTTTAACGACCGAGGCAGGCCGATCCACCACCTCGCCGGCGGCGATCTGGTTGGCAACCTGGTCGGAAAGTACGCGGATGCGGCCCATACGCTTCAGGGTAACGCAAAACGGCAGCAGACAGCGGACAGTGGACAGCAGACAGTAAAAAAGAGTGAAGTTGCTTGAGTAAAAAATATTGCGAGTATGAAAGAAGTATATTGCACTCATTTAATACTCATGCGATACTCGTGTCAGATCCGATGTAACGCCGCCACGGGGCCATCGGATTATGGAGGAGACCGAGGATGAATTTTCAAACCAATAAAGTTTCGAGATATGGGCGATCTCGAAACCGGAGAGTGATATGGAATTATTTACAGGAACGACGGCATTCTCAGAAGCCTCCATTGAGGAAGTTGATCCAGTAGCCTTTTCGGAGCTTGAACAGATCGACGAACAAACAGCTCCGATTGAGAGTTTTCGGCAACCGTTTCCTACACGGGAACGCGGTAACCCCGTTACAGACGGAGAGATGGATTCATATGGCCAAGACACGGCTGCAATTTGATTTTACGGACGACGCATTGGGCGAACTGGACGAACTGAAGAGTGCTACGGGAGCGCCCAGCCGCGCAGAGGTGATTCGGCAGTCTTTGCGGCTTCTGCAGTGGACGGTCGAACAGACGCAGAATGAGAAGGCGACAGTGCTGGTTGAGAAGAACGGTCGTCAGCGTGAGGTGATTTTCCCCTACCTGTCAAACAGGAAGCTGGCGAAAGCGGGAGCTCGCACCAATGGCTGAGCCTCCGCAAGCCGATCCTGAGAGCGTGCCCACGGCAGAGGAAACTTCCATTGCCGAATCTGTCGGTAGTACTGCGGATCTCGAAGAGGTCGCAGGGGTAAGCCAAGCGCCTGGACCTCAATTTTCACCTGAAGAGCACAGAGCCAAAGCCACCAAGCTTTTGGCTCTGTTGCTCTTCTGTGCGCTTGTCGCCAGCTTTGTTGCACACATCGTTTGCATTCTTTGCCTTGCCCACAATAAACCCAATTCTGTTGAAGAGGTTTCGCGCGTTTTTAACACATGGATTCCCGTTTTCTCTGGGCTCTTCGGGTCCGCGGCGACCTTCTACTTTACACAGGGACGGAAGTAGGCTTCTCGGGGAGTGCCGACTGCGCGGGACGATCACTTTTTCTGCGCTTCGACCTCGGTCATCCAGCCACGGCGCAAGCTTTCCGCCGGGATGCTACTGAGATACGGCTTGATGTCGAGGATGGGGGTGCCGTCCAGCATGTCCACGCCACGGACATGCAAAGAATCGCCTTCGCGGCGCAGCAACTCGACTACCGTCAGGCCAATCGGGTTGGGACGGCGTGGCGCGCGGGTGGAAAAGAGGCCGTGCGGGCGATGATCCGTGGGCGGCGTAACGGTCAGGTCAAAGCCGTCGGAGCGGTCGAAGACCCAGAGTACATAGAGATGCGAGTAGCCCTCGATGTCGGCGAGGCCAGAGGCAAAGGCGGGCAGGATGTTGAGCGCGCCTTCCTCTTTGTGCTTCGCGCCGAGTCCCTTGGGGATCGCGGCTGTTTCTTTAAAGGGGCTGGAGACAAATCCAATGGGCTGCGGGGTGAACATAAGCGCCTCCGTTCCTGATGGTGACAGTATGGCAGCCTGCGGCGGGGAAGTGCTGCTATTTTCAGTTCAATGGCGGGGTTCATCCCGTCGCGCTCTACAATAAGCCGGTATGCCGACAACGGTTCGATCACACGCAAAAATCAATCTGGGGCTCTCGATCGGCGCGCCGCGCGCCGACGGCTTTCATGCACTGACGACTGTCTACCAAACTCTGGAGTTGCATGACTTGGTCACGGTTACGGCGCGTCCTGCCGCACGGACGGCGCTGCGGCTGACGTCGAACGACAGCCGCGTTCCCACCGATGAGCGCAACACCGCCTGGAAGATGGCCATGCTGGCTCTGGAGGTGCTCGGGCTCACGGCGGAGGTGGATGTTCACATCGAGAAGCGCCTGCCGGTGCAGGGCGGGCTGGGCGCGGGCTCGGCGAACGCCGTGGCGGCGCTGGTGGGGTTGGAAACGGAGTTGGGGATTGGTGATTCCCACCCTAGCTGCAACAACAGAAACGCGGCAAGGGTGGGGCATCCAGAGGTTCGTGGATTCCCACCCTTCGAGCAAAAAACGCTCGAAGGATGGGGCACCCAGCAGATTGGCGAGCCGGTCACCCAAATGTGGGCGGCGCGGCGGCTGGAGATTGCGGCCAAAGTTGGCTCCGACGTGCCGCTGTTCCTGATTGGCGGCACGATTCTGGGCCTGGACCGGGGACAGGAAGTTTATCCGCTGCCGGACATCGAACCGGTCTGGTGCGTGGTGGCCACGCCACAAGAGGGGGTCTCGACGCCACAGGCTTTTCGCGCCTGGGACACCCTCTGCGTCACCGAGGGTTTGACCGCGGAGGCCAGTGCAGATAAACTAAACAGGTTGAGCCGTGCCTATGCCAGCGCCTTTGCGGGAGCAATCCCGGAAGGAGGGCAGGGAGCAGGCTCCTCCGGTGTTCCCTCAAATGGAGGGGACCTGGCCGGACCAAAAGAGTCCGTGCTTGTCCGCACCGGGATCACGAGCTGGATTGAGAACGACTTTGAACGCGTCGTTTTCCCCCAGCATCCTTCCCTTGCAGAAATCAAGCACATCCTTGCGGACCCGGGCACTCCGGAGGCAGCTTGCCATGCCTCGTCGTTAGTGGCCTCGCTGTCGGGGTCCGGTTCGGCGCTCTTCGGGTTGTACAGGACCCGCGGAGATGCGGAAGCGGCTTGCGAACGTTTGCGGCCGGTTGGGGTTCGGAGCTGTTTGACCCGTACCCTGCCGCGCTCGGCTTACTGGCGCGAAATGCTTCTGCCGCAGTTGGTTTGACAGCCGTCCGTGCAGCGCGAGAGACTCACGGCTGGCTGTAACGCAGGGAATGTTGGGCGATCGTCTAATGGTAGGACAATGCCCTTTGGAGGCATGAGTCCAGGTTCGAATCCTGGTCGCCCAGCCAAATTTTTGAAGTGGTAAACCGGAAACAGCCAAAGCCAACCAGCTTGGGGGTAATCGGAAGATGGAAGTGGAAACACCGAAGGCGACGACCGAAAGCACGCAGCAGGAGAGCGGGACAAACCTGCTTCGCGAAGGGGCAGCAAAAGAGTCAACGCTCAAGGATGCCAAACCGGTCGTAGAGCGCAAACCTCGCCGCAGTCTGAGCGAGGATAAACGATTCAAGCTTTTCAGCGGCACGGCCAACCGTCCGCTGGCCGAGGAGATTGGCCGCCACATCGGCGTACCGGTGGGCGAGGCCAAGATGCAGCGCTTTGCCGACGGCGAAGTTTATTTCCAACTGCTCGAAAATGTACGCGGCGTGGATGTGTTTGTGGTGCAGCCGACCTGCTTCCCGGTGGATTCCAATCTGGTGGAGCTGCTGGTGATGATCGACGCGCTCAAGCGGGCGTCGGCGGCCAGGATCACAGTGGTTGTGCCGTATTACGGCTACGCCCGCCAGGATCGCAAGGACCGTCCGCGCGTGGCCATCAGCGCCAAGCTGGTTGCCGATCTGCTGACCACCGCAGGAGCCAACCGCGCTTTGTTCGTTGATTTGCACGCGGCGCAGATTCAAGGCTTCTTCAATATTCCCGTGGATCATCTTTACGCCAGCCCGGTGCTGGTTAGCTATTTTCGCGATTTGAACTTGCCCAACCTGACGGTGGTTTCGCCTGACGCCGGCGGCGTGGAGCGGGCCCGCTTCTTTGCGCAGAAGGTCGTTGCGCCCCTGGCCATTGTGGACAAGCGCCGCACCGACATGAACGTCACTGAGGTGATGCACGTCATCGGCGACGTAAAAGGCAGAACCTGCCTCATTCTCGATGACATTGTCGATACGGCTGGAACACTGGTGAAGACCGTGGATGCGCTCTACGCCAACGGCGCGACGAGTGTTTATGCAGCCGCCAGCCACGCCGTGCTTTCCGGCCCGGCCATCGAGCGCATCAGCGCATCGCGCTTGGAACAATTGGTGGTGACCAACACCATTCCGTTGCGCGAGGCGGCGCAGAAGTTGCCCAAGATTAAAGTGCTTTCCATTGCCGGCCTGCTGGGCGCGGCCATTGAGAGCATTCACATGGAAACCAGCGTGAGCAAGCTGTTTTCCTAGAAGCAGCCGCTAGCTTTCAGCTTCTAGCTGCTAGCTGGTTGATTGAGATTACCGGCCTGATGCGCTGAAGCAGAGGGCTGAAGGAATTGGAGCAGAATCGACAGCGATGCCGATTCCGCACGCAACAGCAACAAGCAGTCAGAAGCTGCTCTTCACAAAGGGAGCGGGGCGAGACAGTTTACAGCAGCCTGAGCCAGCTAGGAGCTAGCGGCTGGAAGCTATAAGCTGTTTTCCGTGCCCGAAGCCAGGAAACGAGAAACCGAATGCCAGAAGTTGTCGTAGCCAAGCCCCGTGTGGGCAAGTTCAATAAAAATGCCGCTCGCCGCGTGCGCGTCGCGGGCAAGATTCCCGCCGTGCTGTATGGCCCGGGACACGATCCGGTGGCCATCGAAGTGGACCCCAAGCAGATTTCGAAGATTCTGTTTTCCGAGACCGGCCACAACACGATTTTCGACGTTGAAATCGAAGGCCAGTCCACGGCCAAGGCCATGATCGTCGACTTGCAGCGCGAGCCGATCAATGATCTGTTGCTTCACATCGACTTGAAGCGCATCGCTCTGGATAAGGTTTTGCGCATCAAAGTGCGCATCAAGCTATTGGGAATTCCAGTGGGCGTCAAGGCCGAAGGCGGCATCCTCGATCAGGTGCTGCGCGAGGTCGAAATCGAGTGCCTGCCCGCGGACATTCCCAGCCAGGTCGAAGCGGATGTCAGCCACTTGGCGATGTTTGGTGTGCTGCGCGTCAGCGACTTGCCGCATTCCGACAAGATCAAGTATTTGAGCGACGAGGAGACCACAGTGGCTCACGTTGTCTCCATCAAGGAAGAACTGCCCACGCCTGCGGAAGCTGAAGCAGCAGCCTCGGCGGCGGCAGCAGCAGCTGCTGGTGCGGAAGGCGCTGCCGAGCCCGAGGTTGCCAAGAAGGGCAAGGGCGAGGAGAAGGCGGAACCCGGCGCTGGGGCGAAGAAGTAAGCCTTGGCTGAGGCAAGTGAATTCCCTCTCTCCAGCGAGCGAAAATCGCTCGCTGGGGACCCCAAGCCTGCTGAACGGCGCGGCCCGTTTTTGGTGGTGGGGCTGGGCAATCCAGGGCTGGAATATCTGTGGACCCCGCATAACGCGGGGTTCATGGCCATCGACCGCATCGCCCAGCAAGAGGGCGTTGTGGTCCAGAACCGGCGTTGCCGGGCCATGACCGCAACCTGTCACATGGCGGGGCGCGAAGTGGTCCTGGCCAAGCCGGAGACATTCATGAATCTGAGCGGGCTGGCCGTAGCCGCTCTGGTTCGAGAGTTTGAGGCGGACCCGGCAAAGGATCTGCTCGTGATTTATGACGAGCTGGACCTGCCGCTGGGCTCCTTCAAGATCAGGGAGCGCGGATCGGCGGCTGGGCACAACGGAGCCCGCAGCATAACCGGCGCCCTGAGCAGTCAAGAGTGGTTGCGCCTCCGCATTGGCATGGGGCCGGATTTGCCACCAGCGGCCATTGCGGCCGGTCGTGGCAGGCGCCTTGGCAAGGATTACCTGCTCGCGCCGATGCGCAAGGCGGATTTGACGGTGCTGGACGAGGTGTTGGATCGGGTGGCAACAGCCACGCGGCGCATCCTCTCAGACGGTCCGGCAGCCGCGATGAACGAATTCAACCGTCGCGAGCCAAACAACTCGGCGACGGAGTAACAAGCGGGACCAGACAACAGGCCTGCGAGATGGAACTCGCCGCTATGGTTTTTACCGGCGGCAGCGGCTGGAGTCAAAAGGCTTCAGCGGAAAAGGAAACTTGATGGACCGTTTGTATGAGGTTATGTTCATTGTTCGGCCCGATGTGGTCGAAGAGGATGTCGACAAGCTGATTGCCGGCTTCACCGCCAACATCAATAAGGGCGGCGGAGTGGTGAAGACCGTCGAAAAGATGGGTCGGCGCAAGCTTGCCTACACGGTGCGCAAATTCAACGAGGGCAACTACATTCTGCTCACTGTTGAGGCAAACGGCGTGGTGATCCTGGAACTGGAACGCCGTCTGCGTGTGACCGAGCCGGTGATCAAGTTCATCACCGTGCGCATCGACGAAGAAGAGAAGCGTCTGGCCAAGGTCAAGGCTCGCCGCGGCGTTCGCCGCACGGCGACCCCAGCCGTTGTGGCTCCGGTCGCAGCTCCCGTCGCGACCCCGGTTGTTGCAGCCCCCGTAGTAGCTCCGGCTGCTGTGGCGGCGCCTGCGGTTGTTCCGGCAGTTCCGGCGGCAGTGGAAGCCACGGAGCCGGTTCAGGCCGTCTAGAGCGGCTGCAAACGAATTGCCGCCGCGGGCCCCGCTTTTTCGAGGCGCCGGCTGCGGCCTGATCCAGCGCATCGGCGAGCGCCGCATCGGCGTTCACCGGAGCCCAAGAGAGTGAAGAGGAAACAGCATGTCTGAAGAGACTCAAGCAAAAGCGCCCGAGACGAGCGCAGCAGCAACACCGCAAGCCGCATCCGGCGCGGAATCCACTCCGGTTTCGAACTCCAGCTCGAATTCCAGCTCGAACTCTGGCTCGAGCTACAGTTCGAACTCGGGTTCCAGCTCCAACTCAGGATCGTCCCATTCCGGCGGACGGCCCAGTGGTGGTGGCCGTCCTTCCGGTGGGCGCGGCAAGTTCTTCCGCCGCAAGAAGGTCTGCAAGTTCTGCACCGAGAAGATCGATGCGATTCCTTACCGCGATGTTCGCTTGCTGCAAGGCTTTGTGGCCGAGCGCGGCAAGATCGTGCCCCGGCGTCTCACCGGCGTTTGCACCACGCACCAGCGCCGCCTGACCCGCGCCATCAAGCAGGCCCGGAATATCGCCCTGCTGCCGTTTGCCACACGGCACTAGAGCGAAACCAGAGTGCGTGTAGCCTTATAAGATCCACGAAGGTCGCCGCTTCCTGTTGGTTGCGTCGACTTGAGTGTTTCGGTTTCGGGATACAGTAACTCTGGTTTCGCTATAGCCTGCGGTTGCCGTTCTGCCGGCTCGCGCAAACCCTTCCGTAATGGGAACGGCATTGCATGACGCGAACGGGACAGGCGGCAGTTTTCCGAAGGCCGATGTAGAACCCAAGCGCGGTCCGCTTTGGCCCGCGTTTTTGTCCGAAGAGACAGGACCGCCGATGGCGGCCGCAACACTGGAGAGTTTCACATGGAAGTTATTCTGAAGGAAGACGTAGTCAACCTGGGCCACCGCGGAGAAGTTGTCAAAGTGGCCGACGGCTACGGACGCAACTTTCTGCTGCCGCGCAAGCTGGCCATGCAGGCGAATGCGGCCAACAAGGCCGTTGTCGAACAGATGAAGGCATCGGCCGCGCGTCGCTACGCCACCGAAAAGGCGCAGGCCGAAGAATTGGCCGCCAAGCTCGAGCCTATCGCGCTCGACTTCACCCGCAAGTCGGGCGAGGCCGGTCACCTTTTTGGCTCCGTCACTTCGGCTGATATTGCGGCCGGTTTGGAAGCCAAGGGCTTCGAGATCGATCGCCGCAAGATTCAGTTGGACGAGCCGCTGAAGACCGTGGGCGAAGTCAGCGTGGCCATCAAGCTGTGCCGCGATGTCACGGCTCACATCAAGGTCACGGTTGTGGCTGAAGCCACCGACGAAGCTGCTGCGGAAGCACCGGCCGCCGAGGGTGTTGAAGCTCCGGCCGCGGAACCCGCTGCTGAAGCGCCTGCCGCAGAGTAGTTCTGTTTGACTTTTGCTTATCCCGCCTCTTGGTTCGCCGAGGGGCGGGCGTTTCTATTTGCGCTCTCTCCGCGCTCCTCCAAGCCCTGGAGCGGAACCAGAGTTGATCCATCCCGAAACCAAAGCGCTCAAGTTGACGCGATCAACAGGGAGCGGCAATCTTCGTAAAACTTATAAGACTACAGGTACTCTGGTTCCGCTCTAAAAGAGTTTCTTTTCCGGGGCGCCTCCGCTGAGCAAGATCAGCTTTTTCATGGCCGTGGCCATATCCTTTTGAAAGCCAGCGGACTGCCTCGCCTGGCTCGCGGAGAAAAGGAAGCGGACCCTATTTGACGACGCACTGGCGTCGGGATGGTCTTGCTTGTCATAGCAGGTTCTGGCCGTTTTCCCGCTCACTGAAGTAATCGTCAGCCGCAAAAGCTCTTCGCGCGAGCTGTGCGTATCGCTGGGATCGAAGATCTCCCAGGCGATGTTGTTGGCGTCGAGAGCATTCAGAAAATTCACACAGCGGCCATCGGGTCGAGTGATGGTCAGGGCGGTTGTGTCCGGATCGAATGTGACCTCGGAGTTGTCGTTGATTCCGTCGCTGGGGCTGAACGAAAGAAGCTTGCCGCGCAGGTAATCGATGAGTTCCTGCTGCGTCGGCTCGGGCTTGGGTTTGGGAGCTGGACGCTTCACGTGGTGAACTGGCATTGAGAACTGGGCGAGCAGCATCGGTTGCTCGGGTTGCGCAGTTTGCGCGGCCAAAAAACTCGGCGTGGAAGACGTGAATAGAGATATGAAAAGCACTCCGAAGCAGATGCCAGCCTTTTGCCTCATCGATTGAGTTCTCCTTGCTTTTGCCATCAGGTCCATTGCTAACCGCGAGTCTGCTCCTTATGAATGATCTCTGCATAGGCTTGAAAGCTCGACTGGCCGTTGATGCGCCTGCCCTCCGCCACCAGCATCTGTAGCCGCTCCTGATGCGCTGCCCACAGACCGCCAATGTCGGTGCCCGGGCGCGAGTTTCCCACGATCGCAGATAGATGCCTGGTGTCGTCACCAAAATTCTTCGATACGAGTACAGTCCCGTCTTGAAAGGCAGTGTGGAAGGTTACGCCAAAACTGTTTGGATGAGCGAAGGTAGACTTGTCTCTCGAGATAAAAACAGGATTTCCGGTACGCAGTCTCCCGTCCTGTACGGTCATTGGCACGCGGTTGCGACCCATGGAAAACACAATCATGATAGGAAAGATCAGGAACAGGCGAAACACCGAGATGTCATCTCCGGCGAAAAACACATGGTAGAACCCCAACTCTGCCAACGCCGAGGTTTCGGCCTGATATCTGGTCCGGATACGCTGCTCAAATTCAGGAAAGCTGATTTGTACCAGTCCGATTGTGCCGACTGTCCATTGAAGGAGGAGAGGAAACAGGTTCAAGATAATGATGACCGCGGCTACGATCGCGAGCACAATCAGTTCACGGGAATGCGTTCCTCTTTTTCCCAATAGTATTTTTATGAAGAGACCGCCGAATATGAGTGCCAGAATAACAGCGTTCTTGATGGGGCGCAGTGTTTTCTGCCGGGCATGAGTGGCGGATTGAGTGCTAACTCCAGGTTGTTCGCTTTCCACGTCCTTCTCCTTATCTATCTTTTTCTTCCAAAAAAATAGGTCTCAATCTTTTTACACCATGGCCCGTTCCTTGATGGCCAAATACTGATTCAACACCGAAGAAGTCAGAGCTTCGGGGTTGAGATCAAGCGTCAGTGCGCCTTGTTCGTGGAGGCGGGCTAAAAGCAGTTCGCGGCGACCGGCCATCTCCTGCGCGGCGGCGGCCAGAAACATCTGTTCCACGTCCTTGGGCCGCGCCTGGGCGATGGTTTCGATTTCAGGCTGGGCCATAGCGACGAAAAGAAGCACATGGCGGCGCAGCAGTTGCAGAGCGCCGTCGATCACCTCGGGACGCATGGCGGTTTCCGCCAGATCGGTGACCCACAAAATCAGGGAACGGCGGGGTTGCAGGCGGTTGAGAGTGGCCGTGGCGAGCAGGTGGTCGGCCTCGCTGGATTCGGCGCGAAGCTGGGCCAGCGACTCGATGATCTGCCGCATGTGGGCAGCACCCTTGCCGGGCAAAAGATGCTGCTGAATGCCCTGGCCATAAGCCAGCAGACCCACGCGGTCGCCAGAACAGAGCGCCAGTTGAGCGAGAGCGACCGCCGTCGTGCAGGCGTAGTCGAGCTTGGTGTGAATTTTTGGGTGCTTGAGAAGTTCCCCATCAGGGGCTAAAGCCCTCGTTTTTTCTCCACGAGTATCGGCACGACTGAAGTCGTGCCCTGACACGGATCGAGAACTCTCTGCGTGTAGCGTTGCGGCCACGCGCGCCCGCATCAGGCGTCCGCAGTCGAGGACGATCCAGACCGGCTGGCTGCGCTCGCTCTGGTACTGGCGGGTGATGGGGTTGCCGCGTCGAGCCGTGGCCGTCCAGCAGATGTCGCGCAGATCGTCGCCGTCGCGGTATTCGCGCAAGCTCTCGAAATCGCGGCCCAGGCCTCGCTGGCGCGTTTGGCGCAGTTGCAGGTCGATCTGGCGGCTGCGGGCCAGAAAAAGCCGCTGCTCCTCGCCGGCGCGCAAGGCCGGGTAGACGCGAACCGTTTGCGTGAGCGGCGCGCGGGCCCAACGTTCGAGCAGGCCCAGCGGCGAACGGTAGCGCACATAGAGCCAACCTGTTTCCTGGTCGCCGCGCTCGGTGGGTACTACGCAATAACTCAACTTGGCGGGCATGCCGGGAAATGCGGTGAGTCGGAGTGTGGCCGGTTCCGCGACCAGGGCCGGGGGCAGATCGTCCACAAGACGGCAATCGAGGACGGTGCGGCTTTGGTTTTCCAGGGTCAGCTCGATCTCGGTTTCGCTGTCGAGGGCCGGAGCGGTGGACCAGGAGCGGCCGGCAGTCAGCTTGGCGGGAGCGGGCAGCCGCAGGCCATCGAGCAGCGCGGCCAGCAGAACCAGCGCCTCCCAGGCCGGCATGGCAAAGGCAAGTCGCCAGTCCCAGTAGCCCGGAACCAGCCAGACGAAGCCCGCCAGCAGCAGGCCGATTGTCCGCGGCGTGAGGCCAAAGGCCCAGCGGCGGCGCCGTTCACAGGCGGCGCTGACCGGTGCGGGATGGAGCGAGGGAAGAATCATTGCCTCGGCACCGGCACGTCGGCGATGACGTCGGCAAGGACGCGGTCGGCGTCAAAGCCTTCGATCTCTGCCTCGGGCTTGAGGATGACGCGATGGCGCAGAACCGGCTGGACGGCGCGCTTCACGTCGTCGGGGACGAGGTAGTCGCGGCCATCGAAGGCGGCAGCGGCCTGGGCCACGCGCATCAGGCTGACCGCCGCGCGAGGGCTAGCTCCCAGCAGCAGCGTGGGCCACTCGCGGGTGCGGCGAGCCAGCGCCAGAATGTAGCTGGTCAGCTCCGGCTCGATGCGGATGGCGCGCACCTCGGCGCAAGCCGCCGCCAGCAATCCAGCGGGAATGGGCGCAATTGTCGCGTCTTCCAGCAAGCCCGCGCCCGAGCCCGCGTGATGCCGCTCTAGAATCTGTCGCTCCTCCTGCTCGCTGGGGTAGCCTAGGCGAATCTCGAGCAGAAAGCGGTCCAGTTGCGCCTCGGGCAAGGGATAGGTGCCCTCGAAATCGACCGGGTTCTGCGTGGCAAAGACGGTGAACCAGGCGGGCAGCGGGCGGCGCGTGCCGTCGGTCGTGACCTGGCGTTCTTCCATGCATTCCAGCAGGGCGGCCTGCGTGCGCGGTGGCATGCGGTTGATCTCGTCGACCAGCAGAAGGTCGGTGAAGACCGGACCGGCGTGGAAAGCGAAGGTCTCCGAGCCGGGGCGCAGGATGGTGGTGCCCAGAATGTCGGCGGGCATCAGGTCCGGCGTGGCCTGAACGCGCTGAAAGCCGAGGCCGAGCAGCCTTCCCAGGGCTTTCACGATCAGCGTCTTGGCAATGCCCGGCACGCCTTCCAGCAGCGCATGGCCCTGGCAGAGGATGGCGAAAAGGACTTCCTCGATCACCTTGTCCTGGCCGGAGATGACGCGGCCCAGCTCCGTGCGCGAGTGGGCGATAAGCTGCCCCGTGGCGCGCAGACCCTCCGGGCTTTTGGCGTTTTGGCCTGCATCTTGAATCGGTTCCTGATTGCTTTCCTGGTTCATGAAGCCCTTTCCTTCGGTTGGAGTTGAATATCTTTCGACTGCTTGCCCACTTGCAGTAGCCCTTCATAGTGCATGCCGAGCGTCTGGATCAGCTTGAGCGCCTGCCGGGGATGGATTCGATCCCCCCATGCGGCCTCTTCGCAGGCGGCGAGGTCGGCTTCCAGGTCGGCTCCAGCCTGGGGAAAGCGACGGCGAATGACCGCTGCCAGCTCGATGGCGCTCATCTTGCTTGGCCTTTGTCCGCAGAGCCGCAAGCTGTGGCGGCGGAAGCGCTCCCAGGCGATGGAAACGGCTGTGGACGAGGCTCCGGCGTTGCGATAGAGCGAGCCCAGCGCCTGAAGAAACTCGATAGGTGTCGAGCGGGGCGGCTGAGGCAGCTCGCGCATCGGCCCGCTGCGGCGGCTGAAGCTGAAAATGACGAGCAGCGCCAGCACCGGCAACCCAATCCAGAGCATCGTCCACGACGGTCCGGCTACGTAGCTCCAGGTGGAGCGAATCTCGCCGTGCAGCGACTCGTCCCAATAGAAACGGTGCCCCTGGCGTGGCCCCAGCGAAGCCAGCAGCAGGTCCAGATTGTGGGCGCGGCTGAGTGAGCCGTTTTCCAGCGGCGTGGAGCTGGCCCACCAGACGATGTGCCCCTTGCCCCAGTTGTACTCGACGACCGCTGGCTGGCCGGCGCAACTGTACTCGACGCGCGCGGATGGGTCGCCCAGCTTCCAGGTGGCCTGGGGAACCATCCACACCTCGCCAGAACTGGCCAGCGCGTCCAGGCCTTCGGGCTCCAGCTTGCAGGCGGCGAAGTTGAAGCCTCGGGGCGCGTCGCTGGCCTCGCCGGGAAGAATATATCCGCCCCAAAGGCCTGTGGAGAGAACGCGGCCGCCCCGCTCGACAATCTTGCGTACCGCCTGGATGTCCTCCGGCTCGCGCGCGAAGGGCTGGGCAAAGATGACCACCGTCTCCGGGCCAGCCGTCTCGGCCAACTCGCTCAAAGGCCGCTCCCAGCGCTCAATTGGATAATCGGCGCGGAGCAGCGTTTCATAGGCGGCGCGTGCGCCGTGCTGGCTGGCCAGGTAAGTCGAGGGCAGGGGATTGCTGTTGTTGTCCTCGCGGGGCAGCAGAAAGCCAATCACAACAGCCAGCGCAACCGCGATCCCCACCGACCAGAGCAGCAGGCGGCGGTCCTTCGAGTCGAGCGAGGAGAAGATTTTCATCGCGCACCGCCTTTGGCTGCGGCGCTTGTGCCGGAGATGAGCGTATTGGCCAGAGCTTCGGCCTTGCGGTAGTCGCTTTCGGCGGCAGCACGGCCTCCGTACCATGTGCGCTCAAAGCCGCGGGTGAGCGCGGCTAGTTGCGGCTGGCGCGGATCATCGGCAGCCACCAGCGCCAGGTACTCGCGCGGCGTGCGCGCCCGGTCTGCCGGCCACAGGCGCCTGGATTCGAGGCGCGAAATTGCCGCCCAGTAGACGAAATGAACGGCCTGGCGCCACTGTCCAGCGGCTGCTGCGCCGCGCGCATCGGCGAGCCACAATTGCCAGTCGCGGGCCGAGGCGGCTCCGGTGGCAGGCCCGTCGCTTTCCGGAATGAGCCGGATGCGCCAGCGACGTTCAAGCTGTATCAGTCCCAGCACGAGGCCCACGCAAACGGCCAGGATGAAGCCATAAACCATGACACGACCCACCCAAGCCGCAGCGGTTCCGAGCTTTGCTGCGCTCTGGAAGAGCCGGTTGAGCCAGTCGCCGAGCTTTTCGAGCGCCGAATCGCGTGCGGTCGGCGACTCCAGGCCGCGGAAGTCGCGTTCGGCCAGCACCTGCTTCATCGCGGCGCGCTCCCGGGAGTGATCGGCAGCGGCTGCGGGCGTGCTTGCCGCCGCATTGTCGGCCTGAGCAATGTCCTGGGTCAGGCGCGTCTCGGCAGCTTGCAACATCTGGCTGGTGGCGGGCTTTGGCGGGCGCGCTGGTTCCGGATTGCCGGCGTCTGGAGCGGGCGTGCCTTTAGTTTTGGCCGGGGATTCGTCTTTGACCTGGGCCTTCGCGAGCAGCGCGCGCAGCCAGCCGTAGCGCACCAGCCGCTGCTCCGCTGTGGGCGCATTGCTGAGCGGAACCCGGTCGTCAGGCCCTACCAGCGCGGGATCGCATGTGTGCGTGTCCCGCGTTTGGGAGCAGGCGGTGACGACAGCCTGAAGCCCGACCAGATGCTGGCGGTATTCGGCGAGAGAAGCTTCGCGCCAATGGCCCGAGGGCTGAACGGCGGCCTGGACCTCGCCGCGAGCTGGCGATGCGCCCATAAACGCGGCAATAGTTGCGACCAGAACAGCACCGGCGAATTGAGTCCGAGTCGTCAGGCCTGGCCCTCCTCGGCTTCAGCGGGTGCAGCCGGTTCTGCGACGATTGGCTCGGAACTCAGCGCTGGAGCCGTCAATCCGGCGGCTTGCATCATCCATTCGATGTCGTAGCCCTCCTTGCGCACGCGCTGGTCGTAGTAGAAGAGCGTAATGCCAGTCGCCCAGATCGGTCCCAGGAAGGTGTTGGTAAAAAATCCAATCACCTGCGAAATGGCGCTGATTCCCGGTGCGATCTGGCCGTGATTCTTGACGGCCGCCACAAGAACGAAGGCTTGGGTGACGCCAACCAGTACCAGCTTGATGACGGCGACCAGCAGCATCAGCAGGAAAATGCGTCCCCACGATTCTTTGGCCAGCGCAATGCTGCGCCGGATCGCCTTGCGGGCCTTCAGGTCTTCCACCACGCAGGCCGGAACCGCCAGCGAATAGCGCAGGCTCATCAGAATGGCGTAAATGCCGGTAGGAATAAGCAGGAGGAAAAAGGCCACCACAGCCACGCCGAGGATGATCGCTGTCTGCGGGCTGGTTGAGGCAGCCTTTTGGGCGGCTCCGCCCTTGAAGGCGCCGTAGAAGGCGATGAGCCCGAAAAAGCCTGCGTAGAGCAGCACTACCGGAGTCCAAACCTTGAAGGCGGTGATGGTCATCAGCCACAGGTAGCGGCCCAGGCGAGGCAGAATGCTCTGGTAGGCGCCGCGAATGGTGGCCGGTTCGCCCAGGTGAACCCAAGCCACGGCGCGGCTGATGGCGGCGACGGCGGCTCCGGCAAAGAGAAAAATAAGCAGCATTTCAATGATACCGGCGGCGAGGTTCTCCCATATCAGCGCGCCCGTCATGTGCTGAGCCTTCAGTAGCTCCTGCAAGCCGAGTTGCAGCAGGTTCAGCACCAGCACACCGCCGGCGTACACGGCAAAGATGCCGGCAAAGAGCAGAAAATTGGTGCGGTAGAGTTGCGCGGTTCGGTCCAGAATCTCACCGAGAGTGAGCGGACGGAGATTGCTTTCCATGTCAGGCACCCCAGAAATGCGGTTTTTTCGCTTTCCGGGATACTATAGCGGTTCTCCCCTTGCTGTCGACCGAAACCAGCATCTACGCGTGGTTTTTTCCGCGCGGGCCGCTACTCCAGGTTTTTGACTTTGGTTCCTTCGGGAATTTTGATCTGGAACTGGTCGTCGGTGAGCGTCATGTTTTCCTTGACGCTCTCGACCGTGAGAACAAACTGATAATCCTCAAGCGGCCGCTTGATGACGATCGTGGAAGGAAAGCGAACGGAATCGAAATCCGTGTAGTTCGCATAATCGACCACGGTTTCCAGGTTTCCGTTGCTGTCATACAGATCCTGCTGATAAGGCAGCAGATCGTCGCGGTGGAAGGTGATGACGCGCACGGGGGTCAGCTCATGGGTGCCAGGCTTGGGGCGGCTGATGCTGAGAACGTATTCCGGCACAGTAAACAGATGCTTTCTGGCCTTGTCCTCCACCGTTTCCGAGTCCGCCACCACCGAGTACAGATCGTTCGGCTCCAGCCCGCGCACGACTATGGCGTCCAGGAAGAAGCCCGGCCGGAGGTTTTCCATCTGGTTGGCCGACTTCTTGTTGATCGTGTTCAAGCCCTTCACCGCCATATTCTTGGAGGGGATGAACAAGGAAAAATTCTTTCCGTCGCTGGCCATGTCGAACATGCGCGTGCCCAACACCGGAACCTGCCCCAGAACCCGCAGCAGCTCCGGCTTGCGCATCAGGATGTGTCCGCGGAAGGTGGTGTAGTCCTTGGCTAAGCCCTGATTGCTTTTAAGGACGCTGGCCTGAATCTCGACGGTGGAGTTGAGGCTATCGAGCGCGGCCCAGCGCTGGTTGATCTGCGTGACCAACTCAGATGGCGTGACCGTCTGCTCGACCAGCGGCGCCTTGGGAATGGGCAGCTTGCGCGTGGTGAACAGGCACCCGGAAAGCATCAGAACCGGGCACAGGAGCGCCGCGGCTACTGCACATCGATAGCACTTCTTCACTGTCCGCCCGCCTTCTTTACGGCGGACCGGTAGCCGGCCACGTCGCGTGCGTGCTCTTGAAGCGTCGAGGAAAACCGCGAATGTCCCTGTGGATCGGCTCCGGCGGCCACGAAATAGAGATAGTCCGTCCTGGCCGGCTCCATGGCCGCGCGCAGAGACTTCAGGCCGGGGTTGGCGATCGGACCCGGCGTCAGGCCGGCGTGCAGATAGGTGTTGTAGGGGGTGTCGAATTTCAGGTCGCTCTCGTAGATCTTGCCCCGCCAGCGTCTATCGAGCTGAAGGCCATAGATGACCGACGGATCGGTCATTAGTGGCATCTTCTTGGCCAGCCGGTTTTCAAAGACACTGGCGACCAGCGGACGCTCTGCGTCCACCGCCGTCTCCCGCTCGACCAGTGATGCCATGGTTACCACTCGATGCACATTTCCCTTCAATCCCAGTTCTTCGGCCTCTGCCCGGAAGCGCCGCACCATCGTCGCGCAAATCTGCTCTGAGTCAAACTTGCGTGGAAAATGATACGTATCCGGAAACAGGTAGCCTTCCAGGCTCTTTGCTCCGGGGTCCAGGTCGGCCACCAAGCCTACATGCCTGGCGGCGTCGGCCAGAAATTCCTCTCGCGGACCAAATCCCGCTTGCTCCAGCCGCTCGGCAATCTCAAAAAGGCTTGAGCCCTCTGGAATGATGACGATCTTGGTGTAAACATCGCCGCGCTCAATGCGCGCATACACCTCAGCGACAGAAGCCGGATGATCGAAGCGGTACTCGCCAGCCTTCAGCGTTCCCCTCTTCCACCAGCGCACCAGATCAAAGGCGTACTGGCTGCGGATAACGCCCTTGGCTTGCAGTCGCTTGCCCATCCGCACTGTGGAAGAGCCCGGCGTCAGTTCAACAAAAGTCTCTTTCGACGGCCCAAACGGCATGAAAACCATCCAAGCCACCGCGCTTGCCGCGATTGCTGCTAAGAGTAAGACGAGAACAAACGCCCGCGAGACTCTTGCTGCGAACGAACCTTTTTTTCTTCTACTCGTTCGTCTGCGAGGCGCCATTCTTCTGCAGTCGACCCTTCATGAAACAAAAATGCGAGAAAGTCCTTTTTAGGTGCTTCCTACCTCTATTGTACCGGAAGCAGGGCTTTTCTTCGCTATTTGCCGCCCGCGGGCCGTAAGCTGGAAGCTGGGAGCTAGAAGCTGGAAGCTGCAACTCAACCGCGTTATTTGGGCCTCGATGTTGGCAATCGCCGCATTGGCGTGGCCGTGTCGGACGAGCTGGGGCTGACGGCACAGCCGGTTTTGACGTTGGAGCGAAGGCGAGGCCATGGCAGCATCTCCCGCGACGATCTGCGCTCACTGGCGCGGCTCTGCCGGCGGTTTGGCGTCGTGGGCATCGTCGTCGGCAATCCCGTGCATCTGTCCGGCGATGTGAGCCCGCAAGCCGCCCGGACGCAGGCTTTTGCCGCCGCCTTGGGCGAGTTGACCGGTTTGCCTATCCACCTGTGGGACGAGCGGCTGACCAGCCGCGAGGCTCACCAGATTCTCTACGAAGCCGGCCACGCCCGCCAGGAGCACCGTCGAGTCGTCGACCAGGTGGCCGCCACGCTCATCCTGCAGTCGTTCCTTGAAGAACAGAGGTCAGCGATCAGAGATCAAGGGGCAGGAAACGAGGAGCCAGGGAATAGCGAAGAGGAAACGCCGGGCTTGATCCCTAACCCCTAATCCCTCAACCCTGCTTCTCCGCTTCACTCCTCCTCCATCGCGTTATAATAGGAAATCAAGTATTTTACTTTTGCGGATAGAGCAGAGAATGCCCGCCGCTATGGACTGTGAATGCACCAGGATCGAATCAAAGAGAAACTTCTCGCGGAAATTGAAACTCTTGAGTACGAGCTCAACCATGAACTCCCCGCTGAAATCAAGAAGGCGGTGGCCATGGGAGATCTCTCGGAGAACTGCGAGTATCACATGGCCAAGGAGCGTCAGACTTTTGTCGACGCGCGCCTGAGCCAGTTGAAGCGGCGCATGGCCGAGTTTTCCCTGGTCAATCTAAACAACATTCCCAGAGACAAGGTCGCCTTTGGCTCGACGGTGGTGGTTTACGACGAGAGCAAGGATGAGGAAATCACTTACCGCCTGGTGACCAGCGAAGAATCCGACGTGACGAAGGGGCTGATTTCGACTACCTCGCCCATCGGCCGCGGCTTGGTGGGCAAGCGTGTGGGCGATACCGCCAACATTGTTACCCCCAAGGGAAAGCGCAATCTGGAAGTGCTGAAACTGCGGACGATTCACGACGAAGAAGCCGCCCAGGCCGAAGAAGAAGCCGCGGCCGGCAAAGTACAGAAGTAGGGAAAATGGCAAGGACCTGGACCAGCGCTTTTGGCGCCGCCTGCGGATGGCTTCTTGACCGGATTGTTCACGGTCTTGCGCTGACCAAAATCTCACCCAACGCACTCACCTTCATCGGCTTGGTCATCAACATTGTGGCCGCGTTCTTCTTTGGCCACGCCAACGCCACCAATGCCGACTTGATGTTCTTCTATGCGGGCATGGTGATCTTCGGCGCGGGCCTGTTCGACATGGTGGACGGCCGCGTGGCGCGGCGCACCCACCAGGTCACCGTTTTCGGCTCATTCTTTGATTCTGTGATTGACCGCTACTCCGACGTGGTGCTGTTCTTCGGCTTGCTGGTCTACTACGGCCGCATCAACCGATTCCGCTATGTGGTGCTGGTGGCCTTTGTGATGGTTACCTCGCTGATGGTCAGCTACACGCGCGCCCGCGCCGAGGCTCTCATCGACAAGTGCAAAGTGGGCTTCATGGAGCGGCCGGAGCGCATCGTGCTGGTGATTATCGGCGCCCTGTTCAACCATTGGGGCGCAATGGCTCCGGTGCTGTGGGTTCTGGCCGTGCTCTCGACCATCACCGTCGCCCATCGCATTATCTATACCTATCAAAACACCAAGCATCTGGCGCCGCTGAACTGATTGCGGGTTGCGTTTCTCAGGTTCCAAGAGCGGGACCTGAGGCAACCCCGGTTCTGGCAGGATCAGCAGCCACGATTACGGCCGGGCCTTCGGACCTGATGGCTTCCACTGCAACAGAAACTTTGTGACGGCCGAGGATTGCAGGTTACGCATGTCTTCGAATTCGCCGCCTTTCTGACTGTAGAGAAGCTGGCCCGTGTCGCTGAGGACGGCGAGGGCGGGGACACCTTTATTCAGCGGAATTTCGTATTTATGGGCAATATCCTGGTTGGCGTCCATGTGGCCGATGTTCACGTCCACCAGCACGAAATTCGCCTCCAGAAGAGGACGGTTGGTCTGGTCGTGGAAGTAGAGATCCAGCATCTGGCAGTCCGGGCACCAGTTGCCGCCGAAGTCGAGCAGAATGCGCTTGTGAGTCGAGGCCGCGACTTTGAGGGCTGCGGCCAGGTCGGCTTTGGCTCGCGATGGGTCGGGATAGATGTCGCGGGTGGCGGAAAAGGCCTGGCCTGTGCTGACGGTCAGCAGCGCGGCAAGAGCGAGAAGCTTGAGTGCTTTCATCGGAGAATCCTCCACAACTGCTTTTAGTTTGCCACAAGCCCGAAAGGCTCTATACCATTTTTCATGCCCTGAGGCAGCGGCGTCCACGTCCTCGACGGTGCGGAAATATATACTCTTGTGATTGGATGAGAAACCCGACCGATTTGCGCGAACGGCTGGAATCGTCGATCTTCCCCGACCTGGGAGCGATGATGGAGGGCTATGCGCTGGCGGCGGTTGAACGGAGCCGGAGCGAGTTCAAGCAAAAGCTCGACTTTACCTCGGAGTCGATCGATGGCCTGGACGAGATTCTGGTGATGGTGGGCGAGAGCCCCGAGCTGGAGCTGGAATTCGAGGTGCGGCTGTGGGGCAGTTATCTGGGCGAGGTGCTTCGGCGTCGCTATGCCGGCATTTGGGAAATGACGCAATATCCGGGCGGCGTGGTGGCGGTTCCGTCCGTCGAAGTCCGTGGTTCGAGAATCTTTCCGCTGATGAAGGTCTACCGCCGGCTGACCGAGGGCGACGAGGAAGACCTGCGCTCCTTTTACGCCATGGTGACTGAACGGCTGGGCAAGCCGGCGCAGGTGAACTGACGAAGAACAGGGAATAGGGATCAGGGACTAGGGAACAGAAGTAAAAGCACGCGGCTGAACTCTGATTCCTGTCTGGAGCCTCCTGCACGGACATTTGGCTTTGTGCGACAATAAGCCAGTGAGTTTGCGGCGGCGAGAGCGCGTCGCGCGGAGGATGAAATCATGGACGGACTTCAACCCTGGCACAT
>Ga0255355_1000285_pt1 | contig 33030 bp, 24 predicted proteins | sample HBST75metaG_FD_189943 | JGI IMG/M metagenome (GOLD analysis project Ga0255355, IMG submission 189943) | Peat soil microbial communities from Stordalen Mire, Sweden - H.B.S.T75 | ecosystem: Environmental > Terrestrial > Soil > Wetlands > Peat | place: Sweden: Norrbotten County, Stordalen Mire...
AGCCGGGTCTTTCGCGTGCTCTGTAATGGACAATTGCTGCTCGACAACTTCGACATATTCAAAGAAGCAGGCAGTCTACACACTCTGACCAAGACCTTCAACCACCTGCGGCCTTCCGCAGAAGGAAAACTTGAACTGACGTTTGAACCGATTGTAAACTTTGCAACCGTATCGGCAATCGAAGTCATCGATGAATCGGAGTGAGTCGTTTTCACGTCTGTAAATTGATCTGATCGAGTGCCCTGAGTCCGAAGTTCTTGTTTCTAATGAATCGCCTACCTGAGCAATTCGACTTGAATCAACAAGTTACATTAAAAAATGAACCGGATGCGTTACCCTGCGCGCCGTAGGTGCAATGGTTGTTAACCAGCGTTTCAGGGTTGCAACCACCAATAGCCTCTGGAGTCAGTAGGGACAGTGCAACGCACAGTCTCTCGCATGCAGATGCCCCCCGAAGGGGTGTGGCGAAAAGTCGCGTGTTCATAGGGGGTGGAGCGATGGATCTGCATTTGGACGAACTTCAACAAAATGCAGATCCATCGTCGTAACGTTCAGGGTTGCTCCGTGGAAAATTACCTACTGAAAAGCTAATGCCAATCCTTCACTCCATGCTGGATGATGCTTCATCGGCGTTAAGCACTCAGGAGACTCGATGCTGGATCTGCGCATGGAGTTCTTTTATTTCTCATGGAGGAAACGCGCTCAATCCTGACGGCGTGACTTTGCCGAAGCCAACTTGTTAAAGATGTTTAATAGAAAGATTCTTAAGCAGTTAATCGCATCTCCTCCGTGGAACAATTTTGTGCATGTACAGGATTGTCGGATGTCTTTAGGCGCGTGTATTATCAGCCTCGTTTGAACTGATGATTATGTCAATTTCAAGTCCGTCGTTCTGGTTTCGCGGAATTTTCTCAATTCCCGCCTATGTTTGGTGGCATCCAAGGAGTTCCTTAGGTGGCGGAAGGTTGGCAGGCAAAGGCGCAATCCAAAGTCCCTTGGCACCAACCGTGACTGTCACCCCCAAAGAGACCATGAATCCCTATGCGGAATACCGGTTTGTCACCGTCATCACCAAGGAGAACCGGAAAACCGTCACCTGCAACCGCGCGGAGACTGGTTCTTCGCGGACTGCTCTCAATATGTTCTTCCTATTTCTGAATGCGCTTTAGCACTCTTTGTTGGGGCGAGCATGGCTTTTGGCTCGCGTCCTTCTGACGCAAGTACGCGTGGAACATCTTGGCTAGCCTGCATCATCGATGCAAAAGAGGTTTGTATGAATCGAATTGCAAGAAATTTCCTCCCGGTTCTTCTTTCCGTTATTGTTTTTGCAATTGCGGCTTGTGGCGGTGGAAGCCAGGGCTCAGGAGGAACGAATCAAGGGCTCATAACACCAACCGTGACCGTGACCTCGGCCTCAAGCAGCGTTAGCGCAGCGCAGAGCCTGAGCGTGACCATTACGGTCGCCGGCAGCGGCGCAACGCCCACCGGTTCGGTTGTGCTTTCCAGCGGAAGCTACTCTTCCGCAGCCACGACGCTCAGCTCCGGTTCGGTGACCATCGTGATTCCAGCCAGCGCGCTTGCGGCAGGCTCCGACACGCTGAAGGCGGCGTATACGCCGGACAGTTCAAGCTCGACGGTCTATAACAGCGCAACCGGCTCCGTTGTGGAGACTGTATCGCAAGGTCCGGCCGCGCCCATGGTGACGGTGACTCCTTCCTCCAGCAGTATCGCCACTACGCAGAGCCTCAGCGTGACCATTACGGTTGTCGGCAGCGGCGCAACGCCCACCGGATCGGTGGTGCTTTCCAGTGGAAGCTATACTTCCGTATCCACGGCGCTCAGTTCCGGTTCGGCGACGATCACGATTGCCGCCGGCACGCTCCCGTTGGGCAACAATCTTCTCAGCGCGCAGTACACGCCCGACACGAACAGCTCTTCCCTCTACGTGAGCGCAACGAGCGCGACGGTCACGGTGAGCGTTACCAAAGCCCTGCCTGCGGCCACGGTGACGGTGACCCCGGACGAGACCACCCACGCTTTTGCGCAGAACCTGATTGTCACCACTACGGTGGCGGCCAGCAGCGGCAGCGTGACGCCCACCGGCAGCGTGGTGCTCTCCCAGGGGACGTATACATCCGCGGCGACAACGCTGAGTTCCGGGTCGGCGACCTTCTATTTGCAGGCGGGAACGCTGCCCCAAGGTACCGGCCTGCTGACGGCGACCTACACGCCTGATGCCGCCAGCGCGTCGACCTGGGGCGTTTCTACGGGCAAAGTAACCATGAACATCACCGCGCCCGGCTCCACCAACGTTGCCGTCAACATCGACACCCTGGGCAATCGCCACCTGATCAGTCCGTATATTTACGGCATCAACTCGCTGACCGAAAGCGATGTCACAGCCCTGTCTCCGGCGTTTGTCCGCTTCGGCGGCAACGAGGCTTCGGACTACAACTGGAAGTTGCACACCTACAATACGGGCAGTGACTGGTGGTTCGAGTCCTTCTCCCTCGGCAACATCGACTCGGTTCAGTTCACGAGTTTCACCAAGGCGTCCGGCGGTCAGCAATTGGACACCATGCCCCTGCTTGATTGGGTGGCCAAGAGCTCTGGTTATAGCTTTTCCGTCCAGAAGTACGGCGCGCAGTGCCAGACCCAACCCGGCAATTCAGATGTGGGTAACGGCTATGGTACCGACTGCAAAACGCAAATCAACAACGATCCGAATGATGCCTACTATCCGCTGGTCGACATCGCCAGCAATTGCCCGTCGGGCACGTTGGACGGAACTACCTGCATCGACCGCCAAACCTGGGCGCAAGCGCTCTCAACGGCCTTTGGCAACGACGTATGCAATGTCCCTTATTCGCCGATCACCGCCTGCCATTTCTACGATATGGACAACGAGCCGGAGATCTGGAACGGCTCGCATCGCGATATACACCACAACGCGGCGGGATACAGCGAACTGGCCAACCTCTTCGAGAATGAAGGCACCGCGCTGAAGACCTGGGATCCGAGTGCGGTTCGTTTCGGCCCCATCACCTGTTGCTGGAATTATCTTTGGTCGGCAGGCAACTCGACCGACGGCAGAGGCAACTATGCCGGCATAGACTATGTGCCGTGGTGGCTGAACCAGGTCAACTGGATGGATCAGATCAACGGCAGGCGCACCCTTGACGTTTTCGACATTCATGCCTATATGGGCGACAACATCGACACCACCGGCTTCACCAATCCGCAACTGCGTACCGAAGAGGCCAAATACGTCCGCACCTACTGGGATCCGACGTACTCCAACTCCGGGTACAACGCGGATTGGATGACCACCACCGAACCCAATCGCAGCGTGACCTTCCTGATCCCGCGCCTCAAGGCCTTGGTGAACGCCATCTATCCGAACACGCCGCTCTCGTTCACCGAGTGGAATGAATTGTCCAACGAGTGGGAGTTCGCCACCGCTCTCGCCGACGCCGACGCATATGGCTCCATGGGCCGCGAAGGACTGAGCTTCTCCTCCCGCTGGGGCGGGCCATCGGCGACCGACACCACTACCAATGAACCGCACCCCAACTACCAGTCCTTCAAGCTGTGGACCAACTACGACGGGGCCAAGCACAGCTTCGGCACGCTCTCGGTCTCGGACCAAAGCTCCGTCAGTCCCGACCTGTTCGTCAGCTATGCTGCGCTTGATGCCTCCGGAACGACGATGACGATCATGGTGCTGAACAAGGATGCGGGCAACACGGCCGATGTCACCTTCAACCTGAACGGCTTCAGCGCGTCCTCCTTTAAGTCGTACACGGTTGCATCCACCAATCCTACCGCGATCACGTCTACGGCCTCAGCCGGCTGGAGCGCAACCCAGACTTTTGCGGCCAACAGCATCACGCTGCTGGTGGTCAGTGGAAGCCAGAATCCCCAGCCCGCAACAGAGTGGTATTTGAACCCGGACGATTTGATGGTTCCCAACTCAGGCACGGGAACGCTACACCCGAAGATCGAGAGCGGTACGGCCAATGTCACCTTGTCCTCGGTGGTCTTCGATGCCTTCGAGGGTGCGCCGGCATGCAGCGGCACAATCACGCTGACCAACCCGACGATCACACCCACGACGCCGGCGACGATAACCGTCAAACCCACTGTTGCCAACGAAATCATCATGGGCAACTATGGCAATGATGATGTAGTGGGTGGGGCCTTCTGCCACTACACCGTGACCGGCACGGATGGCACGGCAACCCAGACCCAAGGTGGCTGGATTGTAGCCGGCGCTCCGTCCGGCACGCTTGCCGTCAGCGGAGGCAATAACCAAACGGGCAGTGTGGGTTCGTCTCTCAGCCAGCAGTTGAGTGTTACGGTTACACCTCCCAGCAGCACTACCTTCACGAATACGGGTGCCGGTATTCTCTTCAGCACCTCGGCCGGTACGCTCTCCAACGGCACTACCAGCGGAAGCAAAGTAATTGCCCTCAGCAATGGATCAGGCGTTGCCTCAGTTACGCTGACCCTGCCTTCATCCGCCGCCACGGTGACAGTCACTGCGCAAGATCAGTTTGCGCTGGGCGGTTCCACGGTTACTTTCACCGAAACGGCACACTAAGCGGTTTCGCATAACACCCCTCTCCGGCAGGAATCCGGCCGGAGAGGGGTATCTCAGATGATCTCTTCCCTCCTGAGTAGGTATCATCCGTGCTCCATCCTCTTGCAGTTTTTGTGGAAGGGTGAAAGGCCCATACCAAGAAATGCACCATTCTGAACGTAGTGATGGATCTGCATTTTGCTGGCAAGGGCAAAAACTCAGATCCTTCGTTGTGCTCAGGATGACAACTTATTGCTGTTACGTGAGGTTGGCTGAGACTGCGAACTTCACGCTTTGTCCATTCCAAAGAGGGTGAAGTACTCCATGATGAGCAGTTGCATGAAGTCTGGAATCACAATTTCTGTTGCCTTGTTGTCTATGATCTCCGCGGCCTGTGGTCAGGCGCCGCTTCCCGCGTTGACCGCATCATCGGCTCCCATCGCATTTGCCACTACCCAGGTGATCGCTGACGGCGATTCGCCTGCGATCGTCGCAGAGGAGGCGGCAAAGGTTTTGCCTAGGCCCAATCAGACGGCTTGGATGCGGTTGGAACGCACCTTCTTCATTCACTTTGGCCCCAACACATTTCGCGGTGTTGAGTGGGGAACAGGACGGGAAGATCCGTCGATCTTCAATCCCACGCAACTGGATGCTGACCAATGGGTACGTTCCGTCAAAGAAGGCGGGGGCAAGATGGTGGTGTTGGTTTGCAAGCACCATGACGGCTTCAGCCTTTGGCCGACGCGCTATTCGGATCACTCGGTGGCTGCCAGCCCGTGGAAGAACGGGCAGGGGAATCTGGTTCGGGAAGTCGCCGACGCGGCGCGCAAATATGGCGTGGAACTGGGTGTGTATCTTTCCCCGGCCGATCTCTATCAACTGCGCACTAATCCCACCAACCCGCACGGTTACTACGGCGATGGCAGTGCAAAGTTACATTCTGTGATCCCCACCGATTCTGCAAGCTTTGCCTCCAATCCCGCGCAGGGGCGCAAGGCGGCGCCTGGTTTCAAAAGCTATTCCTATGATGTTGATGACTACAATCGCTACTTTCTCAATCAGCTCTACGAATTGCTTACTGAATACGGGCCGATCCGTGAAGTCTGGTTTGATGGCGCCAATCCCGATCCCAGCGTCTCTGAGGCCTACGATTACAACGCCTGGTACGATCTGATCCGCAAGCTGCAGCCGCAGGCGGTGATCTTTGGCAAAGGGCCGGATGCCCGGTGGGTCGGCAACGAAGGCGGCGTGGGACGCACGACCGAATGGAGCGTGATTCCACTGCCTGTCGCGCCCGAGAACTTCAACTGGCCCGACATGTACGGCGACTTGGGCAGTCGCGGCAAACTGGTCCCCGGCTCGCATCTGTGGTGGTTTCCCGTAGAGACGAACAACCCGATTCTGTATGGATGGTTCTGGGAGGCGAAGAAGCCTGTTCACAGCGCTGAAGATCTGATCAATATCTATTATCAGTCGGTTGGCCGCAATGGCAACTGGATACTGAATCTTTCTCCTGACAACCGCGGCCTGATTCCCGACAATCAGCTTGCCCCGCTACGCCTGATGGCGCAAGTGATGAAAGAAACCTTCGCCAATAATCTTGCCGTCGGTGGCGTACTGACTAGCGACAGCGCTGCTCCGCACCATCCGCCGACTCTGGCACTCGACGGCAATCAGGATACATGGTGGGAGGCGGGCGCAGGTCAGACCTCCGCCACGCTTACACTGAAACTTCCCAAGCCGGTGACCTTCGACGTGATTTCACTGCAAGAGGCCGTGGATCATCGCGGCCAGCGCGTCGAATCCTTCTGCGTCGATGTGTGGGATGGCTCCAAGTGGGTGAAGGAGGACGAGCAGACCACCATCGGTCATAAACGCATCCTGCGCTTCTCCAGTTCCGCAACCACGGATCAGGTGCGGGTGCGCATTACGGGCTCGCGTCTTGAGCCAACCCTGGCGGAACTAGCGCTCTACAAGCAGGCGGAACTGGTGTCTGCGCCGAGCATTGCCGATCGCGATCAGGCCGGACTGGTGACCATCACCAGCGCCAAGGATCTCCCCGTGGTCTATACGCTGGATGGCTCCACTCCCACGCAGAACTCTCCCCGCTACAGCGCCCCCATCGCGTTGCCCATGGGTGGCACTGTTCATGCGGCGACGCTGGATGAACACGGCCGACTTGGAATGGCGGCGTCGCGCTACTTCGCCGGCCTAGCGGCCACTGGCTGGAAGGTAATTGCTGCCGATGGCGAGCAACCGGCCCATCCGGCACACAACGTGATCGACGGCCACCCAGGCACATTCTGGCAAAGCGGCACGGAGAATCCAGCAGCGCGCCAGATCACGCTGGTCATGCCGCAGGCTGCGCGTATCGCTGGATTTTCCTATCTGCCCCGGCAGGACGGCAAGCAGGACGGCATCGTGGAGGAGTATCGCTTCGAGATCAGCATGGACGGAGACAACTGGACAACCACGACATCGGGTAGGTTTGGAAACATCCAGAATAATCCCAATCTGCAGGAAGTCCGGTTTGCTCCGGTTGATGCTCGCTATCTTCGTCTTACCGCACTGCACACCCTCGACAACAACGCGAGCATGAGCGCCGCAGAGATTTCGGTGTTGCCCGCCGAGGAACGGGACAGCAAATAGCGCATTCCACCCAAGGCCTGGAAGCCGCAGAATGCACAGCTTTCAGGCCTTGGGAAGAGACGTTTCAATCCGGCATGACAAAACGCTCTTTCAGCTTTGCGAGAACAGCACTTGCATGCGCTCACAGATTTTTCAATGGTATGTACTGAGGTGGTATGACGCACATATCCCGTCGTAACATGCTTTCTTCCGGGCCGGCTGTTTCCGCCTATTGCTTAACCTCCCGTTCGGCTTGGGCACGTGCAATTGCTCTCCATGAGGGCAATCTGCCGGATGGCGCGGTAATGGCGGAACTCGCCGTGGCCCCGCGTAAGCAGTTGCTCTTCGATTTCGGTTGGAAGTTTGTTCTCGGCGATGGCAACGATCCGGTGAAAGACATGGGGTTCGGTTTCGGTCAGAATGATTTCTCCAAGACCGGCGAGTTTGCCTTAGCTAAAGTTGGCATTGACGATTCCAAATGGCGTCCGCTCGATCTTCCCCACGACTGGGCCGTTGAGTTTCCCTTTGTGCATGACGATGCAGGCTCTGGGGACAACCAGTTGCGCTCACACGGATTCAAGCCGCTGGGCAGACGCTATTCCGAGACCAGTGTGAGATGGTATCGACGTGAGTTTGATGTTCCGGCCGGCGACCGGGGACGGCGCATCTGGATCGAGTTCGACGGTGCCTTTCGCGATACGCAGGTCTTTGTCAACGGATGCTACATCGGTAGCAATGAAGATGGCTACGTGCCGTTTCATTTTGATTTGACAGATTTCCTGAGCTACGGCACGAAGAACTTGCTTGCGGTGCGCGTCGATGTCCGCTATGGCGATGGCTGGTTCTACGAGGGAGCAGGCATCTATCGCCATATATGGCTCACCAAGATGGATGCGCTGCATCTGGGCCGATGGGAAAGCACGATACGCCCAACGCTGGTGGAGGGGGTGCGAATTCAGTCCCTCGGCAGATTGGATGGCAGGTTTCGCTCGCAAAACTCTGACGACTCGGCTATGCTCGCCTTGGACACAATTACCGAAAACGAGGGCAAGCAGGCGGAAGAAGCGCATGTGCGCTGGCTGATTCTCGATGCCGCCGGTAAAACCGTTGCTACCGCCGAAACCCCAGCGCAGAAGATCGAAGTGAGTGGTTCCGCCCATTTCAGCGCGAGCGCGCAGTTGACGAATCCTGCGCTGTGGTCGGTTGTGGAACCCAATCTCTACACGGCCATCGTCACGGTCGCTGTGAACGGCATAGCCCGTGATGCAGAGCGCGTGCGCTCGGCGCGCTTCGATGCGCAAGAAGGATTCTTCCTCAACGGCAGCCCCCTTAAAATTCAGGGTACTTGCAATCATCAGGACCACGCTGGAGTAGGTGTGGCGCTGTCCGACAGTCTGCAGTACTTTCGACTGGGCGTGCTGCAGCAGATGGGCTGCAATGCAGTACGCACATTACACAACATGCCCACGCCGGAATGGGTGGAGGCCTGCGATCGCATGGGTGTTCTGCTGATGTGTGAGATCCGTCATGCAAGTTCCAATCCCAGTGGCCTTGTGCAACTGGAGGCAATGGCCAAGCGTTACCGCAACTCGCCTTCGGTTATCATCTGGTCCATTGGCAACGAGGAAAACCAGCTTCAGGGACCGATGGCCGAACAGGGCGCGGCGATAGCCGCCATCATGGCGCGCAAATGCCATGAACTTGACCCCACGCGCGTGGTCTCCGCCGCTGTCAACGCTGATAACCGCAAGGGAATTTCCGACGCGGTGGATCTAGTTGGTTTCAATTACCACCTGGATTTCCCCGACGCCTTTCACAAGGACAACCCCACCCGCCCGATCTTCGGCTCCGAGACATCAAGCGCGGTGAGCACTCGCGGGGGAGTACACCACAGATTGGCAACACAATGTGGTCGATGCCTATCACGGCGTTTATGAACTGCCTGAGTTGTGGCGGAAGTTCTATGGAGAACGGGAGTGGGCAGCGGGCGGACTCGCCTGGAGAGGGTTCGACTATCGCGGCGAACCCTCTCCCTTTGGCTGGCCATCGGTCAACTCCAACTTCGGCATCGTAGATCTGTGCGGATTTCCGAAGGACTACTACTGCTACAAAGCATGGTGGCGTACGGAAAACTCGCTGCACCTTTTTCCCCATTGGAACTGGCACGGCAAGGAAGGTACAGAGATTGCGGTCTAGGTGTATTCCAACATGGACAAAGTGGAGTTGCTGGCGAATGGTTTCTCTGCTGGTAGCCAGAAGGTGCCCCATCTGGGCCATCTGGAATGGAAGGTGAAGTACCAGCCAGGCCTGATTGAAGCGCGCGGTATGAAAAACGGCAAGGTTGTTTTGATCGGAAAGCGAGAGACAACCGGAGCGACAGTCTCTCTTCGACTGACGGCGAATCGCACGGAGATTCTAGCTGACGGTGAGGACGTAGCCGTACGAAAGGTGGAGGCCCTCGACGCCCAGGGACGGCTGGAGCCGGTTGCCGATGACTTGATCGCATTTTGAGTCTGGGGAGAGGCAAGGCTGATCGGCGTGGGCAACGGTAATCCCAACTGCCAGGAAAGTGACAAAGGCGCGAAACGCTCACTCTTTCATGGCCTGGCGCGGATCATTCTCCAAAGCATGAAAAATGCGGGCGAGATTCAGATCGAAGCGTTGAAACAAAGCGGGAGCGGACAGAAATCGCTATCGACCAAAATGACGATCAAAAGCAAACAGGACTCGTTGTTTTCTTCTTTGTCTTGAGCACCGCGGTACATACAGCGGATGAATTCGATGTCAACATCTACGTAAGTCCTACTGAAAAAACAGTAACCATGGAACAATAACCAAGTTGATAGCATCTCTGCAAGCAGCGCAGAAGATGGCGCGCGCAACAAAGTCCCAGGGCAAGGTTACGGTTTGGATTCGCGGCGGCACATACTACCTGCCTGAAACATTGCTTTTCACGCCCCAGGACTCTGGCACTGAAAAGGCTCTTGTAACCTATGCAGCCTATGCGAACGAAGAGCCAGTGCTGAGTGGTGGAGTCAAGCTCAACCTGACCTGGAAACCCTACAAAGATGGCATCATGATGGCGCATGTTCCGGCGGGCCTGTGCACGCATCAGCTCTTTGTGAATGGAAGGCGGCAGATCCTCGCACGCTATCCCAACTATGACCCAGCGGCGGTCTATTTTGACGGGTGATCTCCAAATGCTTTCAGCCATGATCGGGCTGTTCGCTGGCACGATCCCCGTGGGGGAATCATTCACGCCATGCATCCGAGTTTGTGGGGCGATGTCCACTATATCATCACTGGCAAGGATTCTGACGGCAACATCACCTACGAGGGCGGATAGCAAAACAATCGCCGCATGGGGATGCATTCGCAATACCGCTTCGTGGAGAACATCTTCGAGGAGCTTGATGCACCGGGTGAGTGGTTTCTGGACGAGAAAACCGTGACTTTATACTATTACCAGACGCCAGCACTCGATCTCAAAAATGCCACGATCGAGGCCGTCCGCCTGCGCCATCTGATTGAATTGCGCGGCGACGAGTACCTTCCTGTTCAATGGATCAACTTTCGTGGAATAACCTTCCGACACGCAGCGCGGACCTGCATGGACAATAAGGAGCCACTACTACGCAGCGATTGGACGGTGTACCGCGAAGGTGCCATTCTGCTGACCAACGCGGAGGACTGCATGTTTGAGGAGTTGTTCATTGACCAGGTAGGCGGCAACGCCATCTTCATCAACAAATACAATTGTAGAATTGCAATTCGGCGCACACATATTGTCGATGCTGGCGCCAACGGCGTTGCTTTTGTCGGCGATCCAAAAGCGGTGCGGAGTCCGCTCTTCGAATACAACGAAACACAGTCGGTCAAGGACATCGATCTTCAGTCCGGACCCAAAACCAGGGACTACCCCGCTGATTGCATCCTGGAGGATTCACTGATCGAGCGCACCGGTCGTGTTGAGAAACAGACCGCTCCAGTCGAGATCTCCATGTCGCAGAACATCACCATCCGGCATAACTCGATCTACGATGTTCCGCGCGCCGGCATCAATATCTCCGAAAGAACTTGGGGCGGTCATGTGATCGAGTACAACGATATCTTTGACATGGTAAAAGAGACCGGCGATCATGACTCATTCAACGCTTGGGGCCGTAATATATAGCGGAACCAGCGGGACATCGACCCGAACACTGTCACCTTTGGTCCATACCGCGAGTTACCGCGACTCGATGCCATCAAGCCAATCATCCTGCGCAACAACCGCTGGCGCTGTGATCACGGATGGGATATCGACCTTGACGACGGTTCCAGCAACTACCAGATCTACAACAACCTGATGCTGAATGGCGGAATCAAACTGCGCGAGAGATACTTCCGGATTGTTGAGAACAATGTGATTGTCAACAACTTTTTTCAGCCGCATGTGTGGTTCATTGGAAGCGAGGATATCTTTCGCCACAACATTGTTTTCAAGCCCTATCAGCCGATCCGCATTCCGCAACCCTGGGGTAAAGAGAACGACTATAACCTGCTGCACGTGCCAGGCATGATAAATATGCGATCCGCCTCGACACTGCAGCAGAGCGGAAGAGACGAACACTCGCTTAAAGCCGACGCGCTCTTCGTGGACCCGGCGTTGAGCGGGACTATCGCTGTCAGTTGTGCGAGGCGCTCGAAAACGCTCCGGCGATTGCGGTTGAGATCACCTCCTCCTATCTCTCCTAGTTTCCGCACGCCCTCATACGGGGATAAACGGTACGTCACCCGGAGAAATCCGAGTCAAACCACAACCTGTAGCGGGTGTGTGTCTTAACCGGATAGGCATTGAATAATCTTGTGGGCGAAGACGCATCCTTTCGTTTAGGAAGTGAGGGAGTCCGTCAAGAGCAGTTTGCAATGGGTGCGTTTTTAGATACCCTGCCTGAAACGTCCCTTCGCGCATCACCTCATGGCCGTGGTCTGTAGCTACGGAAATCCATTCGAGTATCTCGTGAGTAAAGAATATGACTAAAGTCCCGATTTCTGGGTGATCCCTACGGATATATTGATAGAACCTTTTGGCGAGGATGGGAAACTTAACGTTAAGTATGTTTGTGACGTTGATATAAAAAGGCTTACTGACGATATGCGGTTTAACCACTTTGTTCGATATTAACGGTTGCAACTTTCTATTCCACCCCCTATATTGCAATCCAGTTCACCCTCGTTGAGCCGGGAACCGGAGATCACCAAAATGGTGATCAAGGTGACCGCCAACCACAGCGAAGCTCCCTTGGGGGCAGAGCAGGATCAGCGAATGGCCGGAACGATCTGGAATTGAAGTTTTTGGAGGCAATTTTGTCGGGAAAAATTTGGCGCAACATAGCACATCTAATGGATGGCCGGTTGACACGGAGAGGCGCTCTCAGGGTTTTGAGCCTCTTTGCGGTCTTGCTTTCGCTCGTCGTAAGTGGAAGCGCGCAGTCTTCTTCTGCGATCTCCGGTACGGTGAAGGATGCTTTGGGAGCGATCATTGCCGGAGCGAAGGTGGTTCTGATCAATGAGGACAACAAGTCGACCCGTTCGGCGAACGCGAACGGAGAGGGGTTCTTCTACATTGCCGACATCCCGGCCGGCAACTATGACATTAAGGTTACGTCCAAGGGATTCGAGAGTTGGGAGGCGACCAGAATCGAGGTCCACCCCGGCGACAAACTGTCAGTGCCGAAAATCAATCTGCAGCCAGGCGCGGTGACCGAGTCGGTGGTGGTGACGGCGGAGACCGCCGGTGTTTCGACCGCCTCAGGTGAACAAAGCACCTTGATCACCTCCGCCCAGATTCAGCGGCTCGCGACCGTTGGGCGCGATGTCTCGGAGCTGATCTCCATCATCCCCGGATTCACCATCAACGGAGGCGGAGACAATCAGGGGCCGGACTACGAGGTCACCGGATTCGGTAACGGCAATCTGGGTGCGTACGGCGCTCTGGGCGCCGCGCATCAGAGCGGCGCGGTAAACATTTCTTCGGATGGCGCCAACCTGATCGATCCGGGCGACATGGGCGGACAGATCTCCAATGTCAACATGGATCAGGTGCAGGAGGTCAAGATCCAGACCTCGAACTTCGGTGCCGACGAGGCGAAAGGCCCGGTGGTCCTGAACGCGGTGGGCAAGTCGGGCGACAGCAACTATCACGGCGCCGCCTACATGTATCTTCGCAATTACGCCATGAATAGCAACGACTGGGTGACGCAACACTTGGGCGGAGCACGTCCGCAGACCAAGTACTTCTATCCGGGCGGCAGTTTCGGGGGACCGGTCAAGATCCCGGGCACCTCCTTCAACCGCAACAAGCATCTGCTTTTCTGGGCCGGATACGAGTACTACGGCCAGCAGATCTTCAACGGCGTGACCACGGCGTTCGTGCCCACGGCCCGGATGCTGGGCGGCGACCTGAGCCCTGATGCTCTCGGTGCGAAGGACGCGTTGAACGTGAACGCTGCCGACCTGTTGACCAACTGCTCGAATGCCTCGACGCAGACTGCCCGGTATGAGAACATCGGCGGAATCTGTGTGTCGCCGGGCTTTAGCAACGGAGTGGCCATCACGAATCCGGCTTCGGCTCCGGTTGACCCCAATGGCAATCCCATCATGGGGGGACTCTTTTCGACGAGTGGCATTGATCCCGGCGTGGCCGCATTCACCCGCTTCTGGCCGAAAGCCAACCACATTTCCACAGTGGTTCCGGCGACAGCCACCACTTCCGGAACAGCCAGTCAGGGCTACAACTATGTTAAGTCAATTGTCGATCCGACCAACGGTTATGAGATTCACAGCCGTGTGGACTATAACTTTTCCGACAACATGAAGCTGTATGTTACCTACAACTATGAGTGGGTGAACTATTCCACGCAGTTGAACAGTTCGTGGAACTATCAGCCGGCGGCCAACGTGCCTCTGCCGACACCGTACCACTCTAACAGCGGCGCGCATACGTTCAGCGGCAATCTGATGAGAACCCTGAGCGCAGCGATGACCAACGAGTTGCAGGCCTCGCTGGTGTACTTCACCGAGCCGGGGCAGTACGCCAATCGCAATGCGCTTCTTGCCTCTGGATCGCCCTGGAGTGGGGCGGGCTATACCGGGGGCGCCACCGGAGCGGCCATGAACGGATTCAGCACCACGAACCCGGCGGCTAACACGGCCAAGATAGGGCCGGATCAGATGCCGGAACTTGGCGGCTGGGAATCGCAGAATGTCCCAGGACTCTCCGAGGCGTACACCAACCCGAAGCGCGGACAGTTTTTAAACAAGTACTCCGGTACGGTTTCAGACAACCTGACCAAGACCTATCGTACCCATTCGATCAAGGTGGGCTTCTATTCGGAGATCACTGCCAACAACTCGTCGAACCTCGCTAGCACGACGAACGGTACCTTCGAGTTGATGCGCTGGAGCGGTTGTCTAGTCAATCAGGCGCTTCCAAGTGTCGCGAACATGCCCTCGCCTACCACCAGCAGCAAGCCGACTGAATCGGTCAGCACGGGAAATGAAATTGGGCAATTTCTGTTTGGATGCCCCCTTGCCTATAGCCAGGATCTCTCCGATCCCTGGCAGAACATGCGTTTCACCTCGATTGAAGGCTATGCGACGGACGAATGGAAAGTGCTTCCGAAGCTAACCCTGACACTGGGCGTTCGCCTCTCCCACATCGGACCCTGGGTGGACCGCAATGGGGTGGGAACCGCGGTTTTTGAGCCTTCGCTGCTGACCCCGCATCAGTTAATTAGCAATCTGACCACGGATCCAAGATCGTGGACTGGCTTCAAATGGCACGCTATCGATACCAGCATCCCGGTGGCCGGTGTTCCCACGCGACCACTGTTTTACTCACCCCGCTTCTCCGTGGCCTATGACCTTCATAACGACGGCAAGACCGTACTTCGCGGCGGCTGGGGCGCCTACCGTTATCACGACAACTTCGGACAGGGTGCTAGCGGACTGCAGACATCCCAGGGCAAGCAGACGTGGACGCTCAGCAATGTCGGAACCCAATGCTCGTTCGCTCAGTTGTTCAGCACCTCGGTCATCCCTTGCGGTTACTACAACCGCTCGACGGTGAGCAACTCTGTTGCGCCGTTCAGCGTCAGCGCGGTGGATCCGCACGACGACGAACTGCCGGTCACCTACAACTACAACTTCACGCTCGACCAGGCCCTGCCGGGAAGGATGGCTTTCGAGATCGGGTACATGGGGAATCAGAGCACGAACCTGTTGACCGGCGATCATACAGCGAACCGGAACGTCATTCCGCTAGGCGCCTTTTATGGGCCTGATCCCGTGACGCAACAGACAAATTCCATCAACAACATTCCCAACAGCGGCAATGATTATCGCCCCTACCCGAATTACGCGCAGATCAGCGTTAGCACCCACACAGGCTGGGGAAACTACAATGCACTGCAAGTGCAGTTAAATAAGCAGTCGGGCAGTCTGATCTACGGTCTGAACTACAGTTGGTCGAAGAACCTGGCCGTCAACAACAGTGGACCTGATCCGCTTGACATGAACCACGATTACGGCCCGACCTCGTGGGACCGCCGTCAGGTGGTGAATCTCACCTACTCATGGCAGGAAGGCAGCAAATTTCGCGGCCACAAGATCCTGGATTCCGCGCTTAACGGATGGGAAGTGTCAGGCATCGCCAGTTGGCAGTCGGGATATGACCTGGCTGCCGGCTCGATCGGTAGTATCGGCGGCAGCGCAACCTACAGCTATACACCAGCCAACAGCACTACTGCGCAACTGGTCAACGTCGGGATCGGCGGTAGCACATGGCTCGGCTCATCAGATTACACTCTGGAGCCAATCATGAAGTGCAATCCAAGCGCCGGCCTGAACAAGAGCGCTCATCAGTTCGTCAATGGCAATTGTTTCGGGATCTCTCCGCAGGGAACGCAGGGCTCGTGGCAGATTCCCTTCATCCCCGGTCCGGCCTATTACAAGTGGGACATGTCTGTTTTCAAGGACTTCAAGATCTCTGACAAGCAGACGATGCAGTTCCGCGTGGACGGACACAACTTCCTCAACCATCCTCTGACGTCGTTTTCGGGCAAGGATACGAGTAATCCACTGAACCTGTCGGTAGGTCAGTGCAAACCTACTGAAACTGCGGCGGAATGCACTGCGCGTGAAGCCAATATCACCACGCTTTCGCAGGCATTGGGCGAACTCTATCCCCAAACCGCGAACTTTGGCTCAACCAACTACAAGGCCGGAGAACGCATTCTCGAGGTTGCCCTCAAATACAACTTCTAAACGGGAAGAGGAGAGCGCGTCCGCGTGCTCTCCTCCGCACGGAGGTTGTCATGGGTATTCAAGCAAACATGATGAGAGATTTGGGGCAAATGAACCGGATCGATGGGCGGCAGCGAGCCGCATTCTGGAGGATTGAGATGTTGAGGAAAAATTGGATGGAGAGACTTGGTAGCATTGCATTTTTGCCTATGCTGATGCTGGGTCTCATGGGAATTTTTGCGCCGAGCATGGCGAAGGCAGCGTCGTATGTGCCGCCGGTGGTGGTGACGCACGCAAATGCCATCGCCAGCGGGATGGCTGGCGGCCAGGCCGCGGCCGTGATGGACGCTTGCGGCAACATCTACACGGTGAACAACAATGCAGGCAACCTGTACGAGATCCCCGCAGGCGGCGGGGCACCGTCACTGATTTACAACGTGGACAACTGGGGTTGGGCCAACTCCAACCTGTGGATGGACGCGACCAAGAGTAATCTTTATGTGACCGGCGCTATGTCCAGCGCGCGCATTCCGATCAACAACTGCGTGCCGAATATCAACAACGCATTCTCGCTCAGCATCGGGGACACGGGAGGACCCAGCTACTGGTTCACCAGCTCCGCGATCGCCGCGGATGCATCGGGCAACGTCTTCATTGCGACATCGAGTGAGTGTTGCGCCTCGGCGAACGAGCTGATCGAGGAGAATGCAGCCTCCACGACCGGCTATGTGTGGCTTTCCGGGCTGGCATCGCCGATTGTCTCGATGGCCATCGATGCGCAGGCCAACATCTATTACGTGGCGGGCGGGCAGATCTACGAGCTTTCCTACAGCACAACCGCCGGTTATGCTCCCACTCCAACAGCCTTTGGCGGCGCCTACAACAACGCGACGGGCGTTAGCCTGGACGTCGCCGGAAACCTGTATGTGACGGACAGCGGCGCGGGTGTGATCTACGAGATCCCCTTTGAATCGACGGCCCTGAATCCCAACGATCAATTCATGGTGGTGTCAGAGACCACTGCCGCCAGCGCGCTATTGCCGGGCACTTCGGGTACCTTTGTCTATACGGACGGCAACTCGACGGTGTATACACTGACGGTTGGCAGCGTGAATCTGGGCGCGACGGCATCGGGCGGCAGCGCCAGCACCACTTTGGCTGCGCAGTTCAACACTGCGGAAACCCCGCAAAGCATTGCGGTGGCCTCGAGCAACAGCGCATACAGCATCAGCGGAGGCAGTTGCGCGGCGGGCGGCAGCATCAGCGCCGGCAGTGCTTGTACGGTGACGATCGCGTTCAATCCCGCAGCTCCGGGCACCAGCGCCTCGGCGTTGACCATCACCAACGGGACCGGCACCCCGTTGTCGGAGACCTATCTTTCCGGCGTTGCGGAGGGGCCGGGATTGACCATCGATCCGGGTACGGTTTCAACGCTGGGCAGCGGCTTCACCGCTCCGGCGGGTATTGCGATCGACGCGGCCGGCAATCAGTACATCGCCGACAGCAGCGCCAGCAGCATCTATGAATTTGCCCCCGGCAATTCCACTGCTGTTGCCACGCTGGGCAGTAATTTAAATGCGCCGCAGGGCGTGGCCGTCGATGGCGCGGGCAACCTCTTCATTGCCGACACTGGCAACAACCAAATCGTGGAAATTCCGGTGGTCAACGGAAAACTTTCCACTGCAGCGCAGATGGTGATTGTTTCAGCCGGCACGACATTTGGCGGCAGCGTAAAAGTTCCCGGCCCCTCTATGAATGCTCCCGAAGGCATAGCGGTGGATGGAAGCGGCAATCTGTACATCGCCGACAGCGGTAACGGACGGATTGTTTTCATTCCTTACAACGGCACTGGATGGACTCTGTCCGCCGCTTTGACTCTCGGCTCAAACCTGCAGGTCCCCTCGGCCGTGACGCTGGACAACGTTGGAAATGTCTATGTGACGGACTCCGGCTCAGGTGACGTGTACGAATTGCAGTTACCCTTGCTGGCTCCTCTCCAGACTATGGTGGCTAGCGGATACAGCAAGCCTTCAGGCGTGGTTGTCGATCCTTCCGGCGCGCTGTTTGTAGTCGATCAGGGCAACAATTCGGTGTGGCGCATTCCCAATCTTGCCGGGACGCTCACGCCTACCAGCGCGGTCAACATAGTGTCGCAACTGAACGCCCAGGGACTTCCGGCGGTCGCCCATCCCTATGGCGTGGCCCTGGATCAGCAGGGCAATGCGTACATCACCGATGCGGTGGATGTCGCAGCGTACATGGTTACCCGCACCAGTTCCACGCAGTCGATGGGAACCTGGGCGCCGGGAACCACCAGCACTCCAGTGCCGTACTACCTGGAGAACGAGGGCAATTCCGCGCTGACCCTGGGCACGCCCTATGAGACAGCATCAGGAAGCACCACGCAGTTCTCCCTGCTGAGCAGCGGCGCGGGTCTCTGCGCCAACGGCGCATCGGTGACGGCGGGCGCGAGTTGCAATGTGGATGCTGAGTTCAATCCCACCGCATCGGCCTCTGGTGCGTACACCTATACCCTGGCTCTCAGCAGTAATGCCGTGAACGCCAGCAACCAGTCCATCACCTATACCGGCAGATCGGAGATCACCGCAGCGACCACCACCAACCTTACACAGACCGCTCCCAGTGGAGCTCCTGCGTACGATCAGTCCGTGACCTTCTCCGTCGCGGTATCGAGCGTGGTCGCCGCAAACGGCACGCCGACTGGCGCGGTGAGCCTGTTGGTCGATGGCGTAAGCAAGCAGACCGTACTTTTAAGCAGCGGCTCCGCAACGTTCACGCTCGCCGCCGGGGCAATCTCCGGAGGTAACCACACGTTCCAGGTGAATTTCCTCGGAGGCTCCAACGCCAGCGAAACCATCGCGTATTCGCAAAGCAGCTCCACTCCGCTGAACATCGACGTGACCACAGTGGCCTCGTCGACGACGCTCACCTATAATACGGCCTACGTCAGCCCGAACAGCCAGCCGACCGGCGTCGGTCTGCTTCTTACTGCGACGGTATCGACCACATTTGTCGGCACGCCGACCGGCACGGTGCTCTTCACCGTTACCGATTCAGCGGGCAACAAGACGACCGGCTCCGGGGTTCTAGCATCAGGCGCGGCCGGTAATCAGGCAACCTACACCTATGTGCCCACGGCACCGTCCGGAACGTCGTACTATGTGGTTTCGGTGGCCGCCACCTACCAGGGAGACATTAATTTCAGCGGGTCGGCCTCGACCGCGAGTTCATTCGATGTCGGCCCTGCAAATGGTTCGGTGGTGATCAACAACAATGGCCTGAACGTGACAGCCAACAGCTCGGGCTCCAACGCGGTCGTCTTCACCATAACCAGCTATGGTGGCTGGGGTGGAATCGTAGGCTTCACTTGCAACCCCAGCACGCTGCCGGCGAATGCCACCTGTGTCTTTGAGCCCGGCCAGGTGCAGGTCCTGCCCAGCGTGGCAGGCACAATCTATCCGCCAACCGTGGTGAATCTTAAGCTTGCGATCAACCAGCAACCTGAGGTTCCAGCCAACCCCAGCGCGATGATTTGGTGGATCTCCATTCCCACCGGGTTGTTGCTGCTGGTGATGCGTCGCCGCGTAAAGCAGGCGGCGGCAGCGAGCGGATGGAATCTTTTCCTGATGCTGGCCGCTGTGGGTATGCTGTCAACCGGTTTCTTCGCAAGCACTGGCTGCACTGGTACTAGCTTTGCGACGCCCAAGGGGACCAGCACGGTGACGGTCATTGCTTCGGTTGATCCGTATCAGACGGGCAGCCAAACCAGCACGCAAGCCTGTGGCGTCAATGCCAAGGGCAATTCCGATCCCAGTGTGGCGCCTTGCTCGCAGACCTCGTTCCAGGTCAGCGTGGCGGTGCAATAACGGGTTGTATTGTCTGACTGCTCCTCCGATCAAGAGCAGATTTCTGCTCTTGATCGGATTTTTTTCAGGAACCCTCGCTGAGCAGCGGTTCATCGCGGCTCAAGAAACATCCCAACCAATGAAGTATTTTCATTCATTTCTTTCTGCCATTAGCCGTGATCACCTACGGCGCCTCCTTGAGCGCCACGCAACTTGATGCCACCGCCAACTACCGGGTTCATTTAGTTGTTCGCCAGTATCGGGTACGGTATTGAGCGCGGGTACCCTGACGCTGAGCCTGAGCTTCACGCCCAGCAATCCGACCACTGTAGCCAGAAACTCTCTTTGAAGGAAAACACTCATCATGTTCGATTGCGTTCTTCGGCGGTTTTCCATCCAGGCCATTGCTCTGACGATGGCATTCTTTTTCTCTTCTCTCGCGGCACACGCGCAGTCGTCTTCGCCGCGCACAATTGTTGTGGACCTCAAGGATACAGCCGGTCCGGTGGATCGCTTCTTTGATTTATCAGTGGGTTCCGATTATCCGGGGACGCTGATTCGCGATGACAGCCAAGCACAGCTCAAGCTCACCACCGACGAACTCGGTTTTCGATATATTCGTTTTCATGCGATCTTTCACGATGTGTTGGGGACGGTGAAGATCGAGAACGGCAAGACAGTCTATAACTGGTCCAAGGTAGACCAGTTGTATGACGACCTGCTAGCTCGGCATATCAGGCCATTTGTCGAATTGGGCTTTACGCCCAAAGCGCTGGCAACCTCACAGAGCAGTATCTTTTATTGGCAGGGCAACACCTCACATCCAAAGCCGGAAGCATGGCATGATCTTGTCGACGCATTCATCCGGCACATTGAACAGCGCTATGGCAAGGACGAAGTGCGCTCCTGGTATTTCGAAGTATGGAACGAGCCGAATCTTTCCGGCTTTTGGGAGGGCGGCGATCAGAAAGCCTACTTCGAGCTTTTTGATCTGACCTCGAATACCATCAAGGCTATTGACCCAGCGCTTCGTGTTGGTGGTCCGAGCACAGCCGGTGCGGCATGGGTTCCCGAGTTTCTTGCCCACGTGAAGCAGAGCGGTTCGGCTGTTGATTTCGTGACCACGCACACCTACGGCGTGGAGTGGGGATTCCTGGATGAGAACGGCGTTCAGGACAACAAGCTTTCGCTATCGCCGGATTCGATCGTAGGCGACGTGCGGCGTGTGCGCGAGCAGATTTCGGCTTCCGCTTTTCCTGGCCTTCCGTTGTACTTCAGCGAATGGAGCACCAGCTATTCTCCTCGGGATACGGTGCATGATTCCTACATCGGCACATCCTACATCCTGGCCAAGCTCAAAGCCTGCCAAGGGATGGTGCAGGGTATGAGTTACTGGACCTATACCGATCTCTTTGAGGAACCGGGTCCGCCGACTGCACCGTTTCAGGGCGGCTTCGGCTTGCTGAATCCTCAGGGTGTTCGCAAGCCCGCGTACTTCGCCTACAAGTACCTGCATGCGCTGCAAGGGGAAAACCTCAAGACCAGCGATCCGAAGGCCATGTTGTCGGTGAAGGATGGAAACTTCTCTGGCGTGATCTGGGACTTTGAGCAGCCGGAACAGAAGGTAAGCAACCGCTCCTTCTATACCAAGCTGATTCCCAATCATGCCGCTGTGCCGGTTCAGTTGCAGGTCACACAGCTTACGCACAATGCGTACTATCGCCTAACGGTGCAACGTGCCGGATACCGTGCCAACGATGCCTACTCCGCCTATATCGACATGGGACGGCCGGACAAATTGACCGCAGCGCAGTTGGAACAATTGCAGTCGCTCACACGCGATCTACCGGAGACTGACAAGGTGCTGCGCAGCGGTCCTCTTGGCACGGTAGAGCTTACTTTGCCGATGAACAGCAACGATGTTGTGCTGGTCAAGCTGGAACGCATCCGAAAGGGCAAGTAGTTCTCATCGGTGTCGCGACCATATGAAATGGATCTCTCCAAGGTCACTATGTTGGGTCCTGGGGTGCACGCTATTGATCGAAAGGGAAGTGGAATGACTTTGAAGAAAATCGCATTGCCATTTGTGCTGATTGGCGCATTGAGTGTTGCGTCCGTTGCACAAAAGGCTCCAATTCACCCCACATGGCCGGGCCCTGGCCAGCTTTTTGTTGGAATGTGTTATCAGCCCATTGACCGTACACCTGCGCAAATCGATAACGACATCGCGATCATGAAGCACGCTGGCTTCAATGTCGTACGCATGGACGATCTGTCGTGGGACTCCTTCGAACCGGCGCAGGGTAAATTCGAGTGGTTCGACAAGATCATGGACAGATGCAGGCCGCGGGCATCCGGGTGATTCTGGATATTCCAGGAGCTCCTGCGCCCATCTGGCTGCATCGCTCCTACCCCGGCGTCGACCTTGTCAGCCAGAACGGTACGCGACTTCCCCCTGCGGAGCGCTACATGGATGATATCCGCGACCCCGGCTACGGTCGTGAGTTGGGGATACTGGCCGACACCATGATGAAGCGTTACGCACACCATCCGGCGGTAATCGCTGTAGACTACAACAATGAGATCGGCAACGGAATGATGTCCTATTCCGAGGCCGACCGGCAGCGCTTCGTCGTGTGGCTGCAAAAGAAGTACGGTACCATTGAAGAGCTCAACAACGTCTGGGCGACGCAACGTTGGTCGCGCCGTTTGAACAGCTTTCAGGATGTCGATCTGCCGCTTGCCGATGGACCCGGACCTGCCGAACGTTACCTGGATCTGCATCGCTATTGGTCCGATGTGATAGTGGAGCGTTTGCAGGAACTCGACGCCATCCGCCAGCGCAACATGCCGTATATGCCCTCGATCTCCAATTTTTGGGACACCGCCGACCGCAAGGGCTTCGACTATCTCTCAACCTACAAGTCATACGTTTCTTTTGTCGCCGAGGGCTTCTACCCGGGGGATCCGGTCGGCGGCGTCTTTACTGCGCTGCAGACTAAGGGCGATCGGGACACCCCTATCTGGTTCAATGAATTCACAGCAGGCGGCGGAGGCTACTACGGAACCCCCGGCCGTAGCCGCATGTACGCCTACCTGAGCTTGATGATTGGCGCGCAGGCAACGCTCGCCTGGATCTTCAATAGCCATCTGGGCGGAGAAGAGCATGCACTCTTCGGGTTGGTCGATCACGACAACACGCCCTCCTGGAAGATGGATGAGTTCGGGCGTATTGCCGTCGAATTCAGGAAGATGGAGAAACTTGGATTTCCCCGCGCCACGCATCCAGAGGTGGCCATCGCCTACTCCTTCGATTCCTCGGTGGCCTCCAATCCCAACGGCCCCTCGAATACCACTCGCCAGTACTTTCATCCCGGTTACACGCAGCAAGTGGCGGCGGCCTATGAGCCGTTCTTCCGCGCCAACATGGACACGGCGCTCATCAAAGTTGGCCACGCAGACCTGTTGCGCTACAAGTTGGTGATAGGTGAGCGCTATCTGAAGTCCATGCGCTATCCGGCTTGCGGTGCAGAATTCTGCAGAGGGTTCAGCTGAGCGGCCTGATTTATCCTCCACTGGTCAGGCAGCCAGAGGGGCAGTTGGCTGATGGGAACCAGCGGCAGATTGACCAGCAACTGCGTGATGTAGCGTTGCGGATCGATGTCATGACGGCGGCAGGTGCTGGTCAGGCTGGCAAGGATGGCTGCCGTTCTTCCACCACGCGGATTGCCGACGAACAGGCTGTTCTTCTGATTGAGTACGATGCGCTTCATCTCTCGCTCGCTAACGTTGTTGTCGATCGGCACAGCACCATCGGTTGAGAAGACGTTCAGCTCGCCCCATTGGCCAAGAGCATAGTTGATCGCCTCGGCCATGGGATGCTTTGGCAGTAGCTGCTCCTTCCATATAAACAGCCGTTCGTGTAACTCCGTCAGCAGCGGCGTCGATTGCGCCCGGCGCAACTTCAGACGCTTTTCTGCAGTTAGACCTTTCGCTTGGTGTTCGACAGCATAAAGCGCACGCACCCGTTCGACCGCCTCCTCGGCGATTTCCGGCGCAGACTTTTCCGCATCGATGATTTTGCGTCTCATGTGCGCCCAGCATCCGGCGCGCGTGATCGCGTTGCCGACGACTACGCCGTTGTAACCGGCATAGCCATCCGCAAGCATAACTTGGTCGTAATCTTTCAGAAATTGTTTCGGTCCATCGCGGTCGCGATCCAGCGTGAAGTCGAAGACGTTATACGGCTGCGCCTCGTCGCCAACATAAACCCACATACGCGCATCCGCCGTTTTGCCTTTACTCTGCATCGGCATGATGGTGTCATCGGTGGCCACCACATGCGAGCCGCGCATACGATCCGCCATCAGTTGATAGAGCGGCTCAACGAAGTCCGCCACATCGCCGCACCACACCGACTGCGTAGCGCGCGAGATCTCGAAGCCTTGCCGCGCGAAGATATCTTCCAACCTATATAGCAAAAGGTAGTCACTGAATTTGCTTGTTACGATGTAACTCAGCAAGCCTGGACCGGCAAGCCCTTTGTCGATCGCCGTCTCCGGCTTCTTCGCCGCCTGGATGCTGGGGTTTTCGCCATTCGTCTCGCAGTGCGTGCAAGCGTACTTTTTGCACACATGATAGATTCGTTTAAAGTGGTCAGGATAATATTCCACCTGCGAGCTTTCATCGGCGCCGATTTCCTTGCGCGTCAGGCCACAGCAAGGGCAAGCACGTTCTGCTTCGCTCAACTCGTAAACATGCGTGGTGACAGGAAGATTTTCGAAGCGGGCCAGATTGCGACGGCCCTTGCGTTGCTTCACACGACGTAACTCTTCTGCCGGTTCCGCAGGCTTGGGAAGATCATCAGCGTTGATCGGCTTTCGATCCAGCTCTTCAGCGAAGTTCAGCAGCAGTTGTGCGACATCCTGGTTGGACCGTAACCGGTCAGCTCGCGGGCCATAATACCATTTCTTGTAACGCTCCAACTCCAGCTTGACGCGAACCACTCAACCTGCAGCTCGTCAGCGCGTTGCTTTTCCTGATCACGGCCTGCTTGTAACGCAAGCACCATCGCACGCAACGATGTGCTGTCTTCTGGTAACTCGAACGCGTTGGAACCTATTTTCTCCACTTACTTAGATAGACGAAGTAAACAGGTTATAAGTTACCTCATGCAACCATATTTTCCTGCATTTTTACGCTGTTCTTTGGCGGCCGTTCATAACGCGGAACACGCTTCAGCTTTGCCATGTCGATGCCATCCAATAACATCGCCAGTTCACTCGCGCGCAGCTCAATCGAACGGCTTCCAGGCGCCATGCGCGGTAACTTGAACACGCCCTTCTCAAGACGCTTGTACCACAGAACATAACCATCGCGATCCCAGGTCAGGATCTTCAAGCGGCTGCCGTTGCGCGCGCGGAAGAGAAACAGATGACCACTGAGCGGATCTTCGCCAATCACCGACTGCACGCGTTCGGCAAGTCGATCGAAGCCGCAGCGCATATCGGTCGCTTCCGCCGCCAGCCAGATCCGCGGCCCCGGCGCGCCATCCAACGTCTGCAAACTCGGCAGGCCGATCACGGCTCCATCTCCAGAATGGATAGCAGACGGTGTAAGTGATTCGCATCAAACCCAGGCTCCACGATCAAACTCCAGCCACGGCGATGACGTATCTCGATCCCTGACATCTGCGTGGTGTGTGGAGTTCGCTGCGCAGGCGTTTCCGCCTTGGAAACTTCAACCGCGATAAACGCGGCGTCGGGCTTACGCAAGCGCTTCTTCCACTCGTAGAACTGCCAGACTCGCAAGTCCCGTTCTCGACAGAATGCAGCTACGCTCTTGCCGCTTGCCACCTGCTCCGATACAAGACCACGCCAATGCGCCAGATCTTCTTCCTTGTACTGTCCCATGACTCAAGAATGGCGCACCATATCTCCTGATACAAGATGGGGTTCGCACAGCGCTCACGAAAAACGGGCATGTGAAGAGCCTACCACGGCATGGACTCAAGTATATAGTTCTCTTTAATTTGTAGCCATTATCCCCCCATGACAAGTATCAACTATGGTACTTATTAATCGCTCTATGGCTCTATTTGTGGGTGAAGGAGGCGGTGGAAGAAGCTGCTCCGAGGAAAAGTCCAAGAGCGGGACTTTTCCACCTCGCTTGGAAATCCCGCAAGAGCGGCGGGATTTTCACTTCTCCCATCGCCCCTGCTGCGACGAACAGTATTCTGATTTTTTCGTTTAAGAAGAAATAGCTGATCCCCGGCGTGTTGGCTTAGTCTGCTGTTTACCAAGACAAAAGACTCAAGCGTCCGCGAAGGAAAGATCAACTATTCAACTTCAGGTTAAGACCATATTGAATCGAGTGCAAGCCTTTGTGGGGTTTGTTTATCAGGACGTGCGCCTGTGCGACGGCCCTGGCGGTAGGGCGCAGATCGAGATCACCGTCGCGGCGCATGGCGGCATTCGCGCTCGCTGCTCTGTGTGCCAGAAACCCGCACCAGGCTATGACCGTTTGCCGAAGCAACGTTGGCTGTTTGTGCCGCTCTGGGGCATACCGGCTTGGTTCCGTTATGCACCACGGCGGGTCCAGTGCGCCGAACACGGCGTGGTGGTCGAACACATTCCTTGGAGCAACGGCAAGCGGCCGGTGACTTTGGCCATGAGGGGCTTTCTCGCCCGTTGGGCGCGGCGGTTGAGCTGGCGAGAAACGGCACAGGCCTTTCAGACCAGTTGGGAAGCGGTCTATCGCTCGGTCTAGTGGTTCGTGGAGTGGGGCCAGCGCCGCGGTCGAAGGCCTCAACAACAAAATACGAGTGGTAACCAGACTTAACCGGCCAACCCGCTTAACCACATGGCGAAAAGCCTCAATTTGAGGCTTCCGCAATTGGAAGAGGAATCTCGATCGTACCCATATTGCCCGAAGCTGGGTCGCGCACCGCGATCCTCAGCGTGGAGGCATTGGCAGGCAGCGCGACGCTCATTTTGTGGAAGAATCCGTCCTCGATGGATTTACGAAACACCTGCGGAGGCATAGAGACATCCAAGTTCTGCCTGTTGCCCCCGAGTTTGCGACCGTCAGCAGCATAGCCAACTGTCGCCAAGTCGAGTGATCCGTGATAGTATCCATCGGCAGCATGCGTGAACTTGAGTTGATCCCCCATCACCACGGCAAAGCGCAAGTCGTAGGTATGCATTTCCTCAGGCGCAGTCTGGCTTTTATCTTCCGGACGCTGCTTTTCTTTTGGCTTCAGGGCGCCATCTGCGGGAACAGGCAACGTTGATAACTGCCCCGTGACATCGGTCTTCTCCGGATCGACCTTCACCTTGAATAAAATGGACTGCGCTTCGGGTGCGCCATGCAGGAGAGCCGCTTCCATCGGATCGTTCCACATCGAAATCGGCGCCAGCGTCTTGGGATCGTCCGCGACATACGTCCGCCGATATGTGAGATACATGCCGCTCCCCCGATTGGACTTCAACCGAACCTCGATATGACGAAAACTGCCATCGAATTTCGCGTTTTTCGGGGAGTAGCTGAGGGTGTAATAGTAAGATCCTGCATCGAGAGCCTTCAGCCCGGCGAGAGCCAAGTCGTTCGTATTGAAGAAGGCCTTGCCGCCCGTGGCTTCGGCAATCTGCAGCATGGTGGCGTGCTCGGCGTTGACCGTGTCGACAAAATTATGGTGATCGTTCATCTGCGACGCCGTGTCTATTCTCTTGCACTTGCCTTGAGCAGCACCTGGCGTACACGTATTGATCGCCGCGCTATCGCCCGGATCGGTAAACAGCCCGCGCTCATCGATAGGATACACCGCCGTGTGGCTGACGGCCAGTTCGGCGGTCACCTTGCGAAGCCGTTCCACAAGAAGACTGTAGTTTGCCGCCGATTCGGCCATATGGCTCTGTGCATACGCTTGACCGAATGACGCCTCAGTGATCACGCTCTGGTCCATTTCAGTCGGTGTGCTTTTGCTCATTCCACTAGGTGCGTTTTTGCTCATTCCAGAGCCATGGGACTTGTCCGACTGATCGGGCTTCTTGCTTTCTGCGGAAAGCGGCATCGTGTCGAAAGACCGCGAGAACCACAACAGGTTCTTGCGTCCCGGAACCGCGGCCAGAAACTTACCGATCTCGATAAATGCGTCGAGAGTCATTTGCGCCGCTTGATATCGCCGTGCGACGATTGCGGGGTCGGCTCCAGTAGGGTCATCGAAATCCGAATCTTCGCCCCTCACGGTAAGCTTCGGCTTGGCTGCCTGTCTTTTCATCGCGGCACCCAACCGGTCCCGGTCGGCCGTAAAGCCTTCCAGCATTTCAAACCGATCACCGAGCAAAAAGATGGCTACTGGTGTCCCCACTTCTTTTTTACGAAGGAACTGCATAATCTGTTGGTATGCGTACATCTGGAACTCGATGGAGGTATTCAGCTCATCGAGCACCACGACGCAGGGCGGACCGCTGCTTGGGGTCCGCTCCAGATTCATGAATGTATCCGTGGGCAACTGGAAATCTGCCGGAGGGAGGTTGCTGCGATCGAGCTTGGGCGAATGCTCGTCGAACCCGTGGATGGATTGCTGCGTACGATCTTCGAACACTTGAAAATCGGCACGCGAAAGCCCTTGCACCGGCACGCCATTCGCGCTCACCACTTGCACATCCTCAAGCACCTCACGCACGGTGCTCTTCAACACGTACGGATTTTGATCCGCAGATTCGGCGTCTTGGGCGTCCTTCGCTGCACGAGACGCGGTCTGTTGTTGCGCTCCGGAATCGAGAAGAACCGCGAAACACAGGATAAAAGCGAAAAGGATACCGTCTATCGGATTCTGGCTACAAAGAGGACCACGAAACCTTAACCGGACTTTCCGTCCAATTGTTCCAAACGTGCCACTTACTTTCATGTTTTGTTTTCTCCAATTGGACGTATATGAAATAACGTTGTGATCGGTTGACTGATCGGCTAGGCGAGCAGCATATTGTAAAAATGAAAAGAGATTTGAAAACAAATTGATTTTAAAAGCCAAATGGAAAGCTGTAACCGTTAATGACGAACAACGTGGTTAAACCGCGAACCGCGATATAAATCGTTTGATTTCAAAGCAAAATACATGTTTAACGTTGATTCGGGAGTCGTGCCCTATAAGTTCTGTAGAATCCCATTCCTCAGGGTTGTTGGTTCTTGTTGGTAGAGAGGTGCCAGCTTGCGGAGGGCGTAGCCCTCCGCAAGCTGGCACCTCTCAGGCGGCTGCGGCGATGGTCTCGGTTGCGGCCCCTGGCTCCTCCTCCATACGCAGATAGATCCTCCCCATCCACTCCTGGTTGGTCTCCATCAGCAGCGCCGCGATCAACCGCAACAGCGACCGTTCATGGGGAAAGACCCGCACCACCCGCGTCCTGCGCTTCAACTCCTGATTCTGCCGCTCCAGCATATTCGTTGTCCGCATCCGCTTGTGATGCGCCTCCGGCAGCGCATAAACTCCGAGGATCTCTTCGCCGTGCTCTTCCATCAGCCGCGCCACCTTGGGCGCTTTCTTCTCCAACTCCACCACGGCTGCCGCCTGTGCTGCCTTGGCGGTCTCTCGCGTCGACGCTTCCGTGACAGCCTTCATCAGCCGCAGCACCATCGGCCGTTGTTGGCGACCGCACAACGCCAGCGCGTTGCGCACGAAGTGTACCTGGCAGCGTTGCCACACCGCGCCCTGGAAATGCCGTTCGATGGCCTTCACCATCCCGGCGTGATCGTCGCTTACCACGTAGCGAACGCCGCTCAGTCCGCGCCCCAACTGGCTTCCGACTCGCTCTCGGCCACCCAGCAGCCCAGCACTTCGCGATAACCCTTCGCGCTGATGCCGATGGCTACCAACACGCCCTGACTGATCACAGAGCAGCCCCGCCGCACCTTCTCGTAGCGTGCATCGATCACCAGATAGGGATACGCCTCGCTCAGAGGCGCGTGTGCCACTCCTGGATCTCCGTGTCCAGCTTCTGGCTCAGCGCAGAAACTTGGCTTTTGCTGATCTGAAGCCCACACAACGCCTCGATTATGGCGCTCACCTTGCGCGTGGAAACATCCTCCACATACATCTGCATCAGGGCCAGAACAAAGGCTTTTTCGCTGCGCTGGTAGCGCTCGAAAAGCTCGCTCTGGAACTCGCCATCGCGGTCCTTGGGAACCATCAACTCCAGTTCGCCAACCCGTGTCTTCAAGGTCCGAGGCTTGTAGCCGTTGCGCTCGTAGCTCTCTGCGCCCAGAAAGCTGGTCATCTCGGCTTCCAAAACCTGCTGCACCGTCCGCTCGACCAGTTGGCGAAGAAAGTCCTCACCACCTACCCCGCCTTGCCATCCCGACAAAATCTCAATATCCTGTTGGCCTGCCCGATGTTTTGTACCAGTGCGATTGTTGGTGTAGCGCGGCGGGTAAAAGATAAGACTCGTCGCAGTAGTCGGGGGTGTGGAAAAGTGGGAAGCGTTCTTTGCTTTCCACTTTTCCATGCCCCTGGGAAGCTTCGAGTAGCCATGCAGCCGGCGCGGGCGGTCTGTAACCCAGCGACGAGTGTGGCCTGACAGTGTTGTATTGGACGCGCCAGCGCTCAGCCAGCACACGTAGTTCCTTCAGCGAATAGAAAATCTCTCCGTTCAAAAACTCATCTCTCAACTTGCTGTTGAAGCTCTCGCAGTAGCCGTTTTTCCACGGCGATCCAGGCTCGATATATAGCGTTTTAGCGCCCGTGGCAGCCAGCCACTTGCGCAGTCCCTTGGCCACGAACTCTGGGCCATTGTCCGAACGAAGATGCTCCGGCACGCCCCTGAGCACCATCACATCGGCCAGCGCGCTGATCACCTTGGCGCTCGACCAACTTCGTTCGCAGCGAATCAGCAGGCACTCGCGCGTGTATTCGTCGATTAAGTTCAACATCCGCACCGTGCGCCCGTCATGCGTCTTGGCGCTAACGAAGTCATAACTCCATACGTGATTCTTGCGTTCCGCACGCAGCCGCACGCACGACCCATCGTTAAGCCACAAGCGGCCCCGTGGTTTCTGTTTCTGCGGAACTTTTAGCCCTTCGCGACGCCAGATTCTCTCGACCCGATCCTTGCCAACTTGCCAGCCAGCCCGCTTCAGCAGCGCAGTGATGCGCCGATAACCGTAGCGTCCATATTGGCTGGCAAGCGTGATGATGGCTTGAGTCAGTCGATCTTCATCTTCGCGTTGTGTCGGTTGATAGCGCTGCGTGCCGCGTGGCTGATTCGCCAGTTGGCACGCGCGCCGTTCACTCATACCGTGTTCCGTGGCATGATCGACCGCACAGCGTCGTCGTTCAGGGCTTAGAAGTTTCCCGAGGCGATGTCTTTCAGCACCAGCTTGTCCAGGCTCAGATCCGCCATCAGCCGCTTCAGCTTGGCGTTCTCCTGCTCCAATTCCTTCAGCCGCCGCGCCTGATCTACTTGCAGGCCGTCATACTCCTTGCGCCAGCGGTAATACGTCTGCTCAGTGATCAACGACTCTTTGCTGGCCTGTGCCGTCGTCTTGCCGCTCGCCACAGCTACCTCAACTTGCCGCAGCAGGCTCACGATCTGCTCCGGCGTATACTTCTTCCTCTGCGCCATTTATGGCTCCTCTCATACCAGTTTCGCGCTTTATTGCTGGTACAAAAAGTGCCGGGCACTCCAAGTCCAAATGCCTTCTCTCACGGCAAAGCGCAGTAAGTATCCACCGGCAGAGCCGGTGGCTTTACGGTTGCTGGCCCCTCAAAGGGGCCTTTTCGCAACCGTCCGAAGCAAAAGCAAGAACAAAAGCAAAAGCCTCGTACTGCTGTCTTCACTGCCGCAGCACAGGCAATTCGAGAGAAAACATACTCCCGGAATTCTCAAAGTTCTACTGCCACCCCGGCAGAGCCGGGGGATCTCCCTTTTGGATTAGCCCCCATACCATGAGACATTCAACCGCTTCGCAGCTGCTCCGCGCAGGCGTTGACATAAACACCGTTCGCGCCTGGCTCGGCCATGTTTCCCTCGATACGACCAATATCTACGCCGACATCGACCTGGAGATGAAAGCCATGGCTTTGGCTCGGTGCGAGATTTCCGATGACAACCACCCGAGACGCCATTGGCGAAGTGATCCGGCGTTAATGACGTTCTTGTGTAAGCTTTGAGGCACTTACTTATGTGGCGTCCGGACAACTCGTTTCTCTGATTCCATGAGGTTTGCCCACTCGGCGCCACATATTTTTTGGAAACACATATCGCATCAAATGTGCTTGAGCACATTTTGTGCGGGAAATCCGCTTGTCCGGATCCGCGCGGGGGGTACGGAGAAATCCGTATCCCTACCGCGACGCCTGATCTGCTATGGAATCAATAAGATATGACTTCAACTGGGATTGCGCGCAACCTAACAGTAGTGTGCCCATAACACCTATGAAATCAGCGTCTTGCATCCCAAACTTGGATTGCGCGATATCCCATGGAAGTCGGTTCAAAGGAGGGGCAAACGGAGCGGTTCCGCCGGCTGGTCGCACACCCCACGCGCCTGGATCGTAAGCGGGTGGTCTTCCCCTGTTGACGAGAGTTCGGCGTTTACGTGTTGGGATTGGACTTGAATGGTGAAGTGTCCACCTATTTTTAGGTGGACACTTCGCGAAGAGCTTAAGCG
>Ga0255355_1000286_pt1 | contig 32944 bp, 43 predicted proteins | sample HBST75metaG_FD_189943 | JGI IMG/M metagenome (GOLD analysis project Ga0255355, IMG submission 189943) | Peat soil microbial communities from Stordalen Mire, Sweden - H.B.S.T75 | ecosystem: Environmental > Terrestrial > Soil > Wetlands > Peat | place: Sweden: Norrbotten County, Stordalen Mire...
GGGCGAGAAGGCTCTTCACGCATCCATGATGGCTGATTTAATTGTGGGCAACAAAGGAGATTCTGTCCCAGTTCCAAAAAGTCCACGGCAACCAAAAACAAACGGAAAGGAAATGCCCTGCAGGCGGTGAACGAACGAATCGCCGTCAACTGGAAAGACTTGGACAGGAACACCCTCCGATGGTCCTTGCGGAGCCTGGGATGGGGTCTGCTGGGGTTCGTCGTCCACTCGGGAATCCGCGGTGAGAGGGCAGGCCCGGAAGCCTGTGGCGGAGTGCAGGCTTCCGCATCAAGGCAATCCGTGAGAGCGATCGGAGTCCGTGAGCCCCGTCGTTCCGTCCGTGTTGGCCGCTCCTGCTCCATCTACACTCCCCTACCGTTGGTTACTGGCTACGTTGCCGCCCTGGCGCGCTCGACCTGGTTAGTCTCGCTCGTTTTCGCTTTCGGGTTTCTGCTGGGCTGCTGTGCCCTTGCCTGTCACGCGCTGTTGTGAGACGAGACGCCCCAGCGTCTTTTCGAGTGCTGGTTTTCGATCAGGCTCTATCGATGCGTAGAACTGATTGACTTCTTCGGAATAGTGAAGTTGCACGTTGTCAAGCCCGAGTGTGTTGAGTTCGAGAGGCTTTCCCTGAACCGCCACGTCGTACATCGCCTGGGCCTGCGAACGAATATTGTTTGGATAAGCGTTGTTGACGAGTAGCCTCGCGTAATCTTCGGAAAGATCGAGAGCAATTTTCTGTGGCTCTCTTTCCATCGTCATGCCATCTGCTTTGACCACCTCTTCGATGGCTTCCGATTCGGATCTTATGCTGTCGTCATTTACAACCTGTACCTCATTCCCATAGCTCTCCCGGCTCGCATGGAACTGATCTGCTATTGCAGTTGCGATACCGGGGTTGGATGACACATCACTCTTTGTCGCTGCGATGCTTTTCTTCGCGGCGCTCAGCGCAGCCTGAAGTTCAGGGTTTGTAATGCTATAACCTCGCTCGGCGGCTATCTGAACGCACAAAGCCTTATACTCGTCGGTTCCAGATACCTGAAACTTGCCGTCCCATTTATGTGCGGATAGTTCAAGCGCGGCAGCGACGACATTCGGATTCTTGGCCTCATTGATTGCAACACGACTCCCGTGATCGACAAACGCTGGGGGGCGCACTTCGTCGCGCTCGTTCGCGTGATGGTAGATGACCGTCGGGGGCTTGCCTTGGGCACGAAAACTATCGACATGTTGCACAGTGGCTGGATCGTCGCGGTCTCCACTGATTACGCCGTGTTCATAGAAGTGTCGCTTGCGGTACTGCTCCAGTGCATCGAGCCCACGGTCTCCGTATTGTTCGTGGACATCGGCGAATGTCAGTTTCCCTTCCTCAATGCCATCATTCAGTTTGCGACATGCCTGAGAATCAAGAAACTGCAAATTACCGATTTTGTGCTCACGGAAGGATGCAAGCGCCCGACCTCCGTTTTCGCTCGCACGGCGGAAGTCTTTAAGAACTTGAACGCCGGTTGTGCCGTATTCACGTCGCACGTCACTCTCGGTCATTCTGGATCGTTCCCACGGAAACGCGCCGTGTGATATTGCTCCAGAACTCAAAGCGCTAACAGACTGGCTTACGCGAGTTGCTAAATCCTCAAATTGACTCACGAATTACTCTCCTTTTTGGGCGGTAGATGAGAGCCCTGGGGGTACGGCTCTCGGCGTTCTTTCCTTTAGTTGTCCGTACTAGGTACAACTACAATTTAGGCGACCTCAATATCTATCGGCTGTGTTCGATGCCCTTGTCTTGCCGTTCGTGTTCTCGATCTTTACTGGCTGGAGGGCGGGGAGGCTGTCTGCTGTCTATCTGTACAGCTCTGCGTTGCTGAGCAAGCAACAGGGTCAACTTCTCTTCGAGCGGAGCTTTCTCCTCTTTGTTGAGCGACGCGTAGAACTGTTTCATATCGGATGAGTAATCCAGCGCAACGCTTTCGTTCATGATATTCACCGGCCTGCTTAGGACAGCGACTTCATAGAGAGCAGTCGCCTCTCCCCGTATATCATTCGGGTACTCCGAAGAGATGAGGAGTTTGGTCTGTTCTTCGGTTAGGTTTAGGGCAATGAGATTACTGTTGTGGCCGGGCTTTTGCCCGTCGAGTCCGTCGCCGTCAAGGTCTGGCGCGGCCAGTCCATTGTCCCCAACCTCCGGATGGTCGGCGTGATGTTGAGTCTTAGTGAATTCCTCGTTGGCGCGCCCGATGGCGAGCTTGTCTTTGTCAAATGCGTTGAGGCTCGCCTTGAACGCGCGAGTTTCGTCGGCTTCTGACATCGACTGGCCGGAGCATACCTTTTGATGTTCTTCGGCTGCGAGGATGTGATCGAGGGCCGCTTTCGGATCGATGTTCTGGAGATACTGGGCACGTTGGATGTGAAATGCTCGAAGATCCTCATGCAAGGATCTGTAATGTTCGGCGGGCGATTGCTGCTTTTGTTCGTTTATCATCCTGGCTCCTTCGTGAAGTGCGCCATTCGTCGGCGGTTGATGTTGGTGTAGTTACGACACTTAGTTTCTGTGTGTTATAGATTTGCGCAGAGTGGGCGTTTCCGCCTATAGCTGGATCGCGGTTTGTGCAATTTATAAGTTTGTAATGTGCAGGATTGGTAGGGCCGCTTCCGTCCTGCGAACCATGTAACTATCGAGTTGCTATCAACTGTCTTTGTGGCCATAAAGACGCCTCATTTGAAAAGCTAGTTATCTACCTATATTATACGTCACCTTATCTTTGATGTTATTGGTTAACGTCCCTCTTTTCAAGCACTAACGTAACGTATTTGTATTGTTGCGCGGGCATTTCAAGGGTCGGCGTTACGGGCAGGAACAGGCCCGTAGGGTGGGTGGCGGAAAACAGCGTTCTCTGCTGGTTGCAGACAGGGAGGGTGTAACCCTCCCACCGAAAAACAGCGCGTTTTCTGTAGACACAGATAGCACAATAATGATACAACGTACTATAGGTACTGCACCTTTTGAAGGGGGAGAAGCAATGGTTAGAACAACTGGCAAAACAAATCGTGTTATAGCTCATGCAAAGATTAAGGATGTAAAAAGGGCTCTTAATAGCCTATCGGAAGCTAGACCTGCGGAGATGAGTAAGAGTGAGGTAATCAGAGAACTCCGTAAGGAAATAGAAACTGCACGAAACAAAGGATATGACAATAAGCAAATTGCGCAAATATTCACTGAACAAACTGGAACTACTTTTACTGCTCCGGATATAAGGACAGCTTTGAAACACTTTACAGAACCTGATCCAGCTACAACCGAGAAAACAACGGATATTTCTACTGCACAATAAGTTCGAAACATGAAAGGGTGACGTGATGGGACTGGGAAATAATACTATTAAGCAAGTACAGCAACTCCGGCAAATTAGAAGTGAACTGAGAGATAAGCCAAGTGACTTTACCCATAAGGGAACGGTCTTGCCTCGTGGAAGTATCATAATGTTGTTCGTGCTGCTTGGAATGTTTACGGTGCCCTGGATCTTAAACAAAGTGACCGCCTTTAATTTGGAGCGAGCCTCCAACACAATCTCGGCAAAGAGCGATGTAGTTGGCCAGAACGCGGTGAACAATAGACAGAAAATGCGGGCGAAGGTGGCTGAGCCCGCCTCGGAAACGCTGGCGGAGGGGCAGCTTCTCGGTCCCTACTACGCTCCTGACGTTAATCTTGAAAGAGAAGATGTTACCGTTCTGGCCTCCGGAGAGAATCATATTGATGCGGCGCTGTACAGCGCAACGGATCGAGCCGTTTGCGACGCACTGGCAGAGAAGGCCCGCAAGGGCGTCTCCGTGCGTGTTTATCGGGACAGAGAACAGTATCAAGAAGAAGAGTCCCGAGCGCGAGGCCGGGAGACGTGTGTTGAGGAGTTGGTCGCGTCCGGTGCGGCGGTGAAAATCAAGGCGAGCACAGAGCTGATGCACTTGAAAGCCTACATGGTGGACGGGCGAATATTGCGTACCGGATCGGCTAATATCTCGGAGGGTGGAGAAAAATGGCAGGACAACGATGTGGTATTTATTGGGTCGACCATCGCGGCGAAAGCCTTCGAGGATAAATTTGAGCAGATGTGGGATCGTACAGACAATCAGGTTGTTGGCAGGCGATGATGCTGTGTAGGCGTAGCCAAGTTTGCGGGACGGGTGCGAGTCGTTCGAATATTTCAAAAGGAGAGCAATCATGGGTTTGTTCTGGCCAGTGTTCATGTTCACTTATTTAGTAAGGCGCTTTCCGATTCTCTTTCTTTGTTGCGCCGGAGGGCTCCTGCTTTTCATCGCGGGCTTTCATGTTTGGTATCAACCCACCCCGTCTGCGGTCGTTGCGCCGGTCAGTGTTCAGCAGAGTAAGGGTCCGGCACGCGGCCATCAACACAGGCAACCTCGAGGTCAAGCTAATAAGGTGACGGCTGGCTCCTCGGCTGTCGCCTCGGACGGCGCACGATAGAAGCTGCGTTGTAGTTTATTGTGAGGTCTCGTCCTAGCCATCATTCCGACGAAATATAGCCGTTTGGGGGCGAGATATATTCGTAGCCTTTGTTCGTCGATGCGGGCAATGCGGGCCTCTTCGACCGCATTGCTTGAAGTTGTTTCCCATAATAGATATATCGCTGTGCGCTTGTTCAGGTGGTGCCATGTCTTATCTTTGAAGGCCCGAAGTTTGGGGCCACTGAAGAACGCACCGCTGTTGAGGTCACAGCACTCCTTGTTAATCACCCAAGCTGCAAACATACATCGACAATATGGTTTCGGATCAGTGTCGGTTTCCGGAAACAGGGCAACGGTGTAGGTGTGTCTCGTTCCAAGAAGTTGGAAGAGAAAGGTCTGCATACATTTGATTTGTTGGTTGCGAGTGAGCCCTATTGGAAAGGAAAGATGTAATTCTCGATATAGACGGGCCGTGCTGATCGAGTACGATGGGTTTTGGTCATAGGCGTCGACCATTTGCCAGAAACACGATGCTCCCTGCGGCGACGCAAATGCTGGAAGATTGCCGGACTCGACATATACAGGTAGAGGGCGACGCCAGTACTCGCGTGTGGATGTTAGATGGTGAAACCTTTTGCGGGCGCTCATGCAGGTTTGTGTGTAGTTGTTCTGCTGGATTCCAATCGGTTCGTTACGAGCTTCAGCGCGTGAGGTGTGGAGGCTGTCGATGTCGTTTAACATGAACTCCACGTGATGTGTTCTGAGTTTCTTCGTGAAGTTCCAGTTGATTAGAATATTCGTGCTGTTGAACTTACGAATACAGATAGATACATAGCTTTTTAAGTTAGTAAGCATTGTGCTCCTTCTTTTTATAGGTAGGTGAAGGCTCATTGATCGGCGGGGCCTTTTCTATGACACCTGAAGCGTAGCCGTTGCGGATACCGAGCGCGACCGATCCGGAATTATAGATAGCGAAGGCCCTGGCAAGGCCCTGAAGCGTGTGTGGCTGACCGGCGTATGCGTTCTTGAGGATCGCGGCGCCTGCCGCGATATTCAGACAGGGATTAAAAAGAGCGGTTGGGTCTGTGATGCCGAGCGTAGCTGCAACTTCAGTATTGACCTGCATAAGTCCGATGGACACTGTATGACCGTGAGATTCGAGCCACAACGTCCAGGCTACAGCCTCGCGAAGTGAGCGAGGCTGTCGGGCAAGCTGATAAAGGCTGTCGTGGTAGCCCTGGCGCGTGGCGTCGGTCTGTGGGCGGTTTATGGAGAGCGCGTATGGATGGTACGCGCTCTCCTGCCGAATGACGGCCTCGATTGTATCTGGATGGACGCGACGGGCGCACAGGGGCGCGAGTGAGCGCACCTGTGCGGTAGTAAGCGGCGTGTTGAGTTGGGCGAGAACTGCCGTGGCCGGTGTAAGCAGAATCATGAAGAGGCATATCCTGAGATTCATTTGGACCATGCCCTTGGATTGTCGTTGGCCGATAGGGTTGGGGCGGGAGGCAGTGCCGTCACTGCCGGCACTGCGGCAACGGGGCTGTCGTCTGTATCAATATCAATACAGCGTGTAACGACTCTCACGATGATTTCAGTAGTAGTGCGAACATATGCGTTCTTGGAAGTGGTATTACCAGATTCTGTGTTCTTCGAAGTCGAACGGGTTCTGAGTTCGCCTTTGATGAGGAGTTTGTCGTCGGCGACAAGCCGTTTCGCAATATCCGTCATTTGCGGTCCGAAGAAAACCAGATTGAAGGTGCTGGATACAGGCTTTTTCTCGGTGCTGAGAAAGCGACTTCCAACAGTGAATTTGGCGTTGGCGATTTGCAGACCATCGGGCAGGGTGCGGTGTTGTGGATCTTCCGCGAGTCGGCCGGTCAGTTGCACATCGTTGATGTCGGGGAAAATGATCATTTTGCATTCTCCTGGGTGAAGTTGGCTGTTGGAGTGACGGCCAGTTCCTCGGGCGGAGCGTCGAAGGTGTCGTGCTCGTCCTGCTCGTAGTCCTCCTCGTCTTCTCGTTCCTGTTGGCTATCACGTTCAAATTGAGCAGCGGTTTCAGTGATTATTGTGTCGTCCACGGGAACAACTCTTGTCTGGGCAAGCTTGGGCGCTTGTGTGTCGTCGGCTTCTTTTCTTTTCTTGTTGGTTATTTCCGTAAGGTGAGGATTCTGCTCCAAGCTAACTATGGAATCTCCCTGAGATTCGGCGGGAGCGGGTAGTAAGTGCATCGAGCGAGGCCGCTCCGGCTCAGTGGGAGCTTTATATAAAGACGTGCTGTCGGCGAGCGGCGGCGAGATTTTGGAGCGGAGAGTGAATTCTTTGTCCAGAAAAAAGAGGATCTGAACACCGTAGATTGGCCGTTCGCCAGAAACAAAGATAAGCATGTCGCCTGGCCCTACGATCTTTTCGTCTGGTTGTCCGGGATTGAGTTTGGTTGGCTTCCGCAGTTTCGATATTTCGTCGGCGGTCATCAGTTGACGCTCTACGAGCTGAACGCTCGTGCTCATTTGATTCTGTGCGCTTGAGGTTCGGGCACCGCTGTAGCTCACCGTTGCGTGGCGGATCGTGCGTTTGCCGGTCATCTCCGAGATGAGTTGCGCTGTTTTCTGATTGTTTGGCGCGTAAACGATGCGGACGTGGCAGTTTGAAACGATAGTCTCGTTCTGCCCGTAGGCTTTGTAAAGCTGCTCGAAGTCCTGGGTGATGAGGTAGGCTTTGAGTCCGAACCCGCCCATGACAGCCATGGCTGTTTCAAAAATCTCCATCTTGCCCAAACTCGGGAACTCGTCGATCAAGAACAAAAGCCTGAATGGGTTTTTGACGGTCTTGGCCTTATCGAAATCCATGTGTTCTGTGAGGCGATAGACAGCCATTGAAAAAAAGAGTCTGACAAGGGGTTTGAGGCGAATTTGGTCCGGAAAAGGGATGACGAGATAGAGGGAGATTGGACGGTCAATTGCTGGACCGTTTTCTGTGGGGATTCCAACGAGGTTGAGGATCGAGAAGTCGCTGTAGGCGACTGCATCCCTTACCAGAGGATCGGCGTAGACCTGGAGCGGGTCGGTTAGCGAGCCAATGATTGAGCCGAATTCTTTCTCGCCCTTGAGTAGCATGGCGCTCATAGTGCTTGCGATAGTCGGATGAGTGGAGAGTGTGTGGTCGCGAACGCCTGGGAATGGTTGGTGCTTCGGATCGCCGGGGTTCAAGGCGTGGAGAGCTGGGCTGCGGTGAGCATACGTTTGCAGGGCCTTCATGACCTTTTTAAGGCCATTCTCCGCATCTGTTGCAATGTCGAGGAGATTGGCTGGCGTGGGTTGGGCATAGCTTTTCTCGCGTGCCTCATAGAAAAGGTGAAGAATGAGCGCTGCTCCCAGTGTGATGGCCTGTTTCAGGAAGTAGTCGTCGTCGAGCTTGGCTCCGGTGTCGAGAAGCATCTCGGAGAGTTTGCGAGCGTCTCCGACTTCGTGTGTGGTCCCAAAGCGCAAGACACTGAGGGGATTGAAATGCGCGGTTTCTTTCTCTAATGGGGAGAATTTGAGACACGACTGACCCAAGGTCTTTGAGCGATAACCGGAGGTGAGAGCCCAGTTCTCGCCCTTGAGGTCATAAACGATTACGCTTTGATCCCATCCCAGTAGTGTCGGGATCACAAGGCCAACGCCCTTGCCAGAGCGGGTCGGGGCCGACGCAATGAGGTGTTCCGGGCCGTTGTGTTTTAGGTAGTGGACGTAATTGCCGTCGCGGAAGCCTCCGATGTAGACGCCTTCGGTGGTGTTGAGAATTCCGTTTTCGAGCAGGTCCACTCTTGTTGCAAAGCGCGCCGATCCGTGGACATCCTCGGCCCCTTCCATCATTTTCCTTGAGCGGCGGAAATTGGTAATGAGTACATACGCCGCTGCCAGGGCGGAGCAGACGACGACGAGAATGATGCTCATGTCGACCGTTTGTTTGACGTATGGCACCGCGGATTTTGTGTATCTGAGAAACCAGAATGCCCACATCCACGGAGCGTAGATCCCGCCCTTGCCCATTTGGACTAGCGGAGCGCCTAGAGCCTGCGCGTATTTGAAGCGCACCGCAACGAACTGGGTGCCGACGAAGTTGGCGGTTCCCAGAGCGAATAGACCCGTTGCGATGGTCGCCCAATGAAAGGTGCCAAAATTCTGGGGGACTTCCGGAGTTCTATAAGGTAATTTCTGTTCGTCTGACATAGTTTCTCCTGGGTGGTTCTTATGGTTCGCTGATTATCCGCGCTCGAAGTCGCGCTCTTTCTGAGGTGCTTTACGTTCGCGCTCCATCTCGGGCTCACTGCGTTTGAGAGCTGTGAGAGTTCTGTCCAGCGATTTCTTCTGCTCGGGCGTAACGTAGGCAGAGTAGAGGTTGTTGTTGTTGTGAAACTGAATAGAGATGTGAGCGTCTGTCACCGTCCGGCTCTCACCCTTCGCCATGGCCTCCTCCAAAGCAGCCCTTTTTTGTGGCCGCAGTTGTTCGCCTGCGAGGAGGATCTCTACGTCTTGTTTTGATAGAGTGACGTAGGAATGTGGTGTGTTCGCCTTGGCGATTGCCTTATCCAATCGGCCTAGCCAACCTGGGCGCTGTTCTGCTGGGCTGTGACCGGAGCGAAGCGAACGGCTGATCGCATCATTATTGATAGATTCATCCGCGTTCCCATGCTCCTGGACGATGATGCGGCCGTGATGGCGCTTGATCGTTATCAACTCATTGTTTTTGAGTCCCTTCTTTGCTCTCAGCGCCTCCGTGTCCGAGCGGTGTGGAAGCATGACGACTTTGCCGTCAACGCTTTCGATAATCATGTAACGCTTGCCGCTATTCTCGTCCTCGTTATGGCCGAGCACCCGCCCCTGGAGGATGTCGATGTCGTTCCATTTTGCGCTCAGAATGTCACTCCCCACGGCTGAGGCAGGCTCCATTTTGTTCGTGAGCATCCTTTGTTTGTCGCCCGCGAACGAGAGGGCCTTCAATTGTGAGGTAAAGTCTTTCGGCAATTGCCACGTGTCGTCGGACAGTCGCTTGGCGAGACCCATCTTTTCGAGATGCTGGAGTCTACGTTCCAACAGGAAGACTTTTACTGGATCATATTTGCGAAGTTTGTCCAGCGAAGGATTGCTCTCTGCGAAGATGAGCCCCTCGGCCTGTGCTGTGCAGTTCTTGACGATGATCTGGTCGAGAGATGTTTGACGAGATTTCGTGACCTCGGCCACGGCGGCTGTGTCTATCTCCTTTTCCGTCCGAAAGCCTAATTGCGCCGTCGCCGCGTCCTGCGCGTGTTCGCGAAACCCGGTCTTGATGTAGTCCTTGCTGAATGAGAGTGGCTTTCCATCGGCCATGACGCCCCGCAAGGCCACATGAGCGTGTGGATGGTCTGTATTCGTATGGATAGCGGCAACCCATTCCAGCTTTGTTCCCGTGTCGGCTTGTATCTTTGCCATTGTTTCTCTCGTGTATCGCTCCATATCGAGCCTTGTACCAGCCTCTGGCGAGATAATGATGCGGAAGAGACGTTCATCGCCGTCTTTTTGCCAAGAGTCGAGCGTCGAGGGTATATCAATTCCCTTCCCTTCCTGGTTGAAACCTGCGTGCTCCTTTCCGGTTGCAGCCTCGCGCTGAATGTACAGGCCGTGAGCCTTCCAGTGTCCCGCTGTCTTCGACGTTACATATGTGACCCTCACAGCGGCTCGTTGGCGTCCTGCCGCCGCTTTAGACTTTGCTTGTCTTTGCTCGAACTTTTCCCGCGCGGCGCTCGATCTTTTGTTGCGCGATGTTGCCGCGCTTATCCGCATGATTCTGGCTATTCCCCTGCATGTGGTACTGAGGGCACGTTCGCTCTTTGCCTTACGTGAGGTACCACCAAGCGTAATACCGTGCTTGTCGTCGAGTGGACGGCTCATTTTTTCTTTGCGCAAGGTTGCTCTTGCCGCTTTAACTTTCATCGGCATCTGTATCCCCCTGGTCGGCGCGAGCGCGTCTCTCTATGAGTTCGCTGCTTGCCCTCTGGAGGAGATATTCGTATTCGTCCATCCCATTCAGTTCGAGGTAACGTTTGTCTTCCGCCGCTGGCTTCGGTATCCGAACAATTAGCCACTTGGCTAGTGCATGTTGAAACCCCTCCGATGCGTGAATGATTGTCTTCATCGTTCTGAGATCTCGACTCATGTCCTTGCGAAATTGCGTGAGCGTTGCAACAACAGCGTCGCGCAATTGCGTCGTTACGCTGTCATTGCCTGTGCGATGTTTGTCGAGAAGATCGCTGAAATAGGCATTCACGGTGCCGTAGCGGCCTGCAATGACCTCGGCATTAACGTATTGGATATTCGCCTCAGTAAGTCGTAACGAGACCCTTACCAGGCGTTTTGGGCCGTGTTTGGTTGGCATAATGGAAGCGATTATAACAGGGTGCAAAATGCTGCAAAAGGTTACATTGGTGCCGACATATAGCTACTTAGAAGGAAAGAAGATACACGCAAAAAACCTCCACGCGCAGCCAATCTCTTTATGTTCCTATACGGCTTAGAATCTGACTGCTTAGATGAATCTTTCTCAAGCATCTAAATCGGTGTTGTTCTAACTGTGTCCTAACAGTGTATTAAGTGTGTTTTTCGATAACTTTAGTGTCTGAAACGTGTTTGATATGTGTCCTAAATGTGTTTCTCGCTGGTAAGGTGGTCTTAGGACGGAAAAGCTATGCCGAAATGGATTGACCGGGTTCAAGGTGGAATCGAAGAGTCCGGCTTTCTTGAACCAGAGACAACGGTTGCGAAGTTGCTTGCAATTCTCCCAACTATTGAGGAGGCTTTGCGGATCGGGAGAACACATAAACAATGTGTGGAGTACCTCAAAACGCAAGGACTGGTACTCAGTGTTCCCTACTTCACGAGGGCGCTGAAATTAGCAAGAAAGAAGGAATCTAAAAACGCTAAGCGGGCCGCTCTGGTAGTCAAGAGCGCGCCAACGACTCAACCAATAGGCGCAAGGAAAGCGAGTATAGTTCGTCCAACCCACACGGTAGTACGCCAGAATGGGGTGGTCATCAGCAGCCCGGTGAAAGACGACGGCGTGGTCCGAACACCAAACATGAATGATTTTCTCTAAAGGGAGAGGTGTGATGCAAAAGCAGTCAATCGTGGAACTATTGTGGGAGAACGATATACACATCGTTCTTGCGGCCAAGGGCGGTATCGGAAAAACATTCGTCGCGAGTCTTTTCGCACAATTTGCCGAGCGGTCCGGCAAAGCAATGAAGGTGCTCGATCTGGATCAAAGCAATGACATGTTGGCCCGCCTGCCATCTTTGCACGCAGAAAGTATTTCTCTCTTATCAGACAAGCGGTTCGATGCGGCAAAGATGGATGCGCTTATCAAGAGAATGGTCACGGAACCTGGGCCGTACATCCTGGATGTGGGAGCATCGACCTTTATTGATGCGTGGCGCTACTTCATCAAATATCAAATGTTCGCTCTCCTGAAGAAGCAAGGGCGAAGGGTGATCATTCATTCAGTCATCGTCGGCGGCCCGGAAATGCCTGACACAATGAAGAGTTTTCAAGATGTTGCCAGCGTCGTACCAGATCGACAAGTGATTGTCTGGCTCAATCCCATTCGCGGATCTGTGGCGATGGCTGGCAAGTCTTTTGTGGAGATGTCCTTGTATTCAGACAACGTGGACAAAGTGCTTGGGGTGATCCAACTCCCTGAAGCCGATGAGGCCACACTCGGCGATCTGCACACAATGGGCCTGAAGTTGTATACGCTCTCAACCGTTGATGAGTGTGACGATCTTGAATTCTTTTCCAAGCATCGTCTGACGATCTACAGAGAGGAATTATTCGGGCAGATCGGTGACACCTGGGAGGTGCTCGTTGGAGACTCAAGAGCGGCGGCGTGAGTGGGCGCGGGAGCTGTGCGTTGAAGTGTTTCGGTCAAGCGATGTGAAGCTGCGCGAGGGTGATTCAATCATCCTCGTGGCGGCTGTCTTTCGGAAGATGCTCGACGCATGGGTGGTCGAGAATCAAGAGACGCTTGACGTGCAAGAGACGCGAATGAGAGAGATGGCCGGAGACTGGGAGTCGCACCTGGGGGCGACTCTTAAAGAGCACGGAGAGAATCTTCGAGCGGGATTGGCAGCGGACATCGATAGAGCGGACTTCAATGCCTCTCAGGCGGTAAATAAGGCGCTGAGTATCACGGGCCGTGACGCACACTGGAAGTTTCGAGGGCAGGGCTTCCTGGCAGGAATGGCCTGCGTGGTTCTTGTCTTTCTTCTTGTTCGGATCTTTTGATGATTCGGCTCTCTTGACCGGGGTGGGAGAGGAGTAGACTGATGGCATATCCGGTTCCGTGGCTTCCCCACCTCCCTGCCCTGAACCGCTGTATCTCTCTATTGAAGGGCCGCGCCGATGTTCCCGGCGCGGCCCTTCGTATTGCCGGGACATGGTATTATTGCGCAACCGCGCAATAATACCGCTCGCGCAATAGTCTCGCAAATGGCAGAAACCACAAGGGAAACAGCACAACCAAAAAGAAAGGAACGGGAAAATGGCCCGTCGAATCTCGTGGCTTCCACGGCTCCCTTCCATGCTGCGATCAGTGAACGAGTCGGTTCGGTCGCACTACGGCTGCTCAGACCTGGAACGGATTTTCGAGGTCCAACCTCGTTCGGCCCAGATGCTCATGGGCCTTATGCCTACGGTTAAGATTGGCAAGATGCTGCTGGTCGAGCGGGAGGCCCTGGCGGGGCTACTGGCGCGCCTGTACGGTGCGCAGGACCCGGCACAGGAGCTGGAGACTATCCGACGAGAGGGAAAACCTGCCATTGTCCGGCGTAAGCTGCGAGAACTGATCCAACAGGATTTGGATGCGGATGCGACGGTTTTGCCGCCGAACGTGGATCTGGAGCCGGGAGTTCTGACGGTGAGGTTTCAGACGGTGGAGGAGCTTGCGGCGTCGCTGTGGCGGTTGTCGATGCTCTTGGACGCAGATCTGGAAGGGTTCGCAAAACGATACGAGCCCGCCTCAGGAGACCTGGACGGGCTCGAGGTGAGCGAGGCAGAGCGAAGCGATGCAGCGTGGATTCGGGAGTTCCTGGCCGGTCGGGCGTAGCGGAGTTCACGCATACGTTCCCGACGCGGGTTAGGGTTTGCTGGCACGAAGTTGTGCCAATTCATCGCTCTCGTCGAGAAGCTGCTCCAAAGATAAAGGGAGAGATAAGCCGTTCATTTTGGCATATTTATGGAATCTTGCAACTATGGAGACATAGGGCCGCATCGCTATGCCCTGAGTTGGTTCGTTTCGGGTTGGCCTTTGCATCGTGGAGCGCGTGTAAGGTTCCCTGCTGGAAAAGCCTGCTTCCGCCGCAGCGTTGTCAATTTCTTGTAGGTTACGGAGCGGCTTCGCCAGGGGTCTGGGCTTGATCTGATCGATGAGGGATACAGACTGAGCAGGCTTTGCGGGTGTGTCGGGGCTGGGTTTGAGGCCGAAGTCAGACATTATGCTACCTCCTCATTGTCGGCGGCGGTTGAAACGAGGGTCTCGATGAGTTCATTTGCGAGGGCTGTTGCGTTGGCAATCGCGCCATCGAGGTTGCCGACGTTGGCAAGCTCTTTGAGCGCAAGCCGTTCATTAAACATCGCCTTGTATGCTTGTCGTTCGTCAAGGTTGGTACTGAATCGCTTGGTCCCGCTTTCCGTGATCTGTGCCTCTAATTGCTTCTGGGACCGCGATACAGGCGCGCCGGGGGCGGGTGTCCTGGTCAACAAAAGGCGGCAAGGGATGCTGCTGTTGGAGTTCGACCGCTGTCTAGTTTTTTCTTCAATGCGGACAGCGTTGATCGCTTTGGCGGCTTGACGCACGTCAACTGCACTGGCCTGGATGGGAATGATGACAAAATCCGAAAAGGCTATTGCGCGAGAAACAACGAGGTTAGCTGTGCCTTCGAGATCGACGAACACGAATTGGTGGGTCTCGGCCTGTGCCTCGATGGTGTCAATGATGGTGTCTTCTTTGGCGTTCCCGATTACAGTGACGCTCGACTTCGAAGCGCCATTGGTACGCCAATCATTGATTGGTTGGTTTGGGTCGGCGTCAATGATGCAGACAGAAGCGCCGGTTTCCGCAAGTGTTGTGGCAAGAACCAGCGTGGTGGTGCTCTTGCCCGAACCGCCTTTGGGGTTCGCTGTACAAATAACAGCCATGCAATAGCCTCCAGAGCCGGACATGACTAGACTAGCATAGCCTTGACTATGCTAGGCCAACATATTCAAGTCTAGCACTGAATAGACTATACTAGACGTGATTTGGCTAGTCAAGGCTTGGCAAGGTTTATCTAGTCTCTACTATGCTAGACTAGACTAGCATTGCCTATACTGATCTAGTCTAGTCTCTACTATGCTAGACTAGACTAGCATTGCCTATATTGATCTAGTCTAGTCTAGGATTTATAGAGGTCTTGGTCTTCAACCGGCCATAGCGGCTGCTGAACATCTAGTGTTCGTTCATGTTGTAGGTCGTCGAGTACGCGAGTCCAGAAGGCCACACTTCGCTCCGTGCGGGCGAGTCGCTGCTGGGCCTTCCTGAGCTTCTGCTGAGCCGCACAGACCCTGCGCGCCAGGGAGTTGTGTCCCGGCCTGCTCATTGTCTCGGATGTCCGCATAATACCTACTTGCTTGAGAACGACGCTTCGCACTTCAGGGACGTACCTGCTTCCGTGCTCGGGTCGAAGTGTACTTCGCATATTTCAGTTGCGCCGCCTGGTTGCCTTTGTGGCGCATGTCGCGCCGGAGAATATCCTCGATGATCGCGCGCTCGGAAACATCGTGGGAGTGCGCGTAGATCGCATAGGCGAAATCCGCGCGGCTCAAGTCATTATCGTAACGCGGATCGTCGTGGAACTCCTCGATGGTCTTGAGACGGCGGGGCGTCTGGTAAAAGAAGGTACTGGAAGAGCGAGGCCGGGGCGCTGGAGGCGCTGCCTCGGGCGCGGGCAGGCTGAGAGTTGGTGCGGCGGTGAAGACCGTTTGTTCAGCCTTGTGGAGTCGTACAAACGGGTAGTAGCCGTTAGCTAGTCTTCGATTGGGCTTCCGATTAGTGAACCCGGCGAGGCGACCGGCGTGTCGCCGTCCAAAAGCGCCCATATCCGCTCCAGTCAACCGGGCAAGCGCCTTGGAGAATTCGTGAGACTCATCAGGCGTGAGGTCTCGCCCATGATCCAACCACGCTTGATAATTGGCGGGCGATGTTTCAACAATCACACATGGCTCGTATCCTGTGCGCTCCATATCGTCGAGCTGTGTGCGACTGAGGTCGTCGAGCATCGATAGATGACTGCCGGTCGGGCGAATATTGATATTGAAGCCTTGAACGTTTTTCGCTTTCAGCCATGGCACTCGCCGGAGCAGGGAAGCGGTAGTTTCATTGCTAAGATACGCTTCGGTACTGTCTCCAAAGCGTAACAATAGTAACTCGAAACTGTGAGTATGCATGGCGTCGAGTTGCCGATGTATTTGTACGTCCGACGATCTATCTAACGAAATGCCCATACGAGATGTCCATGCTTCGCGATTGTGGCCTCCGAGATAGCACCAAAGTAACGCGAATCGTAGCTTAGTTTGTTATAAGTCGAGAGCACCCACACTGTTCCGGGCTGCACTGTATACGTTCCTTCGGGCCATTGATTCATGGAATTTCCATGGGCATCATGCGCGTAGGACTCAGTGTTCGGCAACCGAACACCGTTAACGGAAATGCCCTGATGAGTGACGGTGACGACGTCTCCCGCGCGGGCTGCAACAGGCTTTAACAGTGGGGCATGCCCGTCGGGGCAGGCCCATGATTCTGCCCTGTAACCCCTATCAACACTGACGTTTGACGCATTACCTGTTGGGCAGAAGCACACGAGTGGATCACTGGGTGAGTCCGTAAGACGGTAGATTCCGGGCGGCTGAGACTGGGTGAGATTTTGCCTGAAGCCGACCATATATAAGGCCGTAAGACTCGCTGTCGGAATCAGAATCGTCGCCGTTACGGCAAGTGTGCGGCGACGTGACAGCATGGCGCGGATACGAAAACGCATGTTCTTTACCTCGCAATGTGTTACTCAACTAAATCATTTGTGTTAGTTATTCTGGTAAAGTATATATATAGCATATTGAGTGATTGTAGAAACTGATTTTGGAGGTAGTGCATGGCTTCCGCCCAGGGTGCGATCCATGAGCCAGTTAAAATTGACCGGCGCATAGAAGAGAAGTTCCTACACGAAATGGGTCCTGATCTCCGGCGAACTCTTGAAGATGAGACGGTCGAGGATATTTGTCTGAATCAGGATGGGCGGGTGTGGGTGAAGAGGCGCGGCGGCGGCTTCGCTCACGAGTTCAATATGGAAGCCTATTGGGCTCTGACAATGATTGGTACTGCCGCATATCTAAAGGGCGACAGGATTGTTGACTGTGACAATCCAATTTTAGAAATAGACCTGCCCATCTTCCAGAGCCGATTTGAGGCGATCATCCCTCCGGTCGTAGTTGCGCCCATCTTCGCTCTACGCGGTCGGGCACGCAACGTGTATACCTTCGACGATTACGAGGAGTCTGGAATCCTCAGTGACAAAGACGACCCATTGAATGTAAAGCGTAAGGCAGAAGACAGACTCGCCATGTGCGCAGGCTTGAGTCATAAAGAGATTTTTAACCTCGCCATCTTGCAGAGATGGAACGTACTTGTGGCCGGATCGACGGGTTCAGGCAAGACCACTCTTTGCAACGCTTTTCTCGAAGCGCAGAAGCGATTGACTCCTAATCATCGGACGATCCTGATTGAGGATACGCCGGAGTTGAACTGCGAAGTCGAGAACTATGTAGCCATGTTGTCCTCCAGTAAAACCACGATGCTCGATTGCCTTAAAGCGACGATGCGCCTGAAACCTGACCGCATAGCGGTCGGCGAGGTGCGCGGCGGGGAGGCATTGACCTTATTGAAGGCGTGGAACACGGGGCACCCTGGCGGCTTCGCAACGCTGCACGCGGACGACGCATACGGTGGTTTGATGCGTTTGCAGTCGCTCGTTGCCGAAGCAACGACATCTCCACAACAGGAGTTCATCGCGAAGGCTGTCAATCTCGTGGTGTTCATCGACGGCGACCCGGACTTACCCAAAGGCCGCAAAGTGAAAGAGGTTTGTCTGGTTTCAGGGTATGAGGAGGGCCGCTACATCGTGAATTACGTTTGAAGCTCTCGCCCTTATATGAGCGGGAATTGTCCAGGGCTATCAACCATTAACGCCGGAACACCGGCAACCAGGAGAACGCGTATGACGTGCAAGATGAATATGAAATTTAAAACTGTGTCAGTTGGTCTTATGGCGCTCAGCGCGATTCAGAGCGCACATGCGAGCACTACGTCGATTGCCTCACTCGAAACACCGCTGAAGACGCTTCAAACGTCTCTTTCGGGACCTGTGGCGCTGTCGATTGGCATCATTGCCGTAGTCATCACGGGCGCAATGCTGATCTTCGGCGGCGAGATCTCCGACTTCGGCAAGCGCATGGCCTACGTGGTTCTCGTGCTCGGTATTTTGCTGAGCGCAAACACATTGGTCACATCTCTGTTCACGACCACATCGGCGCTGATCTTCGGCTAGTCTGAAGGGCGTGCGTGTGGCTAACCCTTCAATACCCAGGAGTATATGTATGACGTGCAAGGTGAATACGAAATTGAAACTTATGTCGCTTGACCTTATGGTGTTCAGCGCGATTCAGAGCGCACATGCGAGCACCACTTCGATTGCCTCGCTCGAAACACCTCTGGCAACGCTGCAAGCGTCTCTTTCGGGGCCTGTGGCGTTGTCGATTGGCATCATTGCCGTGGTCATCACGGGCGCAATGCTGATCTTCGGCGGCGAGATCTCCGACTTCGGCAAGCGCATGGCCTACGTGGTTCTCGTGCTCGGTATTTTGCTGAGCGCAAACACGTTGGTCACATCTCTGTTCACGACCACATCGGCGCTGATCTTCGGCTAGTCTGAAGCGCGCGTGTATGCGGTTAATACGCGCGCGCTTCTCTCTTTTGTAAAAGGGCAAAACACAACCAAAAGAAAGATATACAAATGCGTAAACCTATTTTCATCATGCTGATACTTCTGTTGGCCGTCGCCTGTATTTTTGGGGCAACGTCGACCACTGTGTTGAAGATCCCATTGGTTGCACACTTCATCGGTTCTCGTGGAGCTACTGTAGGGTTTGATGTAGTCACCGTGCCTGTCCTGGGCATAGGTCTTAGCTTTAGAAAATGGGGAAGCAGTACTCTGCTTATTGCTTTAGCTATTACACAGACCACACTCTACTATTGCCTGCGGTAAACAAAGGTATCTCACACGGGCTCGGAATAAGCAGGACAAGCAGCGCAAAGAAAGGTAGGAAACGACTATGGCGATGGACACTCCGCGACAGATTTTGTATCACGTGTCGCTTAATCGCTACAACATGATCATGGGTGCGGATCGCAGTGCGATCCTCATGACTGGGATGTTCTCCATGATTTTGATTGTGTTGATTCAGACGTGGTGGTCTATAGCTCTCGGAGTCCTGGTCTGGATTGTGTCAGTTGGGATTCTGAAGCGTGTAGGAAAAGTTGATCCGCTCATGCTACAAGTTGCGGCGAGGCACTTTCTCTACAAAGATTATTACCCGGGGCAGTCGGGGCTGGACCGGAAATCGGTTGGAACGCCCGTCAAATGGGCGGGGGGGAAAAACTGATGAGGATTGATGAGGCGCGCCGGAAGGCGTATGGTGTTCCCGATTTGTTGCTGTATGCGTCATTGGTAGATGACGGCGTTATGCTGCTGCAGAATGGCGCATTGCAGGCAGCGTGGTCGTTCCGTGGTCCTGATCTCAGTTCCTCAACGTTTGAAGGGATGGACAGTATCAGCCGCCAGTTGAACAGCCTCATTAAATTGGGGTCCGACTGGATGATTCATTGCGATGCAATCAGAAGTTTTGCGCCCGGCTATCCGGCCGAGGGAGCCTTCCCTGATCCGGTGACGCAGTTGATCGACGCGGAACGCCGCGCACAGTTTATGCGCGAAGGAACGCATCTTTCGAGCGACTACTTCCTCGTACTTACCTATCTCCCACCTCTGGAGAAGGAGGAGAAAATTAAAGGGTTCTTGTTCTCGACGCCAAACGAAAAGAGGGTTGGCGTCGCCGAGCAAGTGTTGACGTATTTCAACGAGAAGGTAGTGACCTTCGACGTGATGTTTCGGTCGTTGCTCATGGCAACCCGACTGGGACGAGTTGTAGAGCGGGACGAGTTTGGGAACGAGGTATGTTTCGATACACTTCTTCGGTATCTGCGACGTTGCGTTCAAGGTGAGGATTACAAGTTCGCCTTGCCTGAAATGCCGGTCTACTTGCACGACACGATTGGCGCTATAGACCTAATAGGTGGAGTCGAGCCGCGTCTCGGTAAGCGACACATGGGCGTGGTTGCCATCGACGGTTTTCCGTCCTACTCGTCCCCTGGGCACTTGACTGTGCTTGATTCACTGCCGTTTGAGTATCGCTGGAGCACTCGTGCAGTGATGCACGATTCTGAGCAGGCCAAGCCTATTCTTCAATCCCGCTTCAAAAAATGGAAGGGAATGGAGCGCGGCTTTCTCGATCAACTTTTTGGCAAAGTAAATGGTCGCATCGATCAGAATGCGCGCCGTATGGCGAATGACGGCGACGGAGCGCTCAGCGTGAACGCTGCGGGCGATGTGCTGTTCTGCTGGTATACCTCGAACATTGTGCTCCTGGATGAGGATCGGCAACATCTAGAACACAATTTGAACGAGGTAGTGAAGGCATTAAAGAACGCCGGTTTCGGAGCGCGGATAGAGAATCTGAATGCGATTGAAGCGTGGCGTGGCACTCTGCCTGGGGATGGCAATTCCAACCCTCGGAGGTTCTACGTTCACACGCTGAATGTGGCCGACTCTCTTCCTATCGCCGCAATTTGGGCAGGCGAGAAAGAGTGCCCCTCGGAGCAGATGCCGCCACACTCACCGCCTCTGCTGATGGCAAGTTCTACCGGATCGACCCCGTTCGCCCTTAACTTGCATGTGCAGGACTTGGGCCACACGGTTGTTCTCGGTCCGTCCGGGTCGGGAAAGTCCACGTTGCTCGCGCTGATGGTGGCTCAATGGTTCCGGTATCCGAATGCCCGCGTCGTTTGCTTCGACAAGGGCCAGAGCATGTATGTGCTCAATCAGGCTTCGGGCGGGCAATTTTATGATTTGTGCGGCGAGACGGACAATATCAATTTCTGTCCTCTGGCCGATCTAGAAACGGGTTCTGATCGTACCTGGGCGGCAGGTTATATAGAGGATCTCGCTGAGATGAATGGGCTGGTTATTGACCCGAGCATCAGGAACGCGATCAACGAGGCCATCCAGCGGATGTCACAGAATAAGGAGTCTCGCTCAATGTGGGACTTCGTGGCAACCGTGCAGCACGCGGGTGTTCGAGATGCTCTGAAGGACTTCACATCGCAAGGACCAAACGGTGGGTTGTTCGACGCCAAAACCGACACGATGCGTGATTCGCGCTTTTTGGTCTTTGAGATGGACACCATCATGAGCGGCGGCGAAGGGGGATCGCGAGCACTGGTAGCGGTGCTCCTGTATCTTTTTCGCAACATTGAGAAGCGTCTGGATGGCTCGCCGACGATGCTAGTTCTGGATGAGGCTTGGGCGTACATCAAATTCCCTCAATTCTGCACCAAACTCCGGTCATGGCTGAAGGAGATGCGTAAAAAGAATTGCATCGTAATCATGGCGACGCAGAGCCTTTCGGATGTGGCGAACTCTGAGATTTCTGACGTGATTATGGAACAATGCCCGACGAAGATTCTCTTGGCGAATGTAGAGGCACAGAACGAAGGCTCGCGGGGGTTCTATGAAAAGTTGATAGGTTTGAATGCCCGCGAGATTGTGAACATCTCCAAGATGACCCCGAAGCGGCACTATTTTGTTACCTCGCCGGTAGGTAAGCGCACCTTCGCGCTCGGTCTTGGCGGTGTTGCGATGTCGTTCGTCGGCGTGTCCTCGGTCGAAATGCGCAAGAAGTTCCAGTCTATTCGTGCAACATACAAAGACACTTATGTGTCTGAGTGGCTGCGCTGGAGGGCCGCTTCGACAGGTAACAAGGCGCTGCTCGGATGGGTCAAGTTCTTTGAACAGCAGTTGGAGAAATTGAAAGGAGTAATCGCATGAACATGTTTTGTGGACGCAAAGTGACGCGTCACATTGTATTGTCGGTTGTTTGTCTCTTGTTTTTGGGCGTAGCAACTCCTCGGCGCGCTGACGCACAGTTGGCTACATATTGCGAAAACTGCTCCGATTGGTGGGATCAGCTTACTCAAGAGATCTACGAGAACTCGACGATGATACAGACTGCTCAATCGTTGGCTACGCAGCTTCAGCAATTGCAAGCTCAATTAAACATGGCAAAGATCACTCCCACGCAGGCCTTCTCGCGCGTGAGCGGAATCATGAACAACCTCAATCAGGTATCGCAGGGTGGGCAGGCGCTGTCATATGCGATGGGCAACCTCGACAATCAATTCACAGCAAATTATGCAAAGGTTGGCTATGCCCCGACCACGTCATATGCAACTCGCTATTCGCAGTGGTCGGCAACGTCTCTGGACACGACACAGAAAGCGCTGGATGTTGCGAATTTGCAAAGTCAAAATCAGAGCGGCGAGTCGGACTTGATTACCAATTTACAGTCTCAAGCTCAATCAGCGGATGCGGCTGTGAGTACGGTCCAGGTGGGGAATCAGGTTGCCGCAGAGGAGTTGAACCAGTTGATGCAATTGCGGCAATTGATGATGTCCGACATGTCCTCAAAGGCTGCGTTCCAGGCGCAGCAAATTAAGGAACACGATGAGGCTGCTGCACTGGGAGGTATGGTGCAAGCGAGCGGGCCTAGCATTACCGACGTGAATACTGCGGGAAGCACATTGAACGGCACGAACTGAGCGCGTGGATGCAATTTACAAGTAAGAGGAAAACGGGGAAAACGATGGCGGAATATATAAGAACGAAGCTAAGCCGGTGGCGGGTATGGGTATCACTCGCTGTGATTGTGTTCAGTGCCGTCGTTTGCCCTGTTTCGGTGATTGCTCAAACCGGCGGCGGAATCACATCGTCCGGTGGAACCACATCTGTCGGTGGTGATGCTTACTTTACCCCCGGTGCGGGTGGATCGTCAGCGGGGCCTACGACAATCATAACGACGTTTCAGAATGCAACCGCTGGATGGTTGACGGCCATGACTCCGATTGCCACATCCTTGTTCTGGGCTCTGGCCGGAATCGATTTTACTTGGACGTGCATTTCATTAGTGCTCCAGCATGACGATCTGAAGTCATGGATGGGCGGCTTCATCCGCAAGATTCTTACCATAGGTTTCTTCGCTGCCTTGCTGACCAACGGGGCAACATGGATCGCGGATATAGTGAATTTCTTTATTAGCATTGGGGGCACGGTTGGCGGCACAAATATAGCGAATTTGAACGCCTCCAGCATTATGGGTACGGGGATAGTTATCGCAGGCGACATGTTGACGGGGGGGAAGGGGGCTCCGAGCACGGGAGCGTCGATCATGTCTTTGTTTACCAATCCGGTTGGAAACATAGCAATCGGTTTGTTGATGGTTTTGGGGGCCTTCCTGATAGTGGTCTGCTATGTGATTATCGCTTTGCATTTTGTGATGGCGATGGTCGAAGCATATATAACGATTGGCGCTGGGTACATCTTTCTCGGTTTCGGCGGGTCGCGCTGGACTGTGCCATACACGGAGAAATATCTAGGCATGGTTGTCAGTGCCGGTGTGCGAATCATGGTTTTGGAAATGATGATAGGTCTCGGTAAACCGCTTGCCGCCACATGGCAGACGATGGCTGTCACGGTTGCCCGAACTCCCAGCTTATTGACCTTTCCGGGAATTGCTGCCGGAGCATCGGCGTCGACTAGCTGGCAGGGTGTCCAACTATTGTTCGCTTTGATTTCCTCGATTGCCATCTTTGCTCTTTGCTGCTGGACCATCCCATCGATTGCTGCAAATGTGGCTTCGGGTGGATTGTCGATGTCGGGCGGGGATGTGGTTGGATCGGCGGCTGCCGCTGCAACTGCGATGTTCGCTACAAACTCGCTGATGTCGAACAACTCGGGCGGAAATAAGGGGAGTGAGGTTGCCTCCGTCGCTCAAGCCGCCGCCATGAAGGGCGCGGAGATGGGTACGCAACTGGCGATGGCCGCAGCGACTGGAGGTGCTTCCGCTGCCGCTGGAGCTGGCGCGGAGGCCGCTACAGCAAGTGTCGAAGCGGCCAGCTCCGCCGCTGCGGAAAGCGGTGCTGCCGCAGCCGGTGCCGGTGAAGTTGGAATGACGCCGGAGCCCCCGGATTCGGGCGGCGATGGCGGCGGAGGTGATGAGCCAGGGCAGGGCAGCGGCCAAGGAGGGGAGGCACAGGGGTCGTCGTCGGGCGCGAGCACGGAGGGCGAAGGTGCCGGTTCGGCGAGTGGGGCTTCCGCTTCTGAGGCATCGGCTGTCAACCAGGCCGACGCTCCAGCGACGGCGCCAGATGGTGCGACGGGGGGCGGGGACTCAATTACTCAATCCGGCGATATTGGCTCAACACCGCAGGCTCCTGGGGCTGACGGCGGCAGTAGTGAACAGTCGTCGTCTTCGAGTGGGTCCTCGACCGTGGCAGGGCAGGGAACTGCCACAAGCGGTCAAGGTGACTCCGCTGCACAGGTGGCGGAGGGTGGCTCAACACCGCAGGCTCCTGGGGCTGACGGCGGCAGTAGTGAACAGTCGTCGTCTTCGAGTGGGTCCTCGTCCGTAGCAGGGCAGGGAACCGCCACAAGCGGTCAAGGCGACTCCGCTGCACAGATAGCGGAGGGTGGCTCAACACCGCAGGCTCCTGGATCGGAGGCGAGTAAGCCTCAAAACACAGCCAGTAACATGTACCAAACAGCACAGAATATTGAGCGCGGGCTCAATTCTCTACCAGAACACGCGGGACACATGGGCGGCGTTACGCCAGTAGTAAATCACGGTGAGTAAGGAGGAAGTGATGTCAATGGGAACAGTAACCAAAGAAAAAGAATCGAAACTATATCTTCCATATCTCGCTGCTCGTTCCGAGTGGGATGAGCGGTATGGCTCTTTAATCACGCGCGCAAAAAACTGGCGCGTCGCATTTCTGATGGCAATGTGCCTGGGGTGCTTGCAGACGATTGTTCTGCTCGAAGAGATGCACAGGTCCCACGTAGTTCCGTTCGTCGTGGCCGTGGACCATCTCGGTCACGATGTAGGGCACGGCATGGCGACCGAAACGACGGTTGCCAACCCGCTTATGATTCGAGCGCAGCTTCAACAATATGTGATCAACGCTCGGTCAGTCTCTAGCGACCAATGGATTTTGAAGTCAGCGCTGGAATCGGTTTTCAGTTGGACGCAGAAGCCATCACAGGCCAACGGTTTTATGGTTGACTATTTGCGCAAAGAAGATCCATTCTCGCTCGCGGCTCACAGCACGATCCAGGTTGAGGTGAGCAACATCAACCAGATCACGCCCACAAGTTACGAGGTGAGCTGGGAAGAATCAAAGCGCGACAACATGGGAGAGATCCAGTCCACTGAGGAGTGGAAGGGTATTTTCAGCGTGATGGTACTCACGCCGAAGGATGAATTGAGTGCGTCGAAGAATCCTCTCGGAATCTATATCACGTCAATTAGCTGGTCTAAAGTTCTTTAAGTTAAGAAAGCAGAGGGATCATGATGGGAACGAATGGAATGGGTCGGTCGTTGCGAACGGTGGCGCGGGTTGGCGCATTGTGCTTGTTCGCAAATATGGCTTTCGCGCAGCAAGCGGCAATGCCTTCTATCACAGACACGAAGGCTTTGCCATTGCAAAGAGCAGTCCAGTTATTGGCACAGGACCCGATGAAGGTGCCTGTGGTTCCTTCAGTGAGCGCGGCACGCGCGGCAGAGGATGCGCCCAATCGTAAGGGCGCTGTAGTTGGACCGGCGCAGGACGCAAAGCAACTTCCTCCCGTGAAACTGAGTGCCAACGACATGAAGGCGTTGGCGCTGGGAGAGGAACAGAAACAGGTTGATCCGCAACCCGCGAAGGGCAACAATGCGCGGGTTACATACGTTTATGGTGAAGGGTTGCCAACAATCATCACGTCTCCCTTTCATGTGTCGATTATCGAGTTGGAGCCTGGAGAGGTTCTGAATGGTGAGCCGACAATTGGGGATTCTGTCAGATGGGAGATTCTCCCTGGCACGTCTGGAAGCGGGTCTCTGACGGAGCCGCTGATAGCCGTTAAACCTCACGACACAGGTTTGGACACAAACCTTGTAATCATGACCAACAAGCGGACCTACTATTTGCGCCTCGTGTCGCGCGAGTTTGAATATATCGCTCGGGTCGCGTTTTCTTATAAAGAGGACGAAAGCGCTCGCTGGCAGGTATTTTTAGCAGAACAGAAGCAGCAGAAAAGCGACCGGGAAGACGCACAGGTTGTGAGTACGACGGCTGCGGATGCAATTGAAAAGATAAACTTCGAATATTCGATCAAAGGAAGCGATAAGGTCATCAAGCCTCTACGTGTTATGGATGATGGAGTCAAAACGTACATCACCATGCCGGAGGCTACGCTGCATCAGGACCTTCCTGCTCTGGTAGTGCTCAATACACGGCTGAAAGGTGAGAAAGCCGAAGAGATAGTGAACTTCCGCGTCAAGGGCAATCTTTACATTGTAGATAGGCTGTTCGACAAAGCTGCTCTGATCCTGGGAACCGGCAAGTCTGCGGACAAGGTGATTATCACCCGCCTTGTCCCTCTGTCTGGAGCTAAGCACGACAGTGACTCGTCGTCGGACGAGTCGAGCCACTGTGCTTCCGACAACGTTGTTTATCAGGGACCGTGTGGGGGTGCCAAGTGATTAAGGACGACGAGAAAATTGCGAGTCCTGGAGGAATGAACATTCCGCCCGAGGCGTTGGCTAAAGAGCGCGGTGTTCCGTTGGATATGGGCGGAACACCGCCGCCCGCCACAAAACTCCGTAAGGAGATACGGATGGGTTTATTGGCGTTTGCGTGCATCGTTGTTATAGGAATCATTGCTGGGATGTTCAAGCACACCGCTTCGGTGAAACAAGGAAAAACTGTAGATAAGGCTGAGATCGCAGATTCTGCCGTGTCTGGAGCGAAGTCGGACGTTGACGACTTGAAAGCCATGTCAGAAAAAAAGCGCGCCGGGGTGGGAGCAGAAGGCAGTGATCCGACAAAGTCTAGCGCTGTCGGCAATGATGTTGCGGATGAACTTGGCTTGCAAGGAAAACCTCCTACCCAAATGGCTCAGATTCAGCACGGGCCGGGCTCGAACGGGCGTGGCGGTCGGCAGGCTTCAGGCGGGTATGGTACAGGGGCTGTGGACAGAGACAGGTCTATCTTTACCGTGGGCCAAGAGACTGCGCAGCGGTTTCAAGTATCAGAAGAGGCAGCAGCGCGGAAGTCTTCGCTGACTGCTGGAGGCAACGCCGGAGGCATAGGCGGGTTGATGAAGGGCAAGGACTCTGGAGGGATAGGTGGGGAGGGAGTCATGCGTTCGGTCCAGGAAAAGCTGGCTGGCTTGGCCTCGCTGGGTCCGGCAGGCCTCAGTGCAGGACGCGGCGCGGGTCAAGGTGCAGGTGGAGCCGGAATGCCTGACCAGAACGAGCAAGTGGCGAAGGAGGCGTTTGTGTTAGCTCGGCGAGCGACGGGACCAGTTGCAGAGCAAGCGTCAATTGTGAAGCCCTTCTCGAAGTATGAGGTAAAGGCGGGATGGGACATCCCGGCGACGTTGGAACAGGCTATGAATTCCGATCTTCCGGGGGAGGTGCGCGGGCTGGTTAGGGAGAACGTTTACGATTCTACGACTGGTCGGTATTTGCTGATTCCGCAAGGATCGAGAGTCATCGGTGAGTACAATTCACACATCACCTACGGCCAGAGTTCCGTGCAGGTAGTCTGGACCAGGCTGATTTACCCGAACGGCAGTTCGCTCGATCTCGGTGGCCTGAATGGCCAGGACATGCGTGGGCTGTCCGGCTTCCGTGATAAAGTGGACAATCATTATGTGAAGCTCATAGGCTCGGCTCTGCTGACGAGTGGTTTCGCGGCGGGGATTCAGATGACCCAGAAGCAGTCAACGAATTCACTTGTTGTCACTCCGTCACAGATGGCGACGCAGGCCATGGGCCAGCAGTTGGGCCAGCTTGGGGAGCGGATCACAGAAAGAAATCTGAATGTCCAGCCGACAGTGAAAATCTCGATTGGGTATCGGTTTACGATTCGGGTCCGGAGAGACTTGGTGTTTGATCGCCCTTACGGGGCCTACTGATTAGAGCTTGGAGCGGTGCGAATGATGGTGACGAAGCAAGGCAAGACACTGCATCTTAGGCTGACAAGGGAGGTTGACACTGTGATGAGAAAATTCATTTCACGACGTGGCGATGTGCGTACCATCATCCTCGGCATGTTTGAGAAGATGGATCTCGGCTCGGTCGATTTGCCGAAAATGGAATTTGAGCATAGGAGGGGAAGTCCGAAAGCAACTACAATTCTGAATTTTCCTCATAAATATCATCTCTCGTTAAAGCGGCTCTCGCAAGAACGAGAGTGTTCCATGAACGCTCTCGTCAACGGCGGAATCAAGGCATACACGAGTGTCTTGAAACGCGGTCGCCGAGAGCGGCAAAGTATATAGTTCGAGAAGGAGAATTTGATAATGGGAGAACAAGAGATTTTGCAGTCGATAGACGAGGAGATCGCCACTTTGCAGCGGGCGCGCCAGCTCTTGGCGGGCGCTTCGGTGGCTACACCCGAAGCAACCAAAAAGAAGAAGGGAAAATTGAGCCCGGAGGCACATGCGCGGATGTCTGCGGCGGCGACGAAGCGCTGGGCCGCGCGGAAAAAAGCAAAGAAGTGATTGGCTTGATGCTCTGGATATGGTGGTGGCAGCGTCACCGCTCAAGTACACTACAGAAGAGGCCGGGGCAACCCGGCCTCTTCTGTTTTCTGGAATGAATTAGGCGACTTTGGAAATAGATCAACCTTCATGTGACCTTCCGCGTATTTTTTCGTTTTTGCGCTCCTCGGCCTTCGTCTTTAATCCAAGGGAAGCAAAGGATGGTCTCCCGCCTTTGTTGCCATTCGCGCTGGATGCGGCTTTCCTGGCCGGTGAGGTCTTACCCTTGTTGGCCTTTCCGCCGCGCCGCCCTAAGATCGCGGCGGCTTCCGATAGCGCCCGATCTTGGTCTTCATCTGGTTTTGCCATATTGACTCCCGGCGTGTTTTATGTATACTAGTTGTGCCTGCTCCGGTTGCCACCGGAGCAGGCGGTTGATTTAGCTATGGATCACTCGGAGCAATCCGAGTAGCAGCGCGAGCAGGATCAAGCAAAGTCGTAGAGAGACTTTGCTTTTTCCTTTTATACGCAAAGTGAGACGAATATCCATGCCTTTGTCCCCCAGTCTGTTCACCGTAGCAGCGTGAACCACGCCAATGGATCAGAACCGCCGATCCGCTAGACTCGTTCAGACAGTGCAAGTGGGGCATCACCATGAATTTATTATACTAAAACGCTTTAGGTTAGGCAATAAGTAAATGAAAATAAGGAATTTGTCCAATCGAACGTAATTCTTATTATCGGACACGGAGGTAACCAAAAAGTAAACACCTGTTCCACGGCCATTTGGAATGTAGCGCCGCATGATTCTGCGTAAAATCAGTCCTCCTACGCCGTATTTTCGCCTTATAGGGCTCCAAACCACTTCCGTTTGGACTGTTTTCGGGTCCACGCGATCCTCCTCGCTTCCAGTTACGCAGAATCATGCGGCGGTGGCGGGATTCGCACTCAAATCACGCAGAATCATGCGGCGATAGATTATCTGGAGTGATCTCGACGCCGCAGCCGTCGCATTCAAAGTACTCGATCTCCGTGTTCTATTGTTGGCCCGGCTTGATTGGGCTTTCATCCCCTTACGTGAGTTGAAAAGTGGTGTAATATGCGCTATATGAGAACCAATGTGACGCTTGAGGATGATGTTTACCAGCTTGCGACAGTCTATGCGCAAGCCAAGGGCATCACATTAGGCACAGCCGTTGGCGAACTGGTTCGCAAGGCCAGTTCCACACCCCACGCACTCATCCCATCACCTAGACTCATTACCGCGCCTAACGGGCTCCGTATTGCGCCCTCGCGCGGCGGCATCATTACCTCCGAAATGGTCGAAAAAGCATTAGAGGAAGACGAGTTTGTGCAAGCCTAAAATGATCCGTGCAGACTGTGCCAGTTTAACGGCCCGCTCGGGCCGCTTCCGTTAAGCCTGGAGCGGAAGTTTGTTCTGTTTGGCAAAATAGGCGAGCATCACACGAATCATCTCGCTTTTATTGCCCGTCCCGATTACGCTCCAAGACAGTTTGCGCAGCGCATCGTCAATCTCAATCGGCCAGTTGAAAAGTTTGGAATCGTTGATACTCCGTGGCTCCATCGGTGGCCAAACCTCGCGGTAAAATTTGGTCGCGCCATCGGCGACCTTCTGGTCGCCTTTCAATTGGGTAATCAACATGGAAGCGAGCGCACTGCGGCGCAGCTCAAGTTTACGAGAGAGTGTTTCCATGAGTCGAACAGAGTTGATGTCGAGCGTTGCACGGAATTGGGCTCGACCGGCTTCAGATAGGGTTTTTCGCGGAATCTTCTTTATTGAAATCTCGATGTCTCTCAGCACCTCATTCATCTGTATTTCAAATATACTGAGACCGGTGATCACCCCATCCACCTTATCTACCATCGTTGCTGCATACTCCACGGCAGATTCCAATTTAGACATAGCCAACTCCAAGGCTTCATCGTCGTCGTCCCTCACATGCCTTATCTGACCATTGATGTCTTCCAGCTTACCCTTGACACTTACAGCATCAAAAGCATTGATATCCTTGCGAAGTAAGTCAAGAGATGAGATAAGGGTATCTAGTTCTTTGCGTCGTTCCTTGTTCACGTCGAGTTCCTTCCTTCTGTAACATGGCCGTTCTACGCTTTTAGGATCTTCGGGCGCGCAATGCGGATTTTTTCGATTGCAGTCCGCTACCCCTATTTGGCAACCCTGCCGGGCGACTGCGTAATTTGCAGCAGTACCGCGACGTACTGCCGGACTTTGGACAACGTGAATGCGGGAGCCTTTGAATGGAACTCCGCTCCTCGACCCGCCCAATCCACGCTCTTCAATTGATCGACAAGTATAGCTCCCTCCTGCCCGCCAACAGTGACCGGCAAAGTGAACGGGTACGGCTTGATTTTGGTGGTCAATGGACAAACTACGGCCAGCCCACTTGCCCGGTTGTAGCGCAGGTCAGTCAACACTAGGGCTGGCCGACGCTTCGCCTGTTCTCGGCCAACCTGTGGGTCAAAGTTCATAAAAACGATGTCGCCTACGTCGGGAACGTACGAGGTTACCATTCGACTATTTCCCTTCCGATCTCCTGTCCAAGCGACACTTCCGCATATCGATTCTCTGAGGTAATCTGGGCGACCATCTGAGCCAAGGTGGGCATTTTGCCAACTCTGCACAACTGCACAACACCATCGGTACTCAAGGCGATCTCCAGCGCGTCTCCGGCCTGAAAATGCGCGTCCTCCGCTAAGGGCTTCGGAATTCTCACAGCCAAACTATTTCCCCATTTCAGCACTTGTGCCTGCATATTTTCTCCTGTATCTACATTGTATCATTAAAAATGTTTTCAGCAAACTTCCCCCTCGATGAACAGCCTGAGCGCGGCCTCCTTCACTTTGGTTTATTGAAATCTGCAAAAGTGTAGCCTTTGACCTGATCGACCCGCGCCTGGAGGTTGGTAATCAGTTCAACCTGGGCGCGCTGGAAGTATTCCTCCGACGCCTCGTTTGGGCGCTTCGAGATCATGCGTTCGCATAGCCCAACATTCGGAGAGAGTCTTTGCCGCCGCTCACATTCACCACAATGGCGAGTTGATCTCCCCATGTGGCAACCAGTTTGCGGGCTTCGTCGATAGTGTGTAAGCGTCATTTTCTGGCCGCCTTGTTTTGGGTTTGTTCCGGGTTCAAGCTCGACTTGTGGCCGCCATGTGGCCACGGAGGGCTTGGATGGATGAAGGGGTAGAGACAGCTGAAGTCATGACGATGGAAAACTTTATGCCCACCTCCTGGCAGACATTGAGATTAGGCCGGAAAGAGAACTTGGTGAGGTCTATCAATACGCCGTCCTCGATAGCCTCGGCGCGGCTGTAGCTGCTTATAATAGGCCCGAAAATATCTTCGATAGTTGCCGCGCTGGTTGTCGAAAGATTGTTCATCTGTTCCCTTCCTCGTGCTTATCTCTACTTAGATAGTATAGCACATTTAGAAATATGTGCTATGTGTAAATAGGGTGTGTTGGCCGTTGCTAGGCTTGCTCTTGGCTGATCCGCGTCCGCTTTTGCGCGAGTACCATAAGCTCGGCGCGCTTCTCGTCGATCTCACGTGTAAGCGTGTCGATCTGGCAGGTGATTCGGGCGCTCTGTTCGTCGAGACTCTGCAATTCGGCGTCCTCCAATAGGGCCTGTTGCGAGGCCAGTGCTGACACGACAAGAGCCGGGATAGTGTCCAGAACCTTCTTCTTTGCTGCGCTGCTGTAGTCGCGATTGTCAATGCGCTCTAAGTACCACTGTTCATGGTTACCATGCTCATTCCGTGCCAACTCGAAGCCGTGTTCATAGCGGTTCATGTGCATCGATAGCCGGTACTCAACTCGGTTGATAGTCAACGGGGCGTAGCGGTCGGCATGGACGTACACGTGGTTTGCGTTGGTGGCTTTGACGTTGACTTTTCCAAACGGGGTTTGAATCTTGATGGTGTGATCTTCCCGGATGCTCATGTTTTCGCCTTTCGGGTCTTGAAATGGACGGGCTGTTGTTGCAATCAACAACGCCTTGGCACAGGCCCACGCCTGCGGGGTTAGCAAGTGCAAGGGGAGGGGTGTACCCAGCCCTAAAGCTGAGCGGAGCGAGGGCGGCAGGGTCATAGGTCTGCACAAGCGCAGCGCGGAAGACTGGGGATACCCCTTGCGGGCGCGGGGGGCGGAGCCCCCTAGAGAGGGTAGTTGTCTCTTCAATCGCCTGGGCGAGATCCGCGACCGCAGCTTCGAGCAGCAGCGCTATCGTGCCAGCGGCCTGAATCTGGCCACCGCCGCCATCGTGCTCTGGAACACGGTATATCTGGAGCGGGCAGTCAATGCCCTGCGTAAACGCCGCTCAGACCTCGACGAAACCCTTCTCGAATACCTATCGCCTCTGGGCTGGGAACACATCAACCTGACCGGCGATTACCTCTGGCGCAGCAACGCCCGCGTATCTGCCG
>Ga0255355_1000292_pt1 | contig 32692 bp, 26 predicted proteins | sample HBST75metaG_FD_189943 | JGI IMG/M metagenome (GOLD analysis project Ga0255355, IMG submission 189943) | Peat soil microbial communities from Stordalen Mire, Sweden - H.B.S.T75 | ecosystem: Environmental > Terrestrial > Soil > Wetlands > Peat | place: Sweden: Norrbotten County, Stordalen Mire...
GGGCGCGCGGGAAGGCGACGTGGTGAACGTGGTGGGCACCTCGACGTGCATCATCGCGTACGTGAAAAAGGCGGAGTTGATTCCCGGCGTTTGCGGGGTGGTGCAGGGCAGCGTGCACCCGCAATACACGGGAGTGGAGGCGGGACTGTCGGCCACAGGAGACATTTTCAGCGCCATTGCGCGCCGCGCCGGAACCACCGTCGCCGAACTGAGCAAGGGGCTGGAAGCCTACAGCGCCGGACAGACCGGCCTGCTGCGCATGACCTGGGACAACGGCGACCGCACGGTGCTGGTGAATCCGAACCTGGGCGGAATCACGCTGGGATGGAACCTGCAAAGCACCGCGCAGGACGAACTCTTCGCGGCCATCGAGGGAACGGCGTTTCATACGCGCGTGATTCTGGACCGGATGAGCGAATACGGAGCGCTGACGCAGCGCATCATCAACGGCGGCGGCATTCCACAGAACAATGCGGTGCTGAACCAGGTCTACGCGAATGTTCTGGGAAAGCCGGTGCTGGTGCCCAGCAGCAACGTGACCGGAATCGGCTCGGCGATTTTCGCGTTCCTGGCCGCAGGCGCGTTCAAGACGATCGCTGAGGCGCAGGACAAGATCTGCCCGACGCACAAGGTCTACGAGCCCGAGAAAGACGCGCAGAAGGTGTATGAGGGCTTGTACGAGCATTTCCGCCAGATCTATTTTGCCTTTGGCCAACCGGGAAAGAGCGAGTTCAGCCAGGTGCTGCCGGATTTGATCGAAGTGGCGAAGGCCGCGCACGCGCCGGGCGCCTGAGTAGCGGCGCGGTTTGCGAGTGGGCAGTCACACAGCCGGAATGGCCGTGAATCATTGTGTCAGCTGGACCATAGGCACTTTTTCGAAATTTGCGGTGTCTAACAGTATTGAGTGTCCCGATCACGGCAATGGTTTTCGCGCTGAGTCTCTCGGGCTATAGATGTCCGTTAGCAGCATCGATTGGGCAAAGGCTCTGCTATCCGGTAAGGAGGTAGCGATGATGCGTCCGAACGTGCTTTTGGCGAGCTTTATTGTTCTCCCTGTCGGCCTCTTGGCCTGTGAGGCAGGAACTTCTCAAGCTCCCGAGACGGTTCCTCAACATTCGCCGACTGCGGCAGCAGAGCCAACCCGCGCATCGCTCGTGCTGGAACTGGATCGAGCCATCCTTGTCCTGAAGCGAGGCCTGAAGGAACATTGGGCAACCCGCGATCAATACCTCACCGCATTTGAGAAGACGCCGGACACGGACCCGGCTGGCCGGCCTGTGACGGATGCGAAAAGATATGTCGAGTGCGCAATTGGCGAACATCTGCCAAGTCATGAGGTATGGGATGAGAAATGGGGTGAGGGGACTCCCCTCAACGTTGAGGTGCAGCGTACGATCGTCGAGTTGACAGAAAGACGAGAAGGTCGGGCAATCGGGTTGCAGAGCTTATCCTGCGCCGCCCAGGTACCGCGGAAAGTTACCATCTCCGCTGGCGTAGCCGCTAGCCTGCTCAAGACCAGGATTGATCCCGTCTATCCGGCCGAGGCGTTGAAGAACCATGACTCTGGCACAGTCGTTCTTCATGCCACTATTAGTACCAAGGGAGGCGTGAAAGCACTCCGCGTCCTCAGCGGACCTGCCTCGCTACAGCAAGCCGCACTGGCCGCCGTCCGGCAATGGACCTACCGGCCATACCTCCTGAACAACACGCCGGTCGAAGTCGAGGCCACCATCAACGTTGTCTTCGCACCCAGTCATTAGTCGCGGCGCCCTCGCTCAAATCGCGGAGGGGGTTCGGAGTGGATGGTCGCCAACTGGGAACCTGCGCCGACGCCCGGCACCTGAGTTTCTGCTTCATGCCCCTGCAAAGTGCTATCCTCAAGTGGATATCCACAGGCTGTGCCCACGCTTACTTCAATCCCATTCGTTGCTGCGGCGCGGCGGCCAAAGGCCGCCGTCCTTCCCATGCTTTTGGTGTGCTTTCTTTTTTTTTCAGTGGGATGCGACCGCTTGCGCCACGAACGTCACGACACGGTGTACGTCTTTACGCGGCAAACGTACCTGCATGACCGCGTGGCCGCCGTCTCGAATCGCGTGGCCGAGGTCGTCAACGGCCAGCCGCTGGAAGTGCTCCAGTCCGGCCGCCGCTTTCTGAAAGTACAGACCGAGAAAAAGGAAATCGGCTGGATTGAAGAGCGGGCGGTCATCGACAACAAGACCTTCAAGGCCTTTGAGCAGCTTGGCACTCAGCACAAGGACGACCCGGTGGTGTCCACCGGAACGCTGCGCGACGACGTTTATCTGCATCTGACGCCCGGCCGGGATACGGAGCGGTTTTATCTGCTGGCGGGCAACTCGAAGGTACAGATGCTGGTGCGCGCCTCGGTTCTGAAGGGAGCAGCGCCGGGTTCAGCGCCGGCTCTGAAGCCCTTGATGCCGCCCGCTGCCCCAGCGGCAACAACCACAGCAGCAAAGACTGCCAAGACGGGCGCCGGCTCGAAAACGGCTCCGAAACCGGACGCCGAGGCGGAGATTCCCAGCCAGCCAGAAGTTGCGCCGCCGCCCATGGAAGACTGGTGGCTGGTGCGCGACGGCCAGGGACACGCCGGATGGATGCTGGCCGGACGCCTGGACGTGGATGTGCCGGACGAGATCGGCGTTTATGCCGAGGGCCAGCGGATTGTGGGCGCTTACCTGCTCAATAGGGTTTACGATTCCGAGGCCACAACGGCGGACCACATGGTTGCGCAGTATGTAACGGTGCTTTCGCCAGTGAAGGCGGGGCTGCCTTTCGATTTCGACCAGGTGCGCGTCTTTACTTGGAGCCTCAAGCGCCATCGCTATGAGACGGCCTTCCGGCTGCATCCCATCCAGGGCTATCTGCCGGTGCGGGTCACGAATCCATCCGGCGGCGCGCCCGTCTTCAACTTCCAACTCGCCAACGGCGGAAATGTGACCACCGATCCTGCGACCGGAATCAGCCGCCCCGCCTCGCAACGCACCATTACCTATATGCTGATCGACACGCAGGTGAAGCGCACCGGCGCCGATCAAGGGCCGATCCCCGTTGGCCACCTGGAAGGCGCGAAAGAAAAGGCCACCAAAGCGGCGAAGAAAGAACGGAAGAAGTAGGTCTTTGGCCGCATTATTACCTTCCAGCAGGTTCGTAGTCTCGCAACGTTTCGGCAGTAAAAAGGCGAGGATGGGGCACGGAGCTTCCTTACACCATCCGTGAAAATGCTATAGCGCAGTGGACCGGTCACTCCATTGTGACTAAGGCCTTCCGCTCTTTCCGGAATCTTGGATTCACAACTGTAGATTCAGACTGGGATTCATGAGAACAGGCCGCGCCAGCAGGACAGCTCTTCGCGTGGCGATTCGCCGCGCGGCGCACCAGTTGGTCGACAGGCCCACGGTTCTGGACGACGCCATTGCTGTGCGGCTGATCGGCCAAGGGTACGCACGGGACATGGAGCGCGCGATGCACAAGGTGGCGCGGGACTTCCGCTGCTACATTGCCGCGCGCAGCCGTTATGTGGAGGACAGGCTGGCCGAGGCCGTCGGAAACGGAGTCACGCAATATGTCGTTCTCGGGGCAGGCCTCGACACCTTCGCCTATCGCAATCCCTTTCCCGCGCTGCGCGTCTTCGAGGTGGATTTCCCCGCCACGCAAGAGTGGAAACGTGCGCTGCTGGCAGAAGCCGCCATTGAACTGCCCGGCAATCTGACTTTTGTTCCTTTGGACTTTGAGCACCAGACGCTGGCCGAGGGGCTGGCGAAGGCGGGCTTCGACAACCACCAGCGCGCCTTCTTCGGTTGGCTGGGAGTCGTGCCTTATCTCACGCTGGAGGCTTTTCGCGCGACCCTGGGTGTGGTGGCGCAACTGCCTGAGGGGAGCGCCATCAGCTTCGATTACGTCTCCTCGCCGAAGACTCTCAGCCCGGAGCGGAGAAAGGTTTTCGACGGATTGTCGAAGCGCGTGGCCGCCGCGGGAGAGCCTTTCCGGCTCTTTCTTCTGCCGGAGGAAATGGCGCAGGAGTTGCACCGCGCCGGATTTGAGCGCATCGAACTGGTTGATTCCGACGGGCTCAACGAACGATATTTCAAGGACCGCGCCGACAAGCTCAGGCTGTCAGGGGCGGGGCTGAGCAGGCTGGCGACCGGCTGGGTGTAACTGCTACCAGCCCGCGATAAGATAAATCATGCGCCGTTTTGCCCTCGCACTAATCGCTGTTGCCCTGTTTCCGCTTTGCGGCTGCGGATACCATGCGCTGGGAGCGGCCACACATCTGCCGCCAGGCGTCCGCACGCTGGCCGTGCCGGTTTTTACCACAAAGACCGAGGCGTATCACAGCGAAACGGTAATGACTGAGGCTGTGATTCGCGAGTTTGCCACGCGCACGCGGATGCGGGTGACTCCCGATGCAGACGCCGATGCAGACGCGGTGCTGCACGGGACGATTCTCAAGGAGATTGTGGCGCCGCTCACGTACAACACCGATACGCAGCAGTCTTCCAGCTTCCTCATCACCATGGTGGTTTCCGTTACGCTCACTGGCCGAGACGGCAAGGTTCTCTACGAGAACAAGAATTATGTTTACCGGCAGCAGTTCCAGTCGACCACCGACCTTCCCAGCTTCTTTCAGGAGAATCCCGCAGCCCTCCAGCGGCTTTCGCGCGAATTTGCGCAGCAGTTGGTGGCCGATGTGCTGGAAGGGTTTTAAGGACAGGGACTAGGGACTAGGGAACAGGGACTAGGGACTAGGGAACAGGGACTAGGGACTAGGGACTAGGGGCTGGGGGCTAGGGTAGGGCGGAGCGCGGGCGAGTTGATTCTTGGCCTTGGCGCGCCGGGCAAGGTATTCTGGAGCCGCATGATTGGCACATTTGTTGACCGCGCTCAAAGGCGGATCGCTTCCCGGAGAGTCGTCCGATGAGCGGCGCGGGGGGAAGCCGTGGCTTTGCAGCCGTGGACCGCTTTGTGGCGGAGATTGAGGCCGCGGCGGCCGGCAAGGGAACGCTCAAGCCCGCTTACGTGCTGGTTGGCGACGAGGCATTTCTCTTTGACCGCTGCCGCCGCGCCGTTCTGCAGGGCTTTGTTCCGCCGGATTTGAGGGATTTCTGCCTCTCCGACCTGGACCTGACCGGAATCTCGATCTTCGAAGTGCTGGACCAGGCGCAAACTCCCTCGCTGATGTCGCCCTTTCAAGTGATTTTTGTGCGCAACGTGAAGCAGCTTTATACGCGCGGGGCGAAGAAGAACGAGTTTGCGGCGCTGGAGCGCTATTTCCGCTCGCCCAACCCACAGGCGCTGATTCTTTTTGTCGCCGATTTCGTACACATTCCGTCCGACACGCGGCACATGGATCTTGATGACAAGAACCGCTTCGAGCGACTACAGGAGACGCTGGGTGAGCACTGCGGCATGGTGGAGCTGGCGCGGGTCAGCGAGGACGACGCCATGCGCTGGATCGTGGCCACCGCGAAGGAAGCCGATGTCCGCGTGGAGCCGGATGCCGCGCACGAGTTGGCCGACGCGCTGGGCGCGGATATGATGATGATCTCCTCGGAGATGGAGAAGCTGCTGCTCTACACGCTGGGCAAGGGCAAAATCACGCTGGGCGACGTGGAAACCATGGTGCTGAGCGCCAAGCAGCGTTCGCTCTATGAGTTGACCGACGCCATCAGCGCCCACGACCGCGCGCGCGCGCTGGCGTTGCTGCAGGGGCTGCTGAACAGCTCCGAAGGCGGCGAGGACGCGGCCATCGGGCACCTTTACATGCTGGCGCGCACCTTCCGCCAGATGCTGGTGATTCAGGAAAAGAACGTGCGCGACTCGCGCGCCATTTGGCAGGCGCTGTGGCAGGGATTCCGGATGCCGCCCTTTGCCGCCGACGATCTAATCCGGCAGGCGCGCCGCTACAAAAGCCGCCGCGACCTGACGCGCGCGCTGAAGCTGATTGCCCGCGCCGATCTGGAATTGCGCTCTTCGCCACCCGACAAGCGGCTGGTGCTGGAGCGGCTGATCTACGAACTGGCCTCGGAGCCGAAGCCCGCCTCTTTGCTCTTCGCGTCGAGTCAGCTTTCCTTCGAGGCGTAGAGGAGCGCGCCATTGCGGAGAAGCTGTCCGCTGAGGAACCTCTGATTAAGCTCTATTCTGCATTGAGCAATCCCTCGGGGGCTAAAGCCCAGGTTAATTTTGCGTTACATACGGCACGACTGAAGTCGTGCCCTTTCAAAACATCAACTTATTCAGAGATTCCCTAAGTCAAATCCGGGTGCATCGATTCCCGTGATATGATTTACCGTTATTTCCGCGAGAGCCAGGAGCAACGGTGAAACAGTCAGGAAGGATCTTTGTCTCCGCAGTGGTGCTGTGCGTTTTTTCTTGCGCGGCGCTGGCGCAATCCACGGCAAACTCTGCCTGCACGGTTGAGCTGCCATCCTTTACGGCAAGCGCTCAGAATATCTTCAATGACCGGCAGGAGCAGGATCTTGGCGACATTCTCGCCGAGTACATCGAGCCGGATCTGCGCCTCGCGCCCCAGAGCGCCGCTGAACGGCTGACGCGCATCGGCCAGCGCTTGCTGGCCACGCTGCCGCCCACCGGGGTGCACTACACATTCCGCATTTACGACTCGGGCGAGATCAACGCGTTCTCCGTCGTGGGCGGGCACGTTTACGTCAGCCGCAAGCTGATTGCCGCGGCCCGCAGCGAGGATGAGCTGGCCGGCGTTCTGGCTCACGAGATTGGCCACATCTCTACCCATCAGGAGGCCATCGTCTTCACGCGCGCCTTCCGCGTGCGGCTGGGCGTCACCCAGGTCAGCGACCGGGCCGATATCCTGGCGCGGATTCATCAGCTGTTTAGCACGCCGCGCAAGATGTACGAAGTGGACGACACCGAGGACAAGCGCGAAATCCTTGCCGACCGTGTGGCGCTCTACGCCATGGTGCGCGCCGGCTATGCGCCCCGAAGCTATGCGAGCTTCTTTGACCAGGCTTCGGTGAACAAGGGCAAAAAAGGCAGTTGGCTGTCGGATTTCTTTGGAAAGACAGGCGAGAATGCGCAGCGCTATCGCGCGGCGCTGAAGCTGGTCGACGAGTTGCCGGAGACCTGCCAGCATAGGCAGCCGGCGGTGAATGACAGCTTCGCGGGTTGGCAGAGTGGCATTGTGCAGGAGCCAGGGAAGGAGGCCTCCGAGGGCATCGACGGAGACCGTCCCGTGGTGCTTGACCCGCCGCTGCGGCCGAGTTTTTCGCGCATCCGCTTCAGTCCCGACGGGCACTTTCTGCTTGCCCAGGACGAGTCCGGCATTGTGGTGGCGGACAAGGATGCGGCGAAGGCGCTGTTTCGCATCGACGCCGCCGAGGCGGAAGAGGCGCAGTTCACCCCGGACTCGAAGAGCGTAGTCTTCCACGACAGCAAGCTGCGCATCGAGAAGTGGAATGTGGCCAGCGGCACGCGGACCAGCGTGAAGGAGTTGGTCGTCTTTGGCGGCTGCAATCAGACGCTGCTGACGCCCGACGGCAAGACCCTCGCCTGCGCTTTCGTCAACGCCCATGGCGACTATCTGCGCCTCGGCGTGCGGCTGATCGACGTCGAGAGCGGCAAGCCTTTTTTTGAAAAAGAGGACTTCTTTGAGCCGGGCATCTACTCGTCCTATGCCTACCGGCTCTGGCTCGCGGTCGAATACCAATACGAAGAAGATGACCTGATGAACATGCTTGCCTCTGCCGATGGCAAGTATCTGTTGCTGGTTGCCGGCGACCGCGTGCTGGCCTACGAACTGGCAACACGCCAGCCGGTCGCCTTGGGCAATGGGCTGAAGAAGCTCTCGCAGGCCCGCATGAGCTTTCTCGGCAACGATCATCTTTATGCAGTCTTCGAGCGCAAGAACAACGGGATGTACGCGGCGCGCATTCTGACCTTTCCGGACGGCCTTCCAGTGAAGGAATCGGAGATTGCCAATCAGCAGGTGGAGCCGGTTGGCAAAGGCGAGGCGATCATGATTCATCCACTGAAGGATTACGCCGCGGCAATCTTCGATCCGATCCAGGGTAAGGTTCTGGTGGCAGCCAAGCTGCCCGCCATCGATGCCTGGAACAACACCATCGCCCTTGAGGATGCCATGGGCGGCATGGCCGTGGCGGAGATCGGCCTTCCCGGATCAAAGCACATCACGCCAATGCCGGGGCCGATGCCCGTTGCCCAGAGCGCGGCGTTTTCGTCCGATGGCAAATACCTGGCCGTCTCGTTGAAGAACCGGGCCACGCTCTGGAGCCTGGAAAGCGGCAAGCAGTTGAAGACCGTACGGCCGTTTCGCAGCGCGTGGATCGATGACGAGCACAAGTTGTTTGGCCTGTTCCCGAAATACTTCACCCACGACCCGGCGGTGTTGGAATTGACGTTGGAGCCATTTCAATCGGACGAGCTGGCCAAGCAGGACGACAAGGAGCCGGAGTTCTTCCAGTACCGCGATTTGCAGTTGAGTTTCAAGCCGATGGGCAAGGCGAACGCGGAAGCCAGGGATTCGGCGGGCAGAGCATTTATGCCGGTTCGCCACGCCACGCTCGAAGTGAAAAAGATGGGCACGCAAGCCGTTCTCTGGTCGCGGGACTATCCCGATCTGAGGCCGGCTCTCTGGCCTGCGGATGATAACCGTCTGGTGCTGGTCTGGAATCTGACGAGCGACACGGCGAAGACGGAAATCAAGAATCATCCCGCGCTGCAGAAGCAGATGGAAGCACTGAAGGAGAAGAAGAAGAAGGGACTGCTGATTGAAACGGTTCTGCCCGAGACGGGCGCGCCGCTTGAGCAGGCGATTGTTCCGGCGGCCGACCTGAGACGCGGCTTGTGGAATTCGCGCGAGACGTGGGTCACCGGCAAGTTTGTGCTGGCCCGCGGAGCAGAGCGGGTTACGGCGATTTACCTCCTGCAGGACGGCACGGAAGAGGGCGAGTTCTTTGGCGAGCCGGTGGCCACCGATTCAGCCCTGGGCATGATTGCCGCGGTCAATCGCGAAAATGAGATTAGGCTGGTTGACGAGCAGAACGGCAGGGAGCTCAAGCGGTACACATTCGCTTCGCCGGTCCGCCTGGCGCGCTTCATGGGCGGCAAGGACTCGAAGCTGCTGGTGCTTACCGCCGATCAGGTCTTGCACCGGCTTCCGCTGCCAGAGCGGAGCGATTTCGCGCGCGCTACGGCAACTCCGGAAAGCGCTCTTTCCGCCATTACGGCTCGGTGAAAAACCCTTTGATGCGCAGGCTGACAATTGAGATAGATTGAGCAAACCGCCGATTCACTCTGCAAAACCAGCGGGCAGAAAAGGTCTGGAGTCTTCCGCTTTTTTCATCTGCGAACCGGGAGGTGTCGGCAGGTTTCAGCTCACGCCGCGCTTATTGAGCCACGGGCCATACGCGCGGTCCATGCCTTCGATGTGCTCGGCATAGGCTTCGCGCAGGAAGCCGAGAATCGGGCGCATCTGCATTCTCTGGCCGTGCTGGGCGCGATGGGCGGACTGGAGAATCTGCACCAGGATGCGCTGGTGCTCGGCGCGATGCTCATCCAGGCCGGGGAAATTATGCTGCTCCATCAGGAGTTCCTCACTGCGGAAGTGCATGCGCGTGAAGGCGACCAGCCGGTCCATCGCCTCGTTCACCTGTTCCCGGCCCGAACCGCGCACTGTCGCCAGACGGAGCTCGTTCATGGTGTCCATCAGGATGTTGTGATGGTTGTCCATGGCTCTCACGCCGATGGCGCAGACGTAGTTCCAGGTTGAAAGAGCCACAGAAGCCTCCGGAAATCCCACATGAGATTATCGGCCAGACCAAGCTGGGGTGTCACAGCAATCTGTCCGCCGCAGGTGACCAAGGTTTGGCGCGAGGTCCGCAACGGACGACTGCAATTGCTCCATTCCGAAAGCACGGCCGCCAAGCGGCTATTTCCTCAAGGACGATGCGCCTTGCATGGAATCAGCAAGAACAGATGCAGGTGAATTGAAGAATTGCTTTATTCCAATATAACTGCCGGATCCTGGGCGGAGCCCGGCGCGTGTCCGCGTGTGGTCAGGGCCAGGGCTGCCGCCAGAATGAGAACGCCGCCCACCCAGGCATAGGGCCCCAGGCGCTCGCCCAGCAGTTTGACGCCCAGCCATGCGCCCAGCGCGGGCTCGATGTTCATGAAAACTCCGGCGCGCGAGGCCGGCACATGATTGATGCCCCAGTTCCAGAGGAAGGTGGTGGTGGCCGTGCAGAGCAGTCCGCTGATGGCCAGCGCGACCCAGGCCGTGAGACTGACGTGGGCCAGCGGCGGCGGCGCAGCCTGGATGTGGGTCAGAGGGCTCAACAGCCAGGAGCCCAGCACCCAGACGGCGAGCATCAACGTGCCGGAAAGAATGGTGTAGGCGGTCACGACCGTCGGGCTGTGCGTCTGCATCACTTTCTTGCTAAGGAGAATCCAGGCCAGGGCGGAGACGAGTGAGAGCAGAACCAGCAGATCTCCGGCGAGCGAGGGCTGCTCGCCATGCGCGGACGGGCCGTGGCTACCGCCCAGAACGACCAGTGCCGCGCCCACCGTGGAAGCGCTGAGGGCCACCCAGCCGAACCAGTCCAGCCGCTCGTGGGCAAAAAGCGCGGCCGCGCCAGCCAGCAGGACCGGCATGGCGCCCACCATCAGCGAGGCGTGGCTGACCGTGCTGAGAGCCAGGCCGTGAAACTGGAGGAGAAACTGGATGGGCACGCCGAGGAAGGCGCAAAGCAGCAGTTGACGGCGCTCGGAGCGGGTAAGCCGGAGGCGGCCCCAATAGATCAGCACGGCAGGCAACATGCCCAGGGAGGCAAAGAGGAAACGGTAGAGCACCATGTACTCGACGCTCATCTCGTTGAGCGCCAGCCGGCCAAAGTAGAATCCCGTGCCCCAGATGCATCCGGCAACGAAACATGCGCCGTAGCCCAGAAACGCGAGGCGCCGGTATTTCGCCTCAGCAGTGAGCTGTGCCTTGGGCTCCCGCTTCGATGTTGCAGTCGTTGCCATTCCTTATTTTACTGTTTTTGCGCCGCACACGATGAGCCGGACGTATCACAGCGCGGGACCTGCCGCATCGGCGAAAATGGTAATCAATGGCAAAGAGGCAGCTTGGGGCAGGATTGAGGTTACGAGCAGGCTTTGTGCTGGCATTGGCCGGGGCGGCGCTGTCGGCGGCGGCCTGGCCGGTTCTGGCCCAGACCGCTGGGGGTGGCCCCCTGGATTCGCTTGCGCAGCCGGTGGAACGCGTTCTGCTTCTCGATAAGCCATCTCAGCCCCCCGCGTTCACGGTTCCCGTCGAGCCGCTGGGCTTTTCGGCTCCGGGGCCCTTTTATCTGGGCCAGCGCAACGGCCTGGTTTCGCTGGACTTTCTCGACGAGAACCGGCTGTTGTTTACCTTTCGCGTGCCGGGACTGCTTCGCCGCGAGGCCGTTGACGAGAACAAGCGACAGATTCGCGCCCTGGTTCTGACGCTGCCGGCTGGAACAGTCGAGGCCGAGGCCCTGTGGACGGTTCACGACCGGGCGCGCTACCTGTGGATGCTCAAGGACGGTCACTTTCTGCTGCGCGACCGCGACAATCTCGAGTTGGGCGACGCCACGCTGGAACTGAAACCCTATCTGCATTTTCCGGGGCCGCTGCTCAGCCTGGAGATGAACCCTTCGCAACAGTTTCTGGTGGCCTACTCTCACGAGCCGGCGGCGGAGGCGAAAAAGACCACCGAGACGCCCGATTTGGCCTCAGCCGCGGCCAGCGACGAGCGAGAGCCGGCGATCCAGCCCGAAATGGTGGTGCGCATCCTGCGCCGGGATTCCGGGAAGGTTCTTCTGGCGAGCCGGGCCAGCGCGGCCGTTCACCTGCCCATCAATGCCGATGGCTACCTGGAGAGCCTGCGCGCCAGGGGAGACAAGTGGCTGCTGAACCTGAAGTACTTCAGCGGCGGCAGCGCCATCCTGGGGCAAGTAATCTCGATCGGTTCGCCGGGAGTCGATTTCATTTCGGAGCGGGAAATGCTGGTGTCCACCTTCCCGGCTACAGGCGGACGCGAGCTGGTGGCAATCGGGACCGACGGCCGCCACCTTTGGGAGTACCAGACCTTCAAGGCGACGGCCTGGCCACTCCTGGTGAGGTCGCCCGACGGCTCCCGGCTGGCGTGGGAAGCTCTGGTTCTTGACCCGTCGATCAGCAGTTCGACCTTCGGCCCAGAAGACGTGAAAGGACAACTGGTCGAGGTTCTCAACGCGGCGGATGGCAAGGTGGCGCTCGATGCGCCGGCCAGCCCGGTTTTCGATGCGGGCGGAAACGTGGCTATTTCGCCCTCAGGGCGGCGCGTGGCCGTGCTCAATGGCGGCAAAATCCAAATCTTTGAACTTCCCGCGCCGCCGCCGCTCCCGAAAAACGCCGCTTCCGTGCCGGACCGCTAGGTCTCTGACTGTGTAATTTCATCCCTTTCAATGGAGATAGTGGCATCCCACCCTGTGCGCAAAAACAAAGGCGCGCCGAGGGTGGGGCACCCAGCCTGGTACAACTTCACACTGTCAGAGACCTAGCGGTAATTCGCTCACGGCTGGCAGCCGCAAACCATGTAAAATAGAGCGGAACCAGAGTTAGCGTGCCCTTGTTGAAATCTTTCGAGTTGCTTTATTTCCACCCCAACGAGCAAAAATCGCTCGCCGGGGCCCCCGGAGAGGAAAAAGCAACTTTGGGGGCGTGCTTCCGGGATAAATCTACTCTGGTTCCGCTGTAAAGCGCGGGAGAATTTTTTGTCCACAGATTCCATTCAGTACGTAGCAGCCGCGGTTTCCGACTGCGGCCGCAAGCGCCCTTCTAACGAAGACGCCTTCGGGTACTCCATCGAGCACGGAATCTATGTTGTCTGTGACGGGATGGGCGGCGCGGCCGCCGGCGAAATCGCCAGCTCCCTGGCTGTCGAAGAGATGATGCGCCGCCTCGCGGGCGATGCGAGGGACAAGACCGCGCCGCTCGAAGAGTTGGTCGGACAGGCAATCCATGCCGCCAATGAATCCATATATTCGCGCGCCCAGAGCAACGTTCAGATCAGCGGCATGGGAACGACGCTGGTGGGCCTGGCCGCCGAGGGCAAACGCGTACTGGTCTTCAACGTGGGCGACAGCCGCTGTTACCGGCTGCGCAGTCTCCGCCTAGAGCAGATCAGCCAGGACCACTCGCTGGTCCAGGAACAGGTCCGGATGGGGCGCATGACCGGCGCCGAGGCCAAGCGCTCCCCGCTGCGCAGCGTTATCACGCGCGCCCTGGGCACGCAGAGCACGGTCACGCCGGATCTGTTTGAGTTGGTGGCCGAGCCTGGCGACCTCTTCCTGCTCTGCTCGGACGGTCTGACGGGCGAACTTACCGACGCGCTGATCGAATCCATGCTTGCGGTCGATTTGCCGCTCGACGAGCTTTGCGCCCGCCTGGTAAAGGCCGCCAAAGACGCCGGCGGCCGCGATAACATCACCTGCCTGCTGGTGCGCGCGGAGGGTTAGGAATGCTCTGATTTGGCCTTTGTAGCCAGTCAGCATTCCCTCAGGGGCTAAAGCCCCATTGATTATGCAGACTTTATCGGCACGACTGAAGTCGTGCCCTTTCAAAACTGGACTTATTCAGAGATTTCTTGGCTGATTCTCAGCAATTCAGAGCCCCCGCATCAGCCGCGCTTCTTCACTCCACGGAAGAACATGGCCAGGGGAACGCAGAGCAGCGCCAGATACCCCAGCAAGCGGAAGTTATCGGCATAGGCAAGCAGGGAGGACTGGTGTTGAACGCTCTGGTAGAGGAATCCCATAGCCTCCTGATGCGCGTCGGCGACGCTTGCTCCTCCAGCAACGAACTTAGCCTGCAGGCCATTGATCATCGCCATTGCGGTTGGATTTCCAGCCGAAACATTGGCCGCCAGATAATTCTGGTGGATTTGAGCGCCACGCACCAGGAAGGTGGTGACGCCGGCGATGCCGATGCTGCCCCCGATATTGCGCATCAGGTTGTAAACGCCGGCGGCATTGCCGATTTCAGCCTTGCGCAGCAGGCCCATGGACATGGTAGTAAGAGGGACGAAGACAAAGCCGCCGGCAAAGCCGTTCATGAAGTTCGGCCAAGCCACTGAACCCATCGAAATCGCAAAATTGATGTGGCTCAGCAGAATGCTCGAATAGCCGAAGATCGCAAGGCCGCAGCCCAGCAGGATACGGGCGTCGATGTAATTGACCAGAATGCCCACCAGAATCATCGAGATCATGGAACCCAGGCCGCGCGGGCTTACCGTCAAGCCGCTCTGCATCGCCGAATACCCCATCTGCGTTTGCAGAAACAACGGCAAAATGGCTGTAACGCCATAGAGAATCACACCGTAAAGGCACGTGATGATCGTCCCCACCAGAAAATTGCGGTTGGCGAGGATGCGCAGTTGCACGATGGGTTCTCGAATCATGAATTCGCGCAGGATGAAGCCCAGCAGGGCGACGGCCGACACAGCGGCGGCCCAGCGGACCCACGGAGCCGCGAACCAGTCCGCCTCCTGCCCCTTGTCCAGCACCAGTTGCAATGCGCCCAGCCAGATGGCCATCATGCCGAAGCCCAGATAGTCGATGGCCCCTTGAAAGCTCTTGCGCAGGTAAGGAGGATCTTCGATAAACAGGCTCACCATGAACAGGGCCAGAAGGCCCACGGGAAGATTGACGTAAAAGATCCAGCGCCAGGAGTAGCTGTCGGTGATGTATCCGCCCAGGGTTGGGCCGATCACCGGGGCCACCACAATTCCGACGCCAAAGACGGCCATGGCCGTGCCCTGCTTGCTGGGAGGAAAGCTCTCGAGCAGGATGGACTGGGCCAGCGGTTGCATGCCGCCGCCGCCGATGCCTTGAAGCACCCTGGCCACGATCAGCATCGGCATGTTCATGGCCATGCCGCAGAGCAGCGAGGCCGCTGTAAAAATGAGAATCGAAACGATCAGCAGGCGCTTGCGGCCGATGCGCCGCGAAATCCATCCGGCAGCGGGCAGCATAATGGCATTCGAGACCAGATAGCTGGTGAGAACCCAGGTCGATTCGTCCGTGGATGCCGAGAGATTCCCCGCAATATGCGGCAGGGCGACGTTGGCCACCGAAGAGTCGAGCACCACCATGAAAGTGGCCAACATCACCGATGCGGCGATCATCCACGGATTCGCCGCCGGCTTCCAGTCGCGATGCTCGTCTTCCGCATTGCGCATCGTAATTTCGGATACGCTCAACGGGCGCTCCCATGCCCGGACGCGGATTGTTTGCCAATGACCATACAGTCATTTTAATATACTCAGTGGTCAGCATAATTCTGAGCTGCCCGTTTCAAGCGAAAGTGAAGCCCTTATCGTGATGAAAACCAAGCGGAAGATCGTTTCCGAATTCCGGCGCGCCGAAATCATCGACGCGGCGCGCAGCGTCTTCGCGCGCCGTGGATTCGCGCATGGCATCATCGACGAAATCGCCAAAGAGGCTGGCATCGCCAAGGGAACGGTCTATCTCTATTTTCATTCCAAGACGGAGATCTACAGAGCTGTTCTGGACCACGACATGAAGCTGCTCAAGAGGGAAACGCGGGAGCAGATCGATGCGGCGGCAACGCTGAAAGGGAAGATCAGCGCGTTCATTCTGGCCCGGCTGAAGAACGCCGAAGAGCGCAAGGAGTTTTTCCGCATCATGGACTCCGAGGATGGGCGCCTGTCGATGACGCGCAACCAGTACCGCGAATTTCTGGGCGAGCCGGTGCAGCGCCTGGCGTCGGCCATCGAAGAAGCATCCCGGCGAGGCGAGATACGGTCCGTGCCCCCTGAAAAAGCGGCCTGGATCATCGCCGACATGACCAGGGGAACGATTCAGCGCAGGCTGTTGGGACAAAGCAGCAGTTCGCTGCGCACTGAAGCGGAGTTTCTCACGAGCTTCATCTGGGCCGCGCTTGACAACTGGCAGGAAACTCGGAAATCCTGACCTTTGCTGTTGAGGGCTCCGTGAAGGGAAGGCTATTCGAATGGCGATGAACCGACGTGAATTGCTTCAGTGGATGGGCGGTGCGTGTTCCACCCTGGCTCTTTCGAGATTTGCACATGCGCAGACGGCGCGGGGAGCGAGCTTCGCGGGAACGCGCTCATCGTTGAAGGGATACCAGATCCCGGAGTGGTTCCGCGACGCCAAGTTCGGCATATGGGCACACTGGGGCCCGCAGTCGGCCATCGAAGACGGCGACTGGTATGCACGCAACATGTACATGCAGGGATCGGATCAGTACAAGTATCACGTGGAGCACTACGGCCATCCCTCGAAGGTGGGCTACAAGGACCTTGTCGATAACTGGAAGGCCGCCAAGTGGGACCCGGATTACCTGATGAGCCTCTACAAGAAGGCCGGTGCAAAGTACTTTGTCAGCATGGGCGTTCATCACGATAACTTCGACTTATGGGACTCGAAGTACACGCGCTGGAATTCGGTCAACATGGGACCGAAGAAGGACATCGTCGGCATCTGGAAGAAAGCCGCGCAGAAACAGGGCTTGCGCTTCGGAGTTAGCGAGCACTTATGGATCAGTTACAAGTGGTGGGCGGTGGCTCACGGCGCCGACAAGACCGGGCCGCTGGCCGGCGTTCCATATGACGGCATCGACCCGAATTTCGCCGATCTGTATCACGACACCGACAGCGCCCGCTTCGGAGAGAAGCTGGATTGGAACGAGGACGGGATTCCCGAATCGTGGCGGCGTCACTGGGTTGATCGCATCACTGACCTGATCGATAAGAGCCAGCCAGACTTTCTCTACACCGACGGCCACCTTCCCTTCGAGGAATATGGGCTGAAGGTGGTGTCACACCTCTACAACGTGAGCGCCCAACTGCACGGCGGCCTGACAGAGGCGATTTACACCAGCAAGGAAGAGTCGGACTGCGCCATAGGCACCTGCCTGCTGGATCACGAGCGCGGCGTGGCCGACGGGATTGCCAAGAACCCGTGGGAAACCGACACCTGCATCGGCCAATGGCATTACATGCGGGGCCAGCAATACAAGACGCCGAAGAAGGTTATCGATCTGCTGGCCGACATCGTCAGCAAGAACGGCAATTTGCTGCTCAGTATTCCGCTGCCTAACTCGGGCGAGTTAGATGACAAGGAAACGAAGATACTTGCGGACATTACTGCGTGGATGGACATTAATAGCGAAGGCATTCATGCTTCCCGCCCGTGGAAGATTTACGGCGAAGGCCCGTCCACCAAGGCCAAGGTGGAGACCGGCAACTTCAACGAGGACAAGCAGAAGGACCTCACTGCGACGGATGTGCGTTTCACCACCAAGGGGAGCACGCTCTATGCGTTCCTTATGGGCTGGCCGGAACATCAGGCAACGGTGAGCGCGCTTGGCCTGGCCAGCCCGCAGCAGCCAGGCAAGATTCGCAGGGTGGAACTGCTCGGCCACAAAGGCGATTTGAAGTGGAAGCAGGACGATGCCGCATTGACGGTCGAGATGCCGGCGGAGAAGATTTCCGACCTTGCCGTCACGCTGAAGGTGGAGCTGGCGTAAATCTGTGGCAGCATAATTGCCGAGCATTGAGCTTGTGCTTTCCCAGGTCCCAAAATCGGGACCTGGGGCACCCAGCGTTCGGTGAGCCAGTCTCTGCGGAGACGATTTTAAATGCAGAGGGCGCGGCGGCTTTTTCATCGCAGCGGCCTCTGCACGTTTTGCACATTGCCAGACGGCGATGCTTCCGCAGCTTTCCATGTACCATGAAAACAGACATCTCATGACGGACACAAAAAACCTTTCCCCTGAAATTCTTCTTCACATCGCACAGACATTGAACGTGCCCATGCACGGGCTGGTTGCCGTGATTGAACTGCTCGACGACGGCGGCACCGTGCCCTTCATCGCGCGCTACCGCAAGGAGGCCACCGGCAATCTGGATGAGGTGCAGATTCTCGCGATTCAGGAGAATCTGGCCTACTTCCGCGAGCTGGCCGACCGGCGCGAAACCATTTTGGCCTCCATTGCGGAACAGGGCAAGCTGACCGATGAGCTGAAGGCGCGCATTGAAGCCACGCTCGACAAGAGCGAGCTGGAAGACCTCTATCTGCCCTACAAGCCCAAGCGGCGCACCAAGGCCACCATTGCGCGCGAGAAGGGGCTGGAGCCGCTGGCCGCCTACCTCTGGGCGCAGCAGAAGTCAGATGCGCCGCTGATGAGCTTCGCTGCCACATTTGTGAATGCGGAACTCGGCGTGGCCAACGTGGACGAAGCTCTGGAAGGCGCGCGCCACATCGTTGCCGAGTGGATCAGCGAAAACGCCGACCTGCGCAAGGCGCTGCGCGCACTTGTTTTTGACGAGGGCATTGTGGTGAGCCGCAAAGTCACCGACGCCGTCGACGAGCAGGAAAAGTTCAAGATGTACTACGAGTACAGCGAGCCGGTGAAGACAATTCCATCGCATCGCATGTTGGCCATCCGACGCGGCGAGGGCGAAAACGTGCTCTACTTCCTCATCGAAGTTGAGCCGGAGCGGGCCACTGCGATCATTCGAAGCCATGTGCTGCGCCAGCCAGGCGACTGGACTCCTCAGTTGGAGTTGGCCATCGACGACGCATGGAAGCGCCTGCTGAACGCATCCATTCAGGGCGAGATTCGCCTGGAGTTGAAGCACCGCTCCGACACCGAAGCTATCAAGGTTTTCCGCGACAATCTTTATAACTTGCTGCTGGCTCCGCCGGCTGGGCCTATCTCCGTGCTGGGCATCGATCCCGGCTTGCGCACCGGCTGCAAAGTCGCCGTCGTCGACGAAACCGGCAAGCTGCTGGATCACGATGTTTTGTATCTGCATACCTCGAAGCGCGGCAACGACGAGGCCGTTCCCAAGCTAGAAGCGCTGCTGAGCAAGCACAATGTCCGCGCCATCGCCATTGGCAACGGCACCGCTTCGCGCGAGACGGATGCGTTTGTGCGCGAGTTTCTGCGGGACAAGAAGCTGGACGGAATCTTTTCCGCGACGGTAAGTGAATCGGGGGCCAGCGTCTACTCGGCTTCCGCCGTTGCGCGGCAGGAGTTTCCCGATCTCGATCTGACTGTGCGCGGAGCTATCTCAATTGCGCGGCGCTTGCAGGACCCGCTTTCGGAGTTAGTCAAAGTCGATCCCAAGTCGATTGGCGTGGGCCAGTATCAGCATGACGTTGATCAGCGCCAGCTTCAGGAGTCACTTGAAACCGTCATCGAAAGCTGCGTCAACAAGGTCGGCGTGGATTTGAATACTTCTTCCTGGACGCTGCTGCGCTTTGTGGCCGGGATCACGGAGCGCACAGCGCTGAACATCGTGAGCTATCGCAACGAAAAGGGCAGTTTCCGCTCGCGCGCTCAGGTGCTGGAAGTCGCCGGCATCGGGCCGAAGACCTTTGAGCAGGCGGCGGGATTTCTGCGCATTCGCAACGGCGACAACCCGCTGGATGGGACCGCTGTGCATCCGGAGTCGTACCCGGTTGTCGAGCAGATCGCCGTATCGCTGAAGACTTCGGTGAAGGAACTTATTCAGCAGCCGCAGCTACTTGAGAATGTCGACCGCGGCCAGTACGCCGTGGGCGCTTTCACTTTCGACGACATTCTGGCGGAATTGAAAAAGCCGGGACGCGATCCGCGCGACAAGTTTGTCGCGCCCAGCTTCCGCGACGAAGTCCGCGAGATAGCCGACGTGCAACCAGGCATGGTGCTTGAGGGCGTGGTGACGAACGTGACGAAGTTCGGCGCCTTCGTTGATATCGGCGTTCACCAAGACGGCCTGGTGCACATCAGCGAGCTTTCCAATCGCTACATCAAGGAGCCGTCAGAAGCCGTGAAAACCGGCCAGATCGTCAAGGTGAAGGTGCTGGGCGTGGATGAGAAAGCCCGGCGCATCGCGCTCTCGATCAAGGCGCTGACGACGCCCACGGCGCGCCCCGCGGGGAAACCCGCCGCGAGGCCGGAAAAGCTGGCAGCAAAGCCGCAACCCACGATGAATGACAAGCTCGCCGCGCTCTCGATGAAGTGGAAGGGGAGATAGCTCGCGGCCGTCCAGCATTGATCCAGCAAGAAAACAGTGACATCGCTTCCCACCCATTTCCGCAAAAGACGCGGAAATGGATGGTGCACCCTGACAATATTTGGTTGTCGAATCAATAAAGAGAGAACGGAAGGCCGGTTTTTTGTCCGCATAAAAGGAATCCTTCACCCACGAATTAAAGGATTATGATTGTCGCGACGGCGTAAGTTGCCGATAAGGTGGACAATCGCCTGCGGGGCTGGAGGAAGCCGGATGAAAGACAAGCACAAGAAGAAACAGTCTGACGCTAAAGAGAAGGCGGCACCTTCAGACGCCGCCAAGCTGGGCGGCGACCTGCCCGTGCCGGCGACGGCCGATGAAGAGATACTGCGCCTCGGAAAAGATTGCGACTATGAGCGCGAGCTGAGACGCCTTCAGGTTGATCTGGTCAAGCTGCAGGAGTGGATTCGCTACGAGAGCATGCAGGTGGTGGTGCTTTTTGAAGGCCGCGACGCGGCGGGCAAGGGCGGAGCCATCAAGCGCATCACCGAGTCGCTGAATCCGCGCGTTTGCCGGGTGGTGGCGCTGGGCACGCCCACGGAGCGCGAAAAGACGCAGTGGTACTTCCAGAGATATGTGGCCCACCTGCCGGCGGGGGGCGAGATGGTTCTGTTCGATCGCAGCTGGTACAACCGGGCCGGGGTCGAGCATGTGATGGGATTCTGCACCCAGTCGCAGTATCTGGAGTTCATGCAAAGCTGTCCGGAGTTTGAGCGCATGTTGCTGCGCTCTGGAATTCACCTCATCAAATACTGGTTTTCCGTCAGCGACGAGGAGCAGGAGCGGCGCTTTCAGGACCGCATGAAGAATCCCACCAAGCGCTGGAAGCTGAGTCCGATGGATCTGGAATCGCGCAAGCATTGGGCCGACTACTCGCGCGCCAAGGACGAAATGTTCGCCGTGACCGACACCAAGCAGTCGCCCTGGTTTGTGGTGAATGCGGAAAACAAGAAATGCGCCCGTCTGAACGTCATCCGGCATCTTCTGTCGATGTTTGAATATCGCGACCTGACGCCCGAGCCGCTGGAGCTGCCCAAGCTGGAAAAGAAGAAATACGTGCGTCCGCCGATCCAGGAACAGAACTTCATTCCGCAGGTTTACCGGTAGGTTTCTGACTGGCCGGTATTGCGCTTGGAGTTTTTCTCTCCGCCAGCCATGACACCAGCGCGCAAACCGCCAGAATCGCGCCCATCACCGCCAGCGAAAGCGTGATGGGCACTTCGAGCCAGCGGGCGGCGAGCATCTTGAAAGCGACAAACGCCAGCAGCGCGGCCAGGCCGTAGTGGAGATAGCGGAAGCGGCTCAGCAGCCCGGCCAGCACGAAGTAAAGCGAGCGCAGGCCCACGATGGCGGCGATGTTCGAGGTATAGACCACGAAGGGATTGTGGCTGACGGCCAGCACGGCGGGAATCGAATCGGTCGCAAAGAGCACATCGGTCAGCTCGACGGCCAGAATCACCGGAAGGAGTGACCCCTGGGCCAGGTGCAGCTTGCGCGTCAGATTCCGGATGGCCGCAGGCGCTTCAGGAACAGCCGCGCCGGCTTCGTCGCCACGCAGCAGCCGCCAGGCCGCATAGAGCAGAATCAGGCCGAAGAGCCAGGTGATCCATGCGAAGTGGCGCATCAGCGTGATGCCCGCGGCGATGAACAGCGCCCGCAGAACGACCGCTCCGCCCATGCCCCACAAAAGAGCCGTGTGCTGGCGGCGCGCGCTGACGCGGAAGCCCTGGAAGATGACCATGAAGACAAAAAGATTGTCGACGCTGAGCGAGGTTTCAATGGCGTAGCCAGCCACGAATTCCAGAGCCGGCTGGCGTCCCTGGGCGATGGCGATCCAGGCCGCAAAGCCTGTTGCGGCCAGCAGAAGCAGCAAGGTCCAAAGCCACGCAAGAGCCTGCGGGCGGGGCGTTCCCTTTCGGCGGCCGAGCAGCAGCGCGTCGGCGGCCAGCATCAGCGCCACCACCACATGAAACCCCAGCCACCATGTCCACGAGACGCCGGCAATCATTGTTGAAGGCTCCAAAAAACAGTGGTTAGTGAACAGTGGTCAGTGAGCAGTGCCCTGTGGAGATGTGCTGCGTGGAAGCCTGTCCGCAAATCCGGGGAATGATCCAATATGCTCACTTCAGCTCTACTTGCCAACAGCAGGCATTTCAGCGAGGATAGCCGGTAACTGACCACTGCTTCACCGCTGCCCGATCAGCCGGATCGTCTCCATGAACACGTCCCCGTCGATGGTCAGGCTATGGGCGCTGATCTTGTCGATGGTGTCTTTGGCGGTGTGGTGGTAGCTGTTGTGGGGGCCGTAGTTCAGATCGATGATGTCGATTGAGGGCACGCCGCGCTTGACGAAGGGCTGATGATCGTCCGAAATTTCATTGCTGGTCTTGAAAAAATAACGGCTGTAGCCGAATTTATTGGCTGCCTGACGGACGAGTTCAACCAGCCAGCCGGTGGATTGAGTCTCGCGAAGAATGTCGAGGTCCTTGTCGCCGATCATGTCGGCCAGGATGAAGGCCTTGATGCGGCCGAGCGTTCCGTCGCCGACCCATTTGGCGGCCAGGTGACGCGTGCCGTAAAGCGAATCGGAGTCGGTCCAGGCGGGCAAGATCGATTCTTCGCCGTCGTCGAAGACCAGCCACACAGAGTAACCGTCGAGCTTCTTGCCGCCAGCCGTCTCTGCGCGCAACTGGTCGGCGATGGCCATCAGGAGGCCAGTCGTCGCGCCGCCGTCGTTGGCGCCCACGAAGTTGATGTTGCGGAGCCAATAGTTGGTTTCATAGTGCGTCGCCAGAACGATCACGCCATTCTTTTTGCCGGGGAAGCGCACGATGAAGTTGCGCATGGGCACCGGGCCGATGGGCGTCGAGGCAGTGAAGACATCTTCTTCGAGCTGGTCGCGGCGGAAGTGGGCGCGCAGGAAGGCCTCTGCCTTCAGATGGCCGGGGCTGGTGGGCCAGCGGGGCCCGATGGCCACAAACTGGCGCGCATACTCAAGTGCCCTGGCGCCGTTGAAGTGCTGCTGTGCCGGAGCGGCGAGAGGCACAAACAGAAGCAGCGCCACTGCGAACCCTGTCATCAGTTGAGTTTTCGCAGGTCTCAATAGCGAGACCTCCACGCCAGGGATGTAGACCTGTCCGTGGGGACCCCGGACCTGGGGCACCCGCAACAAACTGACCATTAAGACAGCGAAAGCGTGGTTGATCATGTCCCAATCTACCCTCAGGGGCTAAAGCCCATCGCTTATTTTGTTGTGTTTGCGGCACGACTAAAGTCGTGCCCTGACGCTTCTTGCTCCACTGAAGGAGTTTTCCTCCATGTAGAATGCCGAGCTTTTTCAATACAACAACTCACTTCGCGGCCTCCTTGGCCTTGCGCCGCGCGGGGTATACCCACCAAGCCACAAGAATGCCCACCAGATAAAGCACGAGCATGGGGACGGCGTAGATGCACATCGTCCAGACGTCGGGGCTGGGGCAGATAATGGCCGCCACAATGAAAACCGCCAGAATCGCGTAGCGGATGTTCTTCCACAGGAAGCGCGGGCTGACGATGCCGAACAAGGCCAGAAAGAAGATGAGAATCGGCAGCTCAAAGCTGATGCCCAAGCCGAGGATGATCGAGAGGAAGAAGCCGATGTACTCTTCGATCGTGACCATGGGGGTGAAGTTGCGTCCGAAATTCACGATCAGAATCTGCAGCGCGCTGGGCAGCACCCAGAAGTAGCCGAAGGCCGCGCCCGCCAGAAACAGCCCCACCGTGGCCACCATAAATGGAATCACAAACCGCCGCTCCTTCTGGTAGAGCCCCGGCGCGATAAACATCCACACCTGGTAAAGGACAAAAGGCGAGGCCAGAATCGCTCCGGCCACCATGGAAACCTGCAGGTCGAGGTTCAACGGGTCCATGGGGTGGGTGAAAACCAGCGTCTTGCCAATGTGGTTGAGCGGGGCCTGAATGTAACCGACGAAGCGGTCATGAAAGGCCCAGGCCACGCCGAAGCCCACACACAGGAAGATGGCCGAACGGATGATGCGCTTCCGCAGCTCGTCCAGGTGCTGCATCAGGCTCATGCCGGGCAACTCAGCGCGCGCGGTTACGGCTGCCTTGGCCTTGTCGATTGCGTCCGCGGGATCAAGCATGGTGGACCTGCTCCGCTGCCGGGTTGGCTTCGTCCGTTTGAGCTTCCGGCGGGACTTCGCTAGCCTCGGCGCTGGCTTGATTCTCTGCCGGGGGAGCGGCTTGTGCCGCCGGCGCCTGCTCGCCGGTCGAGGGCGGCTGGAGCTGCGGAAGCGCTTCTTCCGCCGGGGCTGCGGGAGGGGCTGCGATCAATTCAGGATAAGCCTCTTCCCCTGGGTAGGGGCTGGGCACGGGAAACTGGCCATCCACGACGGCTGTTCCAGGCATCGCTGCCGGGACCGGAGAAACCGGGTCAACGATTCCCGCAGCCTGCGCCGGGGGCGTCAAAGCTCGCAGGCGCTCCTCTTCCTTTTGGCGCTGGTCATCATCGCCGGCCTTGCGCAACTCCTCTTCCATCTGGAACTTGAAGTCGTTGGAGGCTTTGCGGACCTCGTACATGACTTTGCCGAGCTTGCGGGCGATCTCCGGCAGCCGCCTCGGTCCGAAGACGACCAGCGCCATCACCATCAGGAGCAGCGAATCCCACATGCCCAGCGTGGCCAATGCAATTGTCGGCGGCATTCCCATCAAGGTTCATGATACCTGCCGACGCAGGCCGCTCACAAACTTGCACGGCGGTTGCAGGCTCTGCCTCAAGGGGTTGCGGAAAACGGCTGGTCTTCCGGCAAGAGTTCTGAAGTGGCTCAGGGGGCTAAAGCATGATCACGGTTTCTGCAGGGGTGAATTCGTGCTTTCCCACCCATTTCACAAAGAACGTGAAATGGATGGGGCACGGAGCATTATCAGTGTTCCTGTAGGGTTGAATTGGTGGTTTCCCAGGTTTCAAAAGCGGGATCTCCACCCTGCGGACGAAGACATGCGCCTGCACCCCAGCAAGCAGGAACCGCTTGCCGGGAATCACGGCTCTGAGGCATTCATCACTGGTACATCTTCAAGCTGTCAAAGACCCAGGAGATTTCATTCGGGCTTGCCGATGGTTTTCTCCTTGTAGGCCTTCTGGAGAATGAAGAAAGCCTGCTTCTTCTGGCCCTGGTCGGAGATAAGTCCCTTGCGGTTGAACTCATCCTGGATGCCTACCAGAGGCCGGTTCGGCGAGCGGAAATCCATGAGAATCCACGGGCTCATGCCTCTAAGTTGCGAGATCCGGTTGAGCATATCGAGCTGATGGCGGTAGATGCTGGCCTGATACTCCTCTGTCCAGCGGTCATTCGCTCCGCCATGCAGGCCGGCCTTTGCGCCGCCGCCGAATTCGCTGACAATCAGGGGTTTCTGAAAGTCGATGCGCCACTGAGTCACGTCGGCTGCTTCAGGACTTCCCTCATACCATCCGATGTATTCGTTGATGCCGATGACATCCAGGGTCTTACCCAGCGGGTCGTCCACGATCTTTGTGTGGCCCTCGGCGCGCACGAGAAGCGCCGCGGTAATCAGCCGCGAAGAGTCGAGGGAGCGAGCGCGGGCGGCCAATGTTTCAATGAAGCGGGTGCGGGCCTCGGTGGAGGGCGTTTCGTTGGCCATGGACCAGAGAATGATGGAGGCGTGGTTGCGCGAGGTTCCTATCTCTTCGTCCAACTGCTGCTCGGCCTTGGCGAGCACCTCGGGATTATCAAACTGCAAGGCCCAATAGACAGGATTCTCTGACCACACCAGTAGGCCCATGCGGTCGGCGGCGCGCAGCATGGACTCATCGTGGGGATAGTGCGCCAGGCGGACGAAGTTACAGCCAAGTTCCTTGGCCCAGCCGAGCAGGGTTTCCGCGTCCTTGTCGGTGTTTGCGCGGCCGGTGCGATAGGGTGCTTCGGCATGGATGGCGATGCCACTCAGAAAGATGGGCTTGCCATTAAGCAGGATCTGGGTTCCGCGGGTTTCGACGGTGCGGAAGCCGATCTCTTCCGAGATTGTGTCGTCACCGGCGCGCAGGATCACTTTGTAAAGCTGCGGGGTTTCTGGCGACCAGAGTTGCAGTTTCTGCACGGGAAGATGAATCGCGGCGCGGCCGTCCTTGTCCACCGTTACGGCAGTTTTCGCGCCTAACTCGGGAATTTCGACTTCGACACTAGCGCCCGGCTGGCCGCCCTGGATGTGCGCCCAGCCCTCGATGACGGAAGAGCCGGCGCGACTCAGGTGCACATCATACTGATCGATGAAGGCTTCAGGAACCTCGATGAGCGAGACCGAGCGCGTGAGGCCGCCATAATTCCACCAATCGGTTTGAAGGGTGGGAACACCATCTTCGTGGCGGGTGTTATCGACCGCGGCCACGACAAAGTTATTGCCGGCGTGGAGAACGGCGGTCACGTCGCAGTTGAAGCTGGTGTAGCCGCCTTCGTGCTCGCAGACCTTTTTGCCGTTGACCCAGAACCAGGAGTGATAGTTGGCCGCGCCGATATGAAGGAAGACACGCGTGTGCTCTTTGGGCTGGTAAGTGAAGTCACGCTCGTACCAGATGGGACCCTCGTAGTAGAGAAGCGACTCGCGCTGCGTGTTCCAGTCGGCGGGCACCTTCAGCGTGGGCGCTTTGGAAAAGTCATACTCCGTGGGGAAGAGATCACCCGGTTTGGCCTTGTAATTGACGAACCAGCCGTCCTTCTTCTCCTGATGATGGAAGCTGAAGAGACCGGAGAAGTATGGGTCGACGATGGAGGCCCAGTCGCCATCGAGCGAGATGGCGGGACGGCGGTCAGCGCCGGTGAGCACGATGGGCGCGGGCGCAGCCGAGAGAGCGGGGAGAGCAAAAAGCGCCATGGCGATTGTGGCGAGTACCTTTCCGGAAGCAATTTGTGCAGGAGTGCGGAGAGAGAGAAACTTCATTGCGGAGCCTCGGAGATTCAAGTTTGGGCGGGAGCAATCGCCAGAGTTCAATCTGAGCGCGCATCTGCTCCGGGCATTGTGGCCATTTTATCGGTTTGCGGGGCAGGTTTGCATTTGGTGTTTGGGATGCTGGTGAAACGGCAGGCAACACCAGGTCTCTGGCCGCGAGATTTCGTGCTTTGAGGTTCGTGGTTTCCCACCCATTTCGCCAGAATTACAAGAAGCAGGTCCTTCGACTCGCTACGCTCGCTCAGGATGATGGGGCACGGGAGTTGGTACATGAACAAGCGGTCAGAGACCAGCCGCGATTCCAGGCTCAGTTCCCATTGAATCGCTGGTTCTCAAGAAACACGCGGGCATCGTCTGGTTGATAAAAGACCAGACGCACTTCTTTGACAACCATGTCGAGGGCCAGCGCGGATTCGACGGTTTCCGATACGACAGGCGCCGCGAGGTGTCGGGGGTAGCCGTAGACGCCGGTGGAAATCGCAGGAAAGGCGATGGAACGAAAGCCATGACTCGCAGCCAGCGCGAGAGAGTTGCGATAACAGGCGGCAAGCATCGGGGCATCAGGCTCCTGGCCCGACCGCCTGATCGGCCCAACGGTGTGAATCACGTGGCGCGCAGGGAGAAGGCCGCCGGTCGTGAGCACAACTTCGCCTGTCGGCAGTCCATCGGGATAGCGGGTGCGGCGAATTTCTTTGCACTCGGCGAGAATCCGCGGTCCGCCTTTTCTGTGGATTGCGCCGTCTACACCGCCTCCGCCCAGAAGCGTGCTGTTGGCGGCGTTCACGATCACGTCTACGTCCTGCACCGTGATGTCTGCGACCAGGACGAGAACGCGGCCGGAGAGGAAGGTTTCGAGGATTTTTGGCGGGTTCATGGGCGAACGCTCCCCGATTCGGATTGGCTTGAGCTAGCCAAATGCGGAAAAGGACCTGTTTTCAAGCAAAAAGCCCGTAAAACATACCTCAGGGGCTAAAGCCCGACATTATTTTGCTGCTCCTCCGGCACGATTGAAGTCGTGCCCTGACGCTTCGTGCCTCTGCGGATGAGTTTTTCCGCAGCCTGTAAGGCCCCCTGCGCCCCCCGTATTGAGTTTTTCCGCAACCTAAAAAGCTCCGGCTACTGCTGCCGACGCCATGCATAGAGGGGGAACTGGTTGGCCAACTCGGCCACTTCGGCGCGAATCCGCTCGAGGGCCTCGTCGTCGCTGCGGCGCGCCAGGGCCTTTTCGATCCAAGTGGCGATCTGCCGCATTTCCGGCTCCTTCATGCCGCGGGTGGTGAGAGCGGGCGTGCCGATGCGAATACCAGAGGCCTTGAGCGGCGGATTGGCGTCGTAGGGGATGGTGTTCTTGTTGACCGTGATGCCCGCCTTGCCCAAGGCCACCTCGGCCTCGGAACCGAGGATGCCCTTCTCGAAGACATCCACCAGCATGAGGTGATTGTCGGTGCCGCCGGAGACGATGCGGAAGCCGGCCTCCTGGAGCGCCTCGGCGAGGACCTTGGCATTGGCGACAATCTGCGCGGCATAGAGCTTGAACTCGGGACGCAGAGCCTCGCCGAGGGCAACAGCCTTGGCGGCAACGATATGAACCAGCGGACCGCCCTGCTGGCCGGGGAAGACCGACCTGTCAACAGCCGCGGCCAGCGCCTGCTTGCAGAGGATCAGGCCGGCGCGCGGCCCGCGCAGGGTTTTGTGGGTGGTGGTGGTGGTGATGTCGGCAAAGGGAACGGGCGAGGGATGCACGCCGCCAGCCACCAGACCGGCGATGTGCGCCATGTCGATGATGAGCACCGCGCCGACTTTGTCGGCAATCGCCCTCATGCGGGCGAAGTCCCAGAAACGGGGATAGGCGCTGGCGCCGCCGATGATGACCTTGGGATGCTCGCGCTCGGCGATGGCTTCCATCTCGTCGTAGTCGATCAGCTCGGTGTCGCGGCGGACGTGGTAGAAGGTGGGCCGGTAGAGCTTGCCGGAGAAACTCAGCTTGTAGCCATGAGTCAGGTGGCCGCCGTGGGATAGATCGAGACCAAGGATGGCGTCGCCAGCCTGCAAGACTGCCCCGTAGGCCGAGGCGTTGGCCTGCGAGCCGGAGTGAGGCTGAACATTGGCGTGCTCTGCGCCGAAGAGCTGTTTGGCGCGGTCGCGCGCCAGATTCTCGACCACATCGGCATACTCGCAGCCGCCATAGTAGCGCCGGCCGGGATAGCCCTCGGCGTACTTGTTGGTGAAGATGGAGCCGGCCGCTTCGAGAACCGCTTCGGAGACGAAGTTTTCGCTGGCAATCATCTCCAGCCCCTCGTGCTGGCGGAGAGTTTCGTGGGCTAGAGCTGCGGCCACATCGGGGTCGGCTTGGGCAAGGGGCAGAGACATGCGTTCGGTCATATTGAAATTCTAGCGCCTTTACCGGTTGGATTGACAGGCAAAGGACGCCGCTGGCGCTGGGAGGCTGGGAGGCTGATCGGGCTTTTGTTGAGGTTTGAGGCGCGGGCCGGCTGCTTTTCCTGCGGGATGGCGGAATCTGCTATCGTTTTCGGTAATTGAGGGAGGCCTGGATGAGAATGCAGTGGAAGCAGATAGCCCTGACGATGACGCTGGCTGGCGCGATGCTGCCGGCATGTGGGCAGACGGCGGGGAGCGACGCGGCGCTGGCGGCCAAGGCAAAGGGCGGGGACGCGGCTGCGCAGGTGCTGGTGGGCGAGAGGTACGCTGCAGAGGCGGCGGGGTTGCGCAACGCTACGGATGCTGGCGAAGCCTACGAGACGGCGGCAGAGTGGTATCGCAAGGCTGCCGAGCAGGGTTTCATCGCCGGCGAGATGCATTTGGCCGCGCTTTACCGCGACGGCGGAAAGGGGTTTCCGCGCGACATGGAACAGGCCGCGGGCTGGTATCGCAAGGCCGCAGAGCAGGGGGATGCGACGGCGCAGGGCACGCTTGGGGTGCTGTACTCCATCGGGCAGGGCGTCGCGAAGGACGATGTGGAGGCCTACTTCTGGCTTGACCTGGCCGCGGGGGTGAAGGGACCGAATCAAGAGAAGTACGCCCAAAACCGGCAACTGGTCGGCACTCACATCACGACTGACGAGGTGGAAGAGGTCCAGGAGCGGGTGGCCAAGTGGCTGGCCGCGCATCCGCGGCGCGCGGCGAGCGAGTAACCGACAAGGCGGCCGGGCAGCAAGTCATTGTGAGGAGGGCCATGGGATTCACGCGACGTTTGAGGAACAGCCGGGTTTGGCTCACTCTGGTTTGCCTGATGGCTTTCGGGCTGGCAGCGGCGCGTGGGCAATCCACGGGCATCACGCTGACTCCGGCGGTGGTCGAAGCTGGCTCGCCGGTGCTGATTCGCGTGCAGGCAGCCGGTGCGAAAGGCGTGGATGGCGAGTGGCTGGGGCGCAAGCTGGAGTTTTTTCGCGGGCGCGGGGGGAAGGGGTGGTTTGCGCTGGCCGGAGTGGACGTGGAGACGCCTGAGGGGCCATCGACGCTGGAGATTGCGATCCACACGAAGAGGGGCGTGCGCGAGCTGAGCCGCACGGTCGAGATTCTTCCGGCACAGTACAGCACTGCTTCGCTGACCGTGGAGCCGGAGTATGTGGAGCCCGGCCCGGAGGCGCTGAATCAGATTGAGGCAGAGGAGCAACTGAAGGCGAAGGTTTTTGGCGCGAGCGCGCCGAAGGCGCTATGGACGGGAAACTTCCGCCGGCCGGTTGCCGCCCCGATGGGCGAGAGCTTCGGCACGCGGCGCATTTTCAATGGGAAACTGGCGAGCATTCACAAAGGGCTGGATTTTCGCGCAAGGACGGGGACGCCGGTGCGGGCTGGAAATGGCGGAGTGGTGGCGCTGGCGCGGCCGCTCTACTACGAAGGGAACTGCGTGGTGATCGACCACGGGATGGGTCTGTTCACGATTTCGATGCACCTGAGCCGGATTGACGTAAAGGAGGGCCAGCGCGTGACCCGGGGCAGCCGAGTGGGACTGAGCGGAGACACGGGGCGCGTGACAGGGCCGCACCTGCATTGGGGCGTTCGCTGGCAGGGCGCTTACCTGGACCCTGGAAAGCTGCTGCGGATGAAGCTGGGAGGGGTGCGGTAGGACAACACCTCAAGAAGGTTGCTATATCGCGGGCAGTGGCTTCGGCGTCTTCACTAACCTCAGCTTTTCATAGAGAACTTTGGCATTGGCCAGAGATTTTGCAGCCTTCTCGGGCTTCCGCCTTGCGGTCTCTTCCCAGGGGTCAGGAACGTTTTCCACCGCCTTTAGAAAGGCAGCGGTCGCGGCAAGCTCCAGCTCAATCGGATTCGCACCTTTCGCTGTTCGAATCAGCTCTTTTCGGGCCGGATTCACATCTGCCTTCGCAACCGATGCCCCAGCCGTGTAGAGCGAATAATAGCCGCCCCACGTCGTCGGACGCTCTTCTTCGCTGATTAGGTCCCACAGTTGAGCATCCTCGACCGCACTCGCCAATTCCTCACTAAAGGGTCCATAGTGCCTATACTCGAAGGAAAAATCACTTCCCAGACCTGTGATTTCAAGCAGGTAGGCCATTTTTTGCAGTCGGGTTCTTCCCACAACCCGTCCTCCGGCATCGCGGATGATGTCGGCAGCCTCTTTCATTTTGGTTTCGTCCATCTTCATTACCGGCATCTTTTTGCCTCCTCTTCAATGATTTGGTCAACTCGCTTCTTCGCCTTATGATCGCCTTTGTCGAAATATACTCTGAAAACCTGAAAGGGCTCAATGGCTTTTATGACCTGCGAAATGGATGCAACATCTACAGGCTTGCCATTTCCGTCACTTGGTATCATCATAATTTGTTCAAGAGGCCCTTTCGACTCGTCTGAAGGGTTGTAAATCGAGCGATCTGTTTTGTCCAGCAGAATTTGCGGAATCTCGTAACTTTCCTCTTTCTGCCACTCGATAAGACGCTTTTCCACCTCTTTGCAGGCCCCTGCTAGCGCATCTATCTGATGTTGTTCGTTTCTTATTGCAATCACCTTTTTTGCAAAGCCGGTACAATGATCACAGATTTTTGAATCTTCGGATCCCGCAAAGCCAATCTTCTGGTTGAGGTTTTCACGGATATCAATACATTTGAACAAATTGCGATCACGCAGGCGCATTGAGAAATCGGAGATTAGGGGATCCTTGACACCCGCCATCATGGATAGCGCGCCGCTAATGACTGAATCGTCTAGCGCCAATAGGCATTTCAAATCGTTCGGTTTTTTTGCAAAGCGTATAAGTGGTTGATTCGGACTCAGGCCTGTTTTCCCTACAGAATCATTTCGTGCAAACTCGACAACCCTCACTAATAATTCGGTGAAGAGCTTTTCTGCTCCGCGTGTTGCCTTATGAAGATATACCGTCGCATAGAGCTGGTAGAGCCCGAGCAGGTACGCTTCTGCAGCATGCAGCGCCTTCGGCCCCAGCACAAATGTGTCAATCTCTCCGGCCTCTTCTTCATCTGCTCCATGCGGAACTTTTCCTACGGCGGATTCAAGCTCCAAGTGCAACATTGTTGATTTTAACTGACCAGAACTTTTGGAAGTTGAAGGCTCCTTTGGGGAGGAATAATTCCGCTGGCGCTTTCCATCCGAGCGACTTTCTTGGTCTTG
>Ga0255355_1000297_pt1 | contig 32405 bp, 23 predicted proteins | sample HBST75metaG_FD_189943 | JGI IMG/M metagenome (GOLD analysis project Ga0255355, IMG submission 189943) | Peat soil microbial communities from Stordalen Mire, Sweden - H.B.S.T75 | ecosystem: Environmental > Terrestrial > Soil > Wetlands > Peat | place: Sweden: Norrbotten County, Stordalen Mire...
TTGACGATCAACAAGAGAATCGGGCCACCGATGCGTCCGGATACATGAACGTAGGCTGTGGTGATGTCTGGGAAGGGCATCCCGCGCGTCCAAGCGAGCTGTGCGACATAGACTTCAATGCTGGCCAGAATGCCGGTGATGAAGCAGGTGAGAACAATGGCACGGGGCACGCTTCGGGATGGATCCTTGGCCTCGTCGGTAAGCGTCGAGATGCCATCGAAGCCGATGTACGTGAGTACGGCGATGGAGGTGCCACGCAGCAGGCCGCCGGTGTTGAACGCGGCAGGATTGTAAAAGGGATCGAGAAAAAAGCCGACGGTGGGGTGGTTCAGATGAATAATCCATCGCACCGCAGCCACCAACACCAGCAAGATGACCACGCCCAGCACAGCGGCCATGCCGGCATTGATGCGCGCTGAGGTCTCCACGCCATTGCAGTTCAAAGCGGTAAAGAGCAGAGCAAAAAAGATGACCAGGACAAAATACGGCACGCCAGGTAAAAAGATCATTGCCGAGCGACTGCGCCAGATGGTGCAGATGAGCGGATTGAGGATGTAATCCATCACTAGGCACCAACCGGTGATGTAACCGAGACTAGGATGAATCTCCTTGCCGACATAGAGGAATGCGGAGCCACCGTGTGGATAAGCGCGGGCCATGCGGCCATAGCTGATTGAGGTAAAGAGCATGGCTACCATCGCCAGAAGAATCACCGTTACCACGTGGCCGCGCGACACTTGGTAGAGGACGCCATAGACGGGCATGGGCGCGGTGGGCTGGATGAGGATAATCCCGTAGAGCACTAGATCCCAGAAGCACAGGCTACGCTTGAGGCCGATGGTTCCCGGTTGGATGTTTTCCACAGCGGCTGCCATTATGTGTCTTTAGTGTGCCGCGAAGGCAGCAGTGAAGAAGGCGGCAGTGAATGGGATCGTTGCGGGGGCAATGCTCCAGGCCTCGTCCTGATAGATAAGCACGCTAACTGGCGGTCGGGGTAAAGCCCTGGCCATGCCATCCTGGAGCCACGCAGTTGTTCCCCGCTCACGGAGGACGACTTTCAGAACACCAGTCTGGGTTATCTGTCGGCATAGGGAGCGAAGCGCAGTCGGAGCCTGTCAACAGGGACCGTGAAGCAGCGCGAGACGCTGTCTGACAGCTTGCGTTGAGGGACAGCTCGATGGATTGAAAGGAATAGAGAGTCGCGCATATTCAAACGCTTCAATACTGGAAATATCGCCCACCTTTGCCCAATCTGTCAAGTACGACTCGCCAAAAGTTTCGGGCGACGCCTTGTAAGGATGTGATGCCTGCTCGACTTTTCGCACCAGCGTCTCTGGCATTCACTTGGCCGCCTGCAACCCATCGCTTTCAAGAGTTGGCTGATGGTGGTGATTCCCGGCGTAGTCACGGCGGCCAGCAGCAGATCGTCAAAGCCCAGCGCAGAGTAATTCTCAGGAATGCGCAACCCAACTTCGGTCAAACCACTCGCCACACATAGTACTACTGCGTAACAAGTTTCCGCACATATATTAAAGGCATCTTGGCAGAGAACAGGCGAGATGAGTTGCGATATATCGTCACAGCCAGTTCCGGCCTTCATAACTAGACGTTCTTCAGAGGTTACCTAATGGAATACATTCTTCGGCTATCAGTGTTGCCATGTCACGGCCGCTGTACCCACGCCGGTAAGGGGAATGGTGTAACTGTGCTTGATGTTCTCCGAAGTGACCGATTTGTCGCTGTGCAACACGAAGAACTGGAACTGCACCGTGGCTCCCGCCAGCACCGAGACTGTTTGTAGTGCGGTGCCTGTGGCCGGAATCGTGACCGGCCCGATGGTCCCATTCCGTGTGGTCGCCCAGTTGCCCAGTTCCGCCATGTTCCCTGTGAGCATGATGACATCTGTGCTGGCCAGCGTCGTAGTACTGCTGACGCTGAAGTTGACTGGGATTAACGCCGATGTGTTCACTGTAAACGGGGCGGCACTTGAGGTTACCGTATCTTGAGTCACGGTCACCGTGGCTGAGCCAGCGGTAAGCGCCGGCACGAGCACCGTGATCTGTCCATTACTCGAGTTAGTCACGGTTGCGGGCACGGTTGTCGAACCAATGGTAACGTTTACCGTTCCCGCCGTCGCGCCAAAGCCTGTGCCGTTAATGGTCACCGCTGCTCCTGGATTGGCAACGCGCGGAGTTATGCTGCCAATCGAGGGCGGCACGGTGCCGGCCGAGACCCAGATGGAGACGCTGCGATGCGGCAGGGTGAAGTTAGTTACTGGGTTATTGCCCCCGACCGTACCGGTGACCGTGATTCCAATTCCACCCATGGTCTGAGCCAAGTAGTCCGTATAACTCCCCGGCACCAGATCCGTATACAGAACAGAGATGGCTTGGTCGGTAGATGGATTCTTGTTGATGGCCACCAGAACGACTTTTGTGCCCAGTTGGCGCTCGTAAATGTACACGTCGTTGTTGATCCAGCGCTAGGTCATGGTTCCGTAGGTCACTGCCGGATTGGCCGCGCACAGAGCAGCAAGATATTGAATCAGCAGCACTGCGTCAGTCGAGCCGAAGCTGGTCATACCGTTGCGGTTATACGGGACTCTTCCTCCATTCGTGTCGTTGAAGAGATACTGTTCGTCGCCGTAATAGAGCACCGGCACGCCGCGGCAGGTGAGTAGAAAGCTGATGGCCTGTTTGACCGCCATTCGGTCTGCACCCTGCGACATGATACGCGGATTATCGTGGTTGTCGAAGAAGGTAACCAGATCGTTGGGCTGAGTAAAGGCCTGCGCAGGGATGCTCGACGAACCTGTGTCCTCCAGCGTCAGCTCATTGTCGATATTGTAAAAGCTGGCGTCGGCGCCAAACACATCAGCCAGTTGCCAGTAGAGCGTGTAGTCCAGCAGATTCATCCCGCTGTTGTTGGAAAACTTCACCGAATCCGGATACAGCGCATCTCCGGAGCCTCCATTCCATTCGCCAAAGATGAAGGGTTGTTCTGGCATTCTGGCCGGGCTTGAGGAGCCGCTCCAATTGGCAATAGCATTTTCAAGGCTGTATTCCCATCCCCAGTTCACTTCCAGGGCGGCATCGAAGCGAAAGCCATCGACGCCGTGAGCGAGAAATTGCTCGACGGCGCTCTTGAGATATGAATCGACCCAGGGATTCGTCTGGTCAGATCCGCCAAGCCTTCGAGCGTATCGTACTGCACCTGATAGCGGTCGCTGTAATTCGAGATATTCGGATTGTGATGATAGTAGGGAGTTGTTCCCGTGTCGGTGGAGTAAGTGGTAACCAGCGTCCCGTTGTTATACAGCGATCAATTTTCGCCGGCGTCGATGGGATTGGAGTCGTTGGCGGGAAAATCGACATAGACCCTGATGCCATCGGCGTGAGCTGCCGTTACCAGAGCGTCGAAAGCCGACCAACTGTTTGTGTCGTCGCCAAAGTGCTCGTCAATCTGCATAAAGTCACGCGTCCAGTAGCCGTGGTATCCGGTTTCGCCGTTGCTTGCCCCGGCATTGACGCGAATGTTATTCATCGGCGGCGAGATCCAGATGCCGGCCACGCCCATCGACTTGAGATAGCTGAGCTTCTGCTGAATCCCCGCCAGGTCGCCACCTCAATAAAGGTTCCAATCGGCGTTTGCGGGGTTTGAGAAACCGTTGGAGTTATAGAGGCCGGAACTTTCGGAAGGATTGTCATTCGTTGTATCGCCGTCAAAAAAGCGGTCAGTCACGATCTGGTAGATGAATCCCTGGTGGATGTCCGCAATCGGGGAAATCGCCGGGGCCGCTGGAAGGTTGATGTGTATAAGTGGCCGAGGACACGCTGCTGTTCGTGTAGCCACTAGCTACAGCCAGCGCCTCGATGGTTGTTGTGGTAGATATGGGGATCGGCGCCGAATACGCCGCTGAAGAGGTTGTCGGGGCCGCGCCATTGGTTGTGTAATAGATGGCTGCCCCGCTGGTGGAGTCCGTGATCGCGACGCTCTGCAATGCCGTGTACGTTCCCGCGCTGACTGAAAGCACCGGAGTTGCTGCCTGCGGCATCGTGACCGGCGGAGCGCTGTTTCCACTGCCTCCACTTCCGCAACCTGCCAACAGTGCCACAACCGCCAACATCAGCGGCACACCCTTGAACCGAATCAACCTCCGACCTGCGCTCATCATCGGAATTACTTCGATGGGGAAACTCTTCAATTGAACGCAGATTGGCTTTCTCTCAGCTCCCCACGCATCCATTTTGTTTCAGAGCTTTCCTCAGGACTTCGCCGACTGGCTTATAGGAACAAGAGTTCAATGCACATCGAAAACCGTCATCGACGCGGCCGGCTCTTCAATATGGAGCTTTCCACCGCTGACAATCGGAGTGATTCCCGTGGCCGGCTCCGCGGCTTGAAAGTTCGTACACCCGGCTAGCGCCGTCTCTTCCACCGGCAGATCGACTACCTTGCTTCGTTCGGCCTTGTTCACCACGATCAGCAACCTGCCGATGGAGTGATCCGGCACGCACCCTGCCTCGTCCGGCGAGCGAACAAACGCAAAGACATCCTCATCGGCAAAAAGATTCTGCTCGATCCCTGTTTGCAGCACCGGATAAGCTGCACGCAACTTCAACAGACCGGAAGTCCAGGAAAAGACCTCCTCTTCTGTCGCGGTGCGGCCTGCCTTTGTGAAGGCGTTGTGCGCGTCCCTTTGAAAGCCGCCGGGAAAGTCATGACGGTTGTCCGGATCTTCGCCGCCAGTCATCCCGATCTCATCTCCGGAATAAAGCTGTGGCATACCGCGCAGCGTAACCGCCAGGCCTAACGCCAGCTTCAGCTTTGCCGCAGAGCCGCCGCCTTCAGTCATGAAGCGCGTCGTATCGTGGTTGCCGATGAACGGAACCAGCCGCTCGGGATGCGGGTAGAGCGAGTCCTGACGAAGCACTTTGGCCAGCTCTGTCATGGGTTTGCCCTGAGTCAGGACATTGCGCAGAGCGAAAAACACCGGAAAATCGAAGGGGGTGTCGAGTCCGGTGTCGATACCGCGATGCGCTATTCCTCCGGCAAAGAACGAGGTGACCTCCGGATCGCCGTTGAAGACCTCGCCCACGGCGGTCAGATGCGGATATGCATTGTGAAGCGCGGCATGAAAGTCGTGCCAGAAGGCGCGGCCCACGTAAGGAAAGGTATCCAGGCGGATGCCGTCGAGATCAGCCGTCTCCACCCACCACAATGCGTTCTGGGTCAGGTAGCGCGAGACCAGCGGATTCTCCTGGTTCAGGTCGGGCATGGTATCGGTAAACCAGCCATTGGTGATGGCGTCCCAAGCCTGGCGGGGTACGTGCGGGTCCACCAACTCATAAAAGTCGCCCTGTATCAAGCGATGATTCTCAAGCGTGCCGTGAAACCACTCGGGCGCGGGCGGATCGAGTATCCACGGATGCTCCACTCCGATATGATTGGGCACCAGGTCGATCACCAGCTTCATGTTCTTAGCGTGCAGCGCATCGGAGAGATGCCGGTAATCCGCAAGCGTGCCGAAGTGTTTGTCCACTGCATAGAGATCGGTGGCAGCGTAGCCATGATAAGACTGCGGCATCGAGCCGTTGGATGCCACAGGCGTGGTCCACAGCGCGGTCACGCCAAGCTCCTTCAAATAATCCAGGTGCTGCTCAATGCCGGCGAGATCTCCTCCATGCCAGCCCTTTGCCGCCATGCGATCGTTGCCGGGCTGATTGTGGACCGGATTTCCCTGGGCGAAGCGGTCGGGCATGATGAGATAGAGCACGTCAGCGGAAGAGAAACCGCGATGCGCGTTTTGATCGCGTGAGCGCTCGGCCAGCGGAAAGGCGAGGCTCGCTTGGCCTTGATCGTTCGTGGCCGTCACTCGCAGAGTTTGTGGCGCGGCATCCGCAGTCTTCAGCCACAAGAAAGCCCAATGGCCGTTTTCCGAGACTTGGCTGCGGTCGAGCGTTACGCCTGTGCCGCCGAAAGTAAACCGCGCGCGGTTCAATCCCTCGCCATGCACCAGCAGCATGGGGTCAGAAAGACCAACCCACCAGCCCGGCGGGTCGATCTTGTCAATACGCGGGGCCTGCGCCCAGGCTGCGCCAAGCGCGCCAAAAAGCCAGAAAGCAAGAAATAAATAAGGCCGCATTCGCACAGCATTCTCCACGGACCGTCTCATCATCCAGTGAATGAGCGGTCATATCCTTACTTGCGTTCTTGTGCAGGCAGGAAAGGTTCGGCATTCGTAGCGGTAACAGCTGCACCCTGGATTACGGCGCCGGTTGAGTCCATTACCGTTCCGGTGATATTTCCTGTATCTGACTGCGCACACAGGCTGGGCATCATTAGGCAGGACAGCAGAACCGCAAGGGCCGTAAACAACAAGCGGAAGCGGAGCTGTCTGTTGGGGGGTATAGTCATTCTCTTAAAGGTCACGATGTCCTCAAGAAACAAAGTTGAATAAGCGTTGACTGTTCAGGCCCGAGGATGTGCGCAAACTACGCCTCTCCTCATAACCGAATACGACAACACTCCTGAAGGCTATGAGTGGTCAATTCACACCATGCCAATTTGCCATCAATTGAAGACCTTCAGCTAACTGGTTTATTTTTTATTGATTTGGGGGTGACTTCTCCTAAAACTCTTGCTATTGATCCCTCCGTCAACTAGGAACTGGATGCTTTTTAGCCCGCTTCGGTATACTACCTGCCGGAGACTCGACGGAACCTGATGCTGACAGAAGAGCACAATAACGGCGCCAAGCGGGTGCAGTTCGGCGTTTTTGAGGTCGATCTGAAGAGTGGAGAACTGCGCCGCTCCGGGGTCCGTATCCGGTTGCAAAGTCAACCCTTCAAGCTGCTGGCCTCGCTCCTTGAACATCCCGGCGATGTCGTCTCCCACGAAACGCTCCAGCAACAGCTTTGGGGCGCTGACACCACCGTCGACTTCGACCACAGTCTGGGCATCGCCGTCAACAAGCTGCGCGAAGCCCTGGGCGACCGCGCCGAGAATCCGCGTTTTATCGAGACGCTGGCCAAGCGCGGCTACCGGTTTATCGCCCCGGTCAGGACAATTGAGGAGCCAAGCTCCGCGCAACCATCTGTCCTCCCCTCAACCGGCGCAACCTCCGCGTTGGGAGCGGCGGTCATTGTTCGCTGGCGCTGGGTCGCGGTGTCGTTGGTGTGCGTTTGCCTGGGGCTGGGGCTTGCTTTGCTCCTTCGCTCACCCTCCCGCAGGCCATACAAGGTAGAGCAGATCACCTATTCCGGGCATGTGCTGAAGAATGATCTGGACGTGGAGAGCTTTTCCAGCTCGGCGAGCGACGGCCCGCGAATTTACTTCTCGCACATGGAGAACGGCAACCCTGTACTGGCCGTCGCGCTGGTCGCCAATGGGGAGATCAGCCACTTGCAATTGCCTTCTGAACTTGGCGCACCGCTGATCGGCTCGCTTGCTCCGGATGGCTCCAGGTTGATTATTCACAGCCATTTACAGGCAGATCCCGAGCAGCCATTGTGGATTGTGCCAACACTCGGCGGCAATGTCCGCCGTGTGCCCAACGTGCTCGCTCACGACGCAACCTGGATGCCCGACGGCCGTCGCCTGCTCATCGCCAATGGCAACGAACTGACGATTGTGGAAGCCGATGGGAGCGATCCCCATAAGCTGATTACCACGCCCGGCCGGGCTTTTTGGCTGCGCTGGTCGCCGGATGGGCGTCGTTTGCGCTTTACCCTCCGCGACTCCAAGCGCCAAACCACCGAACTGTGGGAGGTGGCGGCCGATGGGAGTAATCCTCATCCCCTGCTGCCGGGCTGGAGCCAGCCCGCCTCGGAGTGTTGCGGCAGCTGGACCCCCGATGGAAGGGAGTTCGTCTTCCAGTCCTCGCATGGCGGCGGAAGTGAGATCTGGGCGCGCCGCGAGCGGCCCTGGTACCTCGCGGACCGCGAGCCTCGGCAGATCACTAACGACCCCATAGACTATGAGACGCCCAGCACATCGCCGGATAGCAATCGCATCTTCTTTATCGGCGCCAATCCTCAATTCGAGTTGTTGCACGCTCTGCCCAGATCCTCGACGTTCACCGTTCTTGCCCAGAATTTGAGCGCCGCATCCCTGGCTGAATATTCGCTGGACGGCCATTGGGTGGCTTGGCTCAATGCCTCCGATGGCTCCTTGTGGCGCAGCCGCATCGACGGCAGTGAGCGCATCGAATTGACTACCCCGCCGCTACGCATCTTCACCATGAAATGGTCCCCGGACGACCGCCGCCTTGCCCTGATGGCCAAAGTGCCGGGGCAGCCCTGGAAAGTCTATCTGATCGATTCGGAAGGTGGAAAGCTCACGCCCCTGCTCAATGAGGACCGCAACGAAGCCGACCCGGATTGGGCGGCTGACGGCCAGTCGATTATCTTTGGACGGCTGCCGGACCGCATGGACAGCCGCCAGCCCAAAACCATCTACCTTTTGAACTTACAGACCCGCAAGGTGACCGAGATTCCCGGTTCGACTGGGCTTTTTAGTCCACGGCTTTCGCCGGATGGCCGTTATATCGCAGCCATCCGCCTGGACCAAAGAGCGCTCATGCTCTTCGATCGGGCGCAAGAACGCTGGACCGTCCTCACCACCCACGGCGTCGGCGACCCCGCCTGGTCTCACGACGGCCATTCTCTCTACTTTCAAGATTTTCTTGAAAAAGGCAAGCCCATCTATCGCATCGACGTTCCCTCTGGACAGCCGAAATCGGTGGCCACGATCGACAACCTCCTTCCCATTGCCGCAACCGACTACCGCTTGATTGGCCTGGCGCCCGGTGACCTGCCCGTGGTAAGTGTCCATACCTCCACTGTCAACCTTTATAGCGTGGACCTGAACGAACACTGAGGCACTGAGGCGCAGAAATCATCGAGTTGGAAGGAATGGTCTGAAATCGTAGAACATCTTTGTTTCTATGGTGCCGGGAGGGGGGGTCGAACCCCCATGACCTTGCGGTCGGCGGATTTTGAGTCCGCTGCGTCTGCCAGTTCCACCATCCCGGCACATCGATTTACGTTCTAAATATTTGCTTCTAAAGTGGTGGCCAGAGACGGGATTGAACCGCCGACGCCGGCCTTTTCAGGGCCGCGCTCTACCACTGAGCTATCTGGCCTCAGTGCAAACTTCAAGTTGCAGTTCCCTGCACAGATTCCGGCATCGCCGGAGAAGGTGGGCGAATCCAGGGACAGTCGGGTGCAACAACTTTTGTCAGTATACCAACTCCCCGGTTTCCGCGCCAGAAACCCGGAAACAAACCCTTCCCCGCACCGCCCATCCCTGCTCTACACTGGAAGGCATCATGCGCCGACCCATCTGCCTTGCCGCCTGCTTTGTCTTCGCTGCCGCTGCCACCATGGCCCAAACCCAGGCTTCCGCCCATACGCCGACGGGAGAAGCGCGCGCCGCCCGCGCCTACCAGGCCGCCGCGCACGACGGCCCGCTGGCCCTGCGCGCCTTTCTGGATCAGTTTCCCAAGGGCGCGGACCTGCACATCCACCTTACCGGAGCGATTTATGCAGAGAGCTTCATCCGCGATGCAGGCGAGGATGGGTTGTGCGTGGACCCGGCGGCTCTCGGCTTTGCCAAACCTCCGTGTGCACCGCCGCTCGTGCCCGCAGCGACAGTCCTTTCCAATCAGGAGCTTTACGACCGGCTCATCAACGCCTTCTCGATACGCAGCTTTGTTGCCACCCCCGGCTTCAGCGCCCACGACCATTTTTTCTCCACTTTCGGTCGTTTTGAGGGGCTGAGCAAGCGGCATATGGGCGAGTGGGTGGACGAGATAACCAGCCGCGCCGCCGCGCAGAATCAGCAGTATGTAGAGCTGATGGAGACGCCGCCCTTCAACCACGCCGCGCAATTAGCTCACGAAAACCCTCTGCGGCAAGACTCGTCCCAACAGGATTTTGCGCAGCTTCGCCAAGCGCTGCTCGCGCACGGCCTGCGCGACGAGGTTTCCGCTGACCGCGAGGAAGCACGCACCGCCGAGGCGCTTCGCCGCCAGATTGAGCACTGCGGCACAGCCGAGGCCGCGCTCGCATGCCAAGTGGAAGTCCGCTACATCTACCAGGTGCTGCGCGGATTCACGCCCGAGCAGGTCTTCGCACAGACGCTGCTGGGCTTTGAGACCATCCAGGCCAGCATGGAGGCGCGCGAAGCCGGCTTCGTGGGCATCAACTTCGTCATGCCGGAGGACGGCTATCTCTCCATGCGCGACTATACCTTGCAGATGAAGATGCTCGACTACCTGCACTCGGTCTATCCGCGCGTTCACATCAGCCTGCACGCGGGCGAGCTGGCACTCGGCCTGACGCCGCCCGAGGGGCTGCGCTTTCACATTCGCCAAGCCGTCGAGCTGGGCCACGCCGAGCGAATCGGCCACGGCGTGGACGTAATGAACGAGGATGACGCCCCTGGTTTGCTGAAGGAGATGGCCGCAAAACACGTGATGGTGGAGATCAACCTCAGCTCGAACGAAAGCATTCTGGGCATCAAGGGCGCTGACCATCCTTTCCCGCTCTATCGCGCCGCCCACGTTCCGGTCGCGCTCTCGACCGACGATGAAGGCGTCAGCCGCATCGACATCACTCACGAATATGTACGCGCCGCGCTGGACTACCACCTCAGCTACCAAGACTTGAAGCTGTTGGCCCGCACCGGCATGGAGCACAACTTCCTGCCCGGCGCGAGCCTATGGAACGCTCCGGACGCATTTACCACGCCCGCTGCTGCTTGCAAGGCGCAGGTTCTCGGCTCCGAGAAGCCAACCTCGGAGTGCAAGACATTTCTGGACAGGAGCGAAAAGGCCGCTGCGCAGTGGGAGTTGGAGCGGAGGTTTAGAGCGTTTGAAGCGAAGTTCTGATCTTTCCGGCTGAGATGAAATTCAAGGTTTCAGAAGCAAAGCTGGGCGCGCGGGCTGAGCAGCTCGCGTAACTCCATCTTCCCCATTGGCGGCTTCCGTCCTACACTCAAGCAGATGGACAACGAGCGCATCCGCGAGCTCTGCCTGGCGCTGCCACACACGGCGGAGACGCTGAACTGGGGACAGGTCCTGGTCTACTGGGTTGGCGAGCGCGAAATTGGCGGCAAGATGTTTGCCATGACCAACGTTGATGGCATGGAGATCCCCGTCCTGAGCTTCCACTGCGGCCCAGAACGCTTTCACGAACTACTGGAGAACGAGGGGATCTGCCCCGCGCCTCATCTGGCCAGAGCGTGGTGGGTCGCGCTGGAACGATGGGACGCGCTCAAGCCGCGCGAGATTGAGGAAGAACTTGCCCGCGCCCATGCGCTCATTTTTGACAAGCTGCCCAGGCGAACAAAAGCAGTTCTGGCACTTCCAGAAAAAGAGCGCGCCCAACTCATTCGCGCGCGCAAGAAGCTGCTGAGCACGCAGGCCAAGGCCAAACGGGGCTGAATCAGCTCTGGTTTGCACCTGCTCAGCTCCTTGGGTTAGCGTAAGGTCTATGTCTGGTATCTCTCTGGTTTTGGATGGGAAAGTGGCGCTGATCAGCGGCGGTTCGCGCGGCATTGGCGCCGAAACGGTGCGGCTGTTTACCGAAGCAGGAGCGCGGGTGGTTTTCAGCTATCACCGGGCGCGGCAGCAGGCAGAGGCGCTGGCGGCCGAGTGCGGCGGCCTGGAGCGATGCGTGGCCATCGAGCAGGAACTGAGTACGCCCGCCGACGGCCGTGCGCTGGTGGCCGCAGCCGTGGCCGCCTTTGGCCGCCTGGACGCGTTGGTGGCCAATCACGGCATCTGGCCGCCCAGGAACGCGCCCATCGCCACGATGGACGAGAGCCAGTGGCGGGGCACCCTGGCTGTCAATCTTGATTCGGTTTTCGGGTTGGTGCAGGCCGCGGTGGCTCAGATGGATTTGCAGAATCGGCAGCGGCGGTCAGCGGACGAGGCTGCGGGCCACATCGTGCTGATCAGCTCGACTGCCGGGCAGCGCGGCGAGGCCAACCACGCCGACTACGCCGTGACCAAAGGCGCGATCATCAGCCTCACCAAGAGCCTGTCAAGCGAACTGGCGCCCAGGGGCATTCGCGTGAATTGCGTGGCACCCGGCTGGGTCAATACAGAGATGTCAACTGCTTCGCTGGGTGATCCCGTGCTGGGACCGAAGATCGCAGCTGACATTCCGCTGGGCAGGGCAGCGCACGCGCGGGAGATCGCCGGGCCGGTACTCTTTCTGTGCACGCCACTGGCCGGCTTCATCTCCGGCGAAGTACTCAACGTGAACGGCGGCGCGGTATTGGTTGGGTGAGAGGAAAAGAGAAAACCATGCGCAGAGTTTTTCCGGTGGTGCTTGCGTTGATGCTGCTTGCCGCGCCGCCGGCCACGAAAGCGCAAGCTGCCGAAGACGCTGGCCAAAAGACCGGACGCCAAGCGCGCGCGACGCTGGACGCAATGGTGCAGGCTCTGGGCGGCCAAGCCTGGCTCAAGATGAAGAACCAGATGCGGCAGGGGCGCGTGGCCGCCTTCTTTCACGGCAACCCATCGGGGGAAAACACAGACTTTTGGGAGTATCACGCGTGGCCCGACCACGACCGGTTCGAGTACAGCAGGCATCGCGACGTAGTGCAGTTTTACGTGGGGCGCGCGGGACTGGAGGTAACTTACAAGGGCAAAGCGCCGCTGCCCCAGGAGCAGGTGGACGACTTTCTGCGCCGCCGCGACCACTCCATCGAAACCGCCGTGAAGGCGTGGCTCAACGACCCTAAAACCATTTTGATCTACGAAGGCCAGCACCTGGCCGAACGCCACATGGCCGACCAGGTGACGCTGATCTCCACTGAAAATGAGGCCGTTACCATCCTGATCGACGTCGAAACTCACCTGCCGCTGCGCCGGAGCTTCGAGTGGAGCGACCCGGTCTACAAGGACAAGAACCTGGACGCGGAGGAGTACGACGACTACCACACAGTGGATGGATTTCCGACGCCATTTATCCTCACACGCTACAAAAACGGCGAGATGATCCGGCAATACTTTGTGGTTCACGCCGAGTACAACCAGGAGCTGGCGGCCGATTTCTGGAGCGTGGACGCGGCCGAGAGGCGCATCAAGAAGTAGCCGCGCGCGCACAGGTTCACAGAGTATGTGTTGAGTATGTGTTGCGGTGAAGCCGCAGGTTATAAGTGTTTTAGTATGAATGTTTTATGGGCGGCTCCACAGTTTCACAGAATTAGTGGTTTTTTGTGTTTCCGTGTAGGCTGCTTGTTTAAGCTATTGATATTGAATAGGTTAGTTGAGCCTCCACAGTTTCACCTGTAAAAAACCGCAAAATTTATTGTTTGGGATTTGGGGAGTCTTCGGCTGGTATGTAACTGGAGGGGTTGGAGTTAGGGACGGGGAAGCGCTGGCAAATGACAGCTTCTGGGGCGTGTTTTGATGTGATGGCGGACGAACGCGGAGAGTGGAAGTGTCGCGTTGGGCTGCCCAAACCCGCGCCGGCGGTAGGCATCGTTGGGAATGGTAACGGTGAGGTTGCGCATGGCTTCTCCTGCTTCTCTTATGGATGAAGAGGTTCGTACTTTTTTCTCTTCTTTACCAGTGTGCGCGGGTGGAGGGTTATTTTCGGCAAAGCACTGCGGCAAGTTAGCAAGTCAGCGAGTCAGCGGACGGTTTGCGGCCCAGGGAGCAGACCGGGCTTGTGCTGAATCGAGACCTGCGCGATGTGACCCACCCGCTGGGAGAACGGGAATGCCGAGTCGAGATTCTTGGTTTCCCACCCTTGAATCAAAATGCGATTCTAGAATCTGGCACTCGTCAACAATGCGTGGCGCAAAGGCGACTTTCCGTTACAAATCCGTTCCTCAATGAGTTAACTGTCGATTTGGCGTAAAGCCAGAATCCATTCTGACGCAATCGGCGTTTACCGTTCCGAATCTGTGGCGCTAACGGTGGCTTACGGATTGTAGGTTCCTCTAGAAGAGTCGCGCATTGAGGGTTCCATTCTGGTTTGCTGGCGCCAGGCACCTTGACACAGGGGCAGAATGGGTTTCTACTGAAGCGTTGGTTGTGGTGAAGGAGTTCACCCTTAACCGCTGTCCATTCCAATAGGCCGGACAGATGATAACTCCTGACAGGGAATCCTGTTACGGAGTTGTGTCCCGGCCGAGTTCCCTGAACGACAATTTAGGAGTTTGTGCTCATGGCAAACACTTGGGCTCTTTGTGCGCTCTGGGTGGGTCTGGCATTGGCGGCAACGCTGTTGGCGATCTGGTTCAAGATCTCGACGGCGCTTTCTGAGATTGTGGTCGGCACGGTGGCCCAACTGGTCATCGGCGTCTTCCTCACGGGGTTCTTTGGTTTCGCGCAGGGCGGGCTGGCCGGCAATACGCAATGGATCACGTTTCTGGCCGGGACCGGCGCTATTGTTCTGACCTTTCTTGCCGGTGCGGAACTCGATCCGGCAATCTTCAAAACCAAGTGGCGTGAAGCGTCGATCATTGGCTTGGCGGGATTCTTCGGCCCCTTTCTCGGTTGCACGGCGATCGCACATTATGTACTGCACTGGGCGATCATGCCTAGCTGGCTGTGCGGCGTTGCGCTTTCCACAACCTCGGTTGCCGTGGTCTATGCGGTGATGCTGGAATTGGGATTTAACGTCACCGAATATGGCAAGGCAATTCTAGCCGCCTGTTTCATCAATGACCTCGGAACCGTGATTGCACTCGGATTGATCTTTTCTCCGTTCACCATCAAGACGCTGATCTTTGTGGTGGTTTCCGTCGTAGTATTTGTAGTCCTACCATTTCTCACGCCGCGCTTCTTCAAGAAATACGGCGGGCGCGTCTCCGAGCTTGAAGCCAAATACCTTCTCTTCTTCCTCTTCGCGATGGGCGGACTTGCCGTGTGGGCAGGAAGTGAAGCGGTTCTTCCCGCGTACATGATCGGCATGGTGCTGGCGGGAACGGTCGGAAAAGACCATTCGCTAATCCGTCGCCTCCGCACACTTACGTTTGGATTGCTCACGCCGTTCTATTTCATCCGAGCCGGATCGTTTGTCTCTGTAACGGCACTGATGGCTGCTCCTGTGACGCTGCTCGTCTTGTTTGGAGCGAAGTCGCTGTTCAAGGCGCTTACGGTGTACCCGGCAGTCAGAATTCACAAGTATGACGGCAAGGCTGGAGCCTACTACACGCTGATGATGTCAACCGGCCTCACCTTCGGCACCATCTCGGCATTGTTTGGCCTCAATCATCAGATCATATCGCAGGCGCAGTATTCCTATATCGTGGGCACGGTCATCGCCAGCGCCGTGATTCCAACCATGATTGCAAACTCGTTCTTTCTTCCCCGGCATCTTCTTCCCCACGCACTGAAAAACGCGAAAACAGAGCAGTCAATTCAGCGGCCAGTCCCCGCAGAAGAAGGATAGGTGAAACGAATGGGAAGCCCGGCTTTTGTTGGAATTCAGAGGATACTGGTTGCATTCGACGCGTCTCCACATGCGGAGCACGCTTTGGATGTTGCCCTGTCAATGGCGGGGGATATGAAGGCCAAGCTCTTCGTCCTTGCCGTGATCCGGCCACCGGAACCCGCCGAGAGCGCGGAGTTTCATGCGGTCCTCGAAGAAGGGCAGGAACGTTTTGAGCGAAGCTTCGTCCCGCTCCGCGAGCGCGCCAAGCAAAAAGAGATTGAACTCGAAACGGATATTATCCTCGGCCATCCGGCGGAACAGATCATCCACAAAGCAGACACGATCCAGGCCAGTCTTATTGTGATGGGCAAACGCAGCCACACGATCCTTCATCGCTGGATGCTGGGCTCGAACTCGGAGCGCGTTCTAAGGTATGCGCACTGCCCGGTGATGATCGTCCATTGAATGGAGCTTTAGCGATGAAGATCGCAAATCGAAAGAACGAAGACAGGCGGCGTCGCCAGTCAGATTGCGGACCGATAATGCCGTTCATCAGCAACTCACCGATGTTTTCACAACTGTCGGCCTTGAGGCCGGGAAAAGGTAGTCATCATGTCTGAAATTGCAGAGCTTGAAGCCCTCGAAATCCTCGATTCCCGCGGGAATCCAACGCTTTCGGTCACAGCAACCCTGGCTAATGGTGTAAAGGCAACAGCAAAGGTTCCATCCGGTGCGTCCACCGGAAAGCGGGAAGCAGTCGAACTCCGCGACGGCGACAAGGCACGCTATGGAGGCAAGGGCGTACTGAATGCGAGAAACCACGTGAACGGTGAGATTCAAAAGGCCGTGCACGGATTCGATGCCGACGACCAGAAGGCATTGGACAAGAAACTGTGTGAACTCGATGGGACACCGAACAAAGCGCGTCTCGGAGCCAACGCGATTCTGGGCGTTTCTCTCGCGGTCGCACGGGCCTCCGCCGCTGACCACGGCCTGCCGCTCTATGCGAGCCTGGGAGGCGAGAAAGCCAATCTGATTCCTGCGCCGTGGTTCAACGTACTCAATGGCGGAAGCCACGCGGACAGCAATGTGGACTTTCAGGAGTTCATGATTTCTCCCGTCGGTACGCCCAGCTATAGCGAAGGCTTACGAGCAGCAGCTGAGACCTTCCACGCGCTGAAGGCTGTCCTGCATAAGAAGGGCTACAACACGGGCGTCGGTGATGAAGGCGGATTCGCGCCACAGTTGAAGTCCAACGAAGAGCCCATCGAACTGATTCTTGAAGCGATCCAGAAGGCCGGTTACAAGCCGGGCAAGGATGTAGTGATCTTCCTCGACCCTGCCACCAGCGAGCTTTTTGAAGACGGCGTCTATGCGTTTGATAAGTCAGACAAAAGCAGGAAGTCGCCGGAGCAGATGGTTGACTTCTGGAAGAGTTTGCTTGATCGCTATCCAGAGATCTGGGGCATCGAAGATGGTGTTGCGGAAGATGATCACGCCGGCTGGCAGCTCATGACGAAGACGCTCGGCGGGCGGATTCAGTTGATCGGCGACGACAACTTTGTCACAAACCCCACAATCTTTCGCCAAGGCATCAAAGACGGGATCGCCAACGCGATTCTGATTAAGCTGAACCAAATCGGCACCCTGACGGAAACGCTCGAATGCATTCAGATTGCCCGCGAAAATGGCTATGGCGCAGTCATCTCTCACCGTTCGGGTGAGACCGATGACACGAGCATCGCCGACTTGGCCGTGGCCGCAGGAATGGGTCAGATCAAAACGGGCTCGACCAGCCGCGGTGAACGCATCGCGAAATACAACCGTTTTCTGGAGATCGAACACGAACTTGGCGCAAAGGCCCGCTACGCAGGCGCCAGCGTATATGAGCGCTGGCACAGGGCAGTAAAGGCATAGCAAGCAACTGTGGGTGTTGGAGTCCACCTTGTGACCGCCAACTGGGCAGATGACTCCTCGAAGATGAACAACACTTGGAGGAGTCATGCCCGACGCCGCATCGGAAATCGCGCGAACTCGATTTGTTGGGGAACTCAATGATGTGCAGCGGCGGCGCCTGGGTGCAACCTGCAAATACATCGATGGCCTGCTCTGCGATATTGAGCACGCCCTCCATTCGCCGGAATCGGAGTCACCATTTCCGCACTATGTGGTGGATGTCACTCCTGCACAGGTACGGCTGATAGAAGATCACATTCGCCGTCTTCGCGCTCAACTGTTGAGAACCTTGGACTGGCAGCACATGAAGCCGAAACTGCCAGAGATTCCGGTATCACGATCGTTGATAACGGACCTTGGCTTTGTGGAGATCGCTGTTGAGGAACTGAGGCCACGCCACATGCGCGGTTGCGGTGCCGTTCCCGAAGACGCGATCAGCGGTTTGAATGAGGTCGTCGATGAACTTCGGTCCTTACTGCACAGCATCATCCGTAGTATTCGCGAGGAACTGGGATTGGATCAGCAATCACACTTCAGTGAGCGTGAAGAGACGGGCAAGGAGAAATAAGGCTTCCGTGCGGTGTGGTTTGGTGATTGCAGAGGATATTTGATGAGGACACATAGACAACTGGTTCTCTACCAATCAATCTTGCAGGTTCTGCAGGAATCTGGATGCCCGTTCTGTCGCTTCCTGAAGGAATATCAAACCGCTCGCCTGCAGAACCATCCGAAGGAGAGTATTCACCGTCTGTGCAACTTTCACACCTGGGGTCTGGCCGCTGTTCAAGATGCTCCTGCCGCAGCGCAGGTGTTCATCAAGTTGGTCAATGAGGAGGATTTCCCCTCGAAAGCGGAATGCGACATTTGCAGGGAGGTACTTGAAGAGGAGGATTTGCGTATACGCGAATTCGTGAACTGTCTGTCCCGAGCAGATGTGTCTCGTTGGCTGCGAAGTTCCGCTGTGCTATGTATCCCACACGGGGAAAAGCTGCGCCGGCAGGTTCCGCCTGAGCTCTCTGCCCGAGTTGACGCCATCATTCAGAACAATCGCAGACAGTTGGCACAAGATCTGCAACAGTTGCGTGATGAACCAGAATCAGAGAGAGCCGGATGGGGAGCACTTGGTCGTGCTGCCGAGTTCCTTGTCTCGCAACGCGGACTACATTCCTGAGGGGGGGACCTATGTTGAGTGCCGGAAAGGCAGTGAAGGTTTCAATCTATCTGAGCGAGGGTTCGAAACATCATGGGGTTCCAACGTATTCGAGCATCCTTGACTTTCTATTTTACCGGGGGGTCTCTGGTGCAAATGTTATGAAAGGAATTGCAGGGTTTGGGGCAGATCATCATATGCACTCGGCGAGCATCGTCGAGATTTCAGATCACGTGCCTCTGAAGATTGAATTCATTGAATCTCTCGAAAAGGTGAACGAGTTGCTCGGAAAGCTGGAGGAGTTGGCCGGTACTGGAATGATCGAGGTTCAGGAGACCACCGTTGCGAAACCAGCACAGGTCTCGAAGCAAAAAAAGCTGGTCCCGCCCGCTCACGTGAAAATCGAGGGCAAAGCGAAGATGATGCGCATCTATGTTGATGAGGCAGACCACTGGAAGGACAAGCCACTTTACAAAGCACTTGTAGAAGCCATGCGCGCCAACGACATTGCCGGCGTCACTGTCTACCGCGGCATCCTCGGCTATGGCGCACACCGGCGGATGCACAAGGACAAAGCCCTGCACCTATCGCATGATTGCTCGATCATGCTCTCGGCCGTAGATACAGAGGAGAAGCTCCGTTCCTTTCTTCCGCTTGTGGATCAGATGGTGGAAGAGGGCCTTGTTGTCCTTTCAGACGTGGACATCATCAAGTACTCTTACCGCGCACTGGACGTTGATCTGACGGAGTCTGTGCCGGGCAACCCTTCTGTATGAGGGGAGATTCAACCATGAAAGAACAATTCCAAGCGCGCATGTTGCGTATTCATTTCGGCGAAGGCGACAAATGGCAGGGCAAGCCTCTGCATGAAGCGATTGCCGCCAAGTGTAAGGAACTAGGAATGGCTGGCGCTACCGTGTATCGCGGAATCGAAGGCTACGGCGCAAGCACCAGAATTCACCATTCAAGTCATTGGACGTTCTCCAAGGATGCGTCGATCATGCTGACTGTCATCGACCGTGAGGAACAGATCGAAAAGTTGATTCCCCATCTCGATGTCATGGTTGAGGAGGGTCTCATCGCCATGTCCCGCGTTGATGTCATTCGATTCTCGCGGACTTCTACTAACGAGCTAGCGCTGGTCTAACAGAACCCAGATGGACATGATGGCTAACTCCGCGATGCAGGAATATAACAGCAGTTCGACAGCGCAGGATTACGGTCGCATTCCGACTGAGACATCCGTGCCTATGGACGGTGCCTCTCGTCTATTGCGACTCGCCAATCTGGCCCAGGAAGTTGGGGCGGAGTCTGTCGCCGAGGAAGCCCGTGAGCTTGCGGCGCGGGTTTCCGAAGGACGCTTTTATGTTGCTTGTATCGGTCAGTTCAAGCGCGGTAAATCCACCCTGCTCAACGCTCTCATCGGCCACACAATTGTTCCGACCGGGTTTGTTCCGGTCACAGCGGTGCCTACCGTGATTCGATATGGCGACGAACCTCACGCACGTATCCGTATGCGCGACGGGGTTTGGCAAGATGTTGACCTGATCGACTTGAAAGAATACGTAACCGAGGAACTCAACCCCGAAAACAAAAAGGCCGTGGATGGCGCGGAAGTATTCGTGCCCAGCCCTTTGTTGTCATCAGGAATGTGTTTTGTGGATACGCCGGGTTTGGGTTCGGTGTTCACAGGAAACACGGCAACCACGCAGGCATTCATTCCCCACATCGATGCAGCATTGGTTGTGGTCGGAGCCGATCCGCCGATTGCGGGCGAGGAGTTGGCGCTGGTGGAATCCATCGGCACTCAAGTTCAGGATCTAATCCTGGTGATCAACAAAGCCGACCGTACCAGCGATCCGGAGCGTGCGGCGGTGGTCAAATTCACGCGCGAGATTCTGGAAAAGCGGCTGCATCGTCCGATGGGCGAGGTTTTTGAGGTGAGTGCCGCCGAACGGATAGAAAACAGCGGGCCGTTGCGGGATTGGGAAAGACTATTGGCCAGTCTGCATCACCTCGTTGAAGACTCGGGCAGGAATCTCGTTCGCGCCGCTTGCGACCGAGGCCTTCAGCGCTTAAGCGAAGAACTGCTGGCGATTATCAGTGAGGACCGTGACGCGCTTCAGCGGCCCATCGAAGAATCCGAGCAGCGCATCGAGCTGATGAAGGAAACCATCAGCGAGGCTGAGCGCTCCATGCGCGAGCTGGATTACCTGTTTATGGCGGAGTTTCATCGGATTTCGGACCTCTTTGGTGAACGTCATCAGAGGTTTTTCCGTTCCGCGTGGACGGAATCTGAAACAGAATTTGGTAAAGAGCTACCGTCCGTACCCCTCGGATTTGGCCCGCGCTATCGGCGCCGACTGATGCACCTAGCCCAAGAGATCTCGCAACGCAAGGTTATGCCTTGGCTCAAACCTGAGCAGGAGGAGGGCGAGCGCCAATACAACGCCGCGGCCCTTCGATTTGTGGAGATGGGAAACAACTTTCTGAAAACGTTGGCGGCTGCTGGTCTCAGCGAACTGACGCGGATGCCCCATGCGCTCGATCCGGAGAAGGGCTTGCGCGTACGTTCCAGTTTCATCTTCGAGAAATTCATCGGAACTGCGCAACCCCCATCCCCACTGCGCTGGCTCGCAGACATCTTTTTATCGCTTATGGGGGGACGCAAATTCATTACGAACGAGGCTCGAGAATTTCTGCGGCATCTGTTGGAGGTGAACAGCGCACGCATACAAAACGATGTTCTCAATCGCATTCAGGATAGCCGGGGGCGCTTGGAGGCCGAAATCCGCAAGCTGCTCCACGAAATCAGCCGCATTGCAGAACAGGCGCTTGACCGGGCGCGCAAAGTCAAAGAAGAAGGAACTCCCGCCGTACAGTCAGCAGTTGAACGGCTCAACCGAATAGAACGGGATGTTTCGGCACTCGTCTAATTCCGTCCAGCCACGGGACAGAAAAGGCGAAGGAAACTGCCTGAGGAGGACATGAGCAACTCTGCCCATTATGCGCCGAGCCCTGAGTATCTGAGTTGCGTCGAACGCGAAGAAGAGATGGCGTGTCACCGCGCGGAATATACGGCTATGCTTTAGTTCAGCAGCGGCTAGCCATTGGTCCACTGAATCCTTCACCCATGCCGGCATCGGGACCGTTCGGACATGGCCGCCTTTTCCAACCAGATCGACGATTGCCCAATGTTCCTGACGAATCTGAATGTCGTCGATGTCTAAGGCTGCGAGTTCCGCTCGTCTCAAACCACAGCCAAGAAGAATGGAAATCATCGCAAAGTCACGCTTGTTTCTAAGCCCATCGCCGTCAGATTTGTCGACGAGTAATTGGGTCTGATCGATATTCAACCAGTTGCCAGATCGCTGGCCCAGATGCTTGACTCCCTTCACACGCCGGATACCTGCCGCCAATTCAGGGCTCAGCAGATCGGAATCTGCCGCTTCATAGGCAAGGCGCCGCACTGCAGCAAGCCTCTGGTTGATAGTTGCGGATGCCAATCCGAGGCTCTCCAAATAGAGTCGAAATCTGAGCACAACGGTACGATTGGACGCGAGGCGTGGTTCCGAGCAGTACCAGGCGATGAATTGGTCCATCGCAAAGCGATAGTTGCGTCGTGATTGTGGAGAGCTCAGGCTGTTGAGCACGGATGCTTTTGCGTGGTCGAGATCCGGCAGGCGGAGGACGATCTTCCGATAGTTGGGCTTTGATTTTTTCTGCGCATACAAGCGGCCTCCTTGCCGCAAGTATGGCAGCCTTTTCAAGGTCAATTCCGCGCCGTAATCGACCCAGCCCGATGGTTAATTCCAAACAGCTTAGATAAAGTAACTTTAGGAGTTCAGGCTGTCATCTGTTGGTCTGCGCTTGAATTTCGAGCAGCTTGCGAATGCGCGGCTTTACGCTTCCCGGCTGCGGGGCAGGCAGCAGAGCGAGTCCTTCCCTGGCCGTAGCACGGCTCTTCTCGATTTGGCCGGTTTCGCGATAGGCCTGGGCGAGGGTCAGCAACATCGAAGGCGACTTGCCGTGGGTCAAAGCAACGGCGCGCCCGGCGAAGTTGAGGGCCGTTTTCGGCTCCCGCAGAGATGCAGGTTCAACGATAAGAAGATCGCCAGCAGCCATATCCAGCGTCGTAGGAGATGCCTGATCTCTTGCGACAAGCAACTTCAAGGAGGCGAGGCCAGTTCTTGCCACCGCTGCCGCCTCAGCGGAGGAGCGCAAGATTGATCTGACCGTGCCAAGATGTACCTGAGCGTTCGCCAGAACCGGTGTGTACTCCTCGTTGGAGGGATCTTGCTTGATCATTTTCTGCAGAATGGCGACCTCTTGAGCCAATACTTTTCCTGCGGAGTCAAGATTACCGCGCCGGTCGGCGGGAGAAACAGAGCGGGCCGGATCGGCCGCGGTTTCAAAAGCTACTGCCTGTTGGTTCAGGCCGGTTTGCACATCGAAGAGCGCGCGCAGGTCCAGCGGGTCCGCGGCTGAAAGATGCTGGAGCATTTCGGTGACCTGAGCATAGAGCGCATGGGCCTCAGAATATCTTCCCAACTCCACCAAAACCTCGGCCTCGCCTTCCATAAGCGAATCGCGCACACGCAGGATGCGCATACTGTCCTGTTCCTCTTTGGATAAGGCCGAGACACGTTCCAGACCGATCTGAAAATCCTTGTGAGCCTGCGCCGGATCGGTCTCGCTCTCAGTTTCGGCGATCTTCAACCGCGCAATCACAACAGCCCGATGGGCGCGTTGAAGGTTGGGGTCGATACTCAAGGCGCGATTTGCTAGCTCAACATCCTTCTGGAGAGCTTTCAAAGCGCCAGGAATATCGTGGAGGCTTTCATTGCCGCCCTGGCCTAACTCATCTCCCAGTACGCCGTATACGCTGGCTGCATCGCAGAGTTGAGTTGGCGTGGCGCCTGGAAGCGCGATAATGCGCTCGTTGGCCGCGATCGATGCCTGTATGGAAGCAATGGCTTCAGGCATGCGTGTCGTGCCTAATAGAATTTCGCTGCGATATGCCAGCGCGAAAGCATAAGTATGCAGGGCCTCGCGATCCTTCGATCCATTGGCCGTCAGCGGTTCAACCAGAGAAATCGCCTTGTCCATGCTGGCCAAAGCGCCGTTGAAATCGCCGAGATTTTGGGAGTAAGTATTTCCTTGAATGTTTCCCAGCTTTGTGTACGCATCGGCGAGATCCAGTTGCATCTGGCGATTTCCGCGGGAGTCTTTGGCGGTGCGGTCCAGGTGCTCGAGAACGCGCGTGATCAGAAGTTTCTGCACTCCTGTAGTGCCGGGCAACTGCTGAATCGCCTCGTCCAGTTCGGTGAGCAGGCTGTTGCTCAACTGGCGCAGATCGGCAGCGCTGGCCTCGGCATTGCGGCGCTCTTGATTGGCCACTTTGGCCTGCCATGCCACGCCAATCACTCCGGCTAACATGGAAGCGGCCAACAGAACTGAACTCACCACAGTGATGCGATTGCGGCGAATGAATTTGGCTGCCTTGTATCGAAAAGTTCCGCGTCGCGCAGCTACAGGCATTCCGTCCAGCCAAGCGCGAATGTCGGCGGCCAGTTCGATCGCGGTACCGTAGCGCTCGGCGGGTTCCTTGCGCAGCGCCTTCATCAGGATGGCGTCCAGATCCGCATCCAGCCGCCAGTCGAGAGTCTTCAGCGGCTCTGGTTTGCGCGGCGGCTTTTCACAGATAACGCGCAGCAATTCTTCCGTTGTCAGTTCCGCAAGCTCATAGGGATGCTTGCCAGTCAGCAGCAGATACAAAAGAACGCCGAGCGAGTAAGTGTCCGAGGCCGCCGTCACGGGTTTGCCGAGCACCTGTTCCGGACTGGCGTACTGCGGCGTAAAGGATTGGTAGCCCTCGCGCGTCAGTCCGCTGCCCGCGGCGGCATACGATGGAGAGAGCAGCTTGGCGGTGCCAAAGTCCAGCAGGCGCGGCGTACCGTCGGCTGCTACGAGAATGTTGTCGGGCTTGAGATCGCGATGCACTACGAAGTTCTGATGGGCGAACTGCACGGCCTCGCAGACTTGAAGGAAGAGCTTCAGCCGCAGTCGCAAAGAAAGATTTTCCCTTTTACAGAATTGCTGGATGGGTACGCCGTCGACGAATTCCATCACCAGATAGGGATCGCCGCTGCCGGTGACTCCGCCATCCAGCAGCCGCGCGATGAAGGGATGCTGAAGGCCGGCTAGAATCTGCCTCTCCTGGCGAAAGCGTTCGCGGAAAAGGCCAGTGGCCAGCGGCAGGTCGATCAACTTAATGGCGACCTTCTGTTCGAACTCGCCGTCGGCGCGATGCGCCAGATAGACGGCGCCCATGCCGCCGCGCCCCAGTAGGCTATCCAGCACATAGGGGCCGATCCGCCTGCCAGCCGATTCAGTGGGCTGACCAGCCTCACGTTCCGAAAGCAGCGCGGCTGTTTGCTGCTGTTCCATTTCACTGGCGTTGAGCAGCAGTTCAACCTCGGCGGCCAGACCGATGTCCCCTTCGCACCGGGCATGGATCAGTTCCGTTCGCGCCTCTTCCTCGACCGCAAGGGCCTCGTGAAAGATGGCCTCAATGCGCAGAAAGCGGTCTGTTGGGGAATCCATATCGACTCAATCCTAGTTTGCGATTTGCGGTCAACATTCAGAATGCGTAAAACAGCCAAAGACCGGCTCACTCCGGCGGATGACCCTTCAGTTAACCGGGATAGAGACGGCTATAGAGCCAGCCGCGGATGAATTTGAGATCACGCTTGACGGAGGATAGAGAGCGATGCGTCAGTTCGGCGGTCTCCTCGGCGGTGCAGCCCAGAAAGTACCGCAGTTCCACAAGCTGAACTTTACTGGCATCCGCCTGGCCGAGTTCGTCGAGGGCGCGATCCAAGTCGAGCAGTTCCGGGCTATTGATATTGACCCAGGCCATATCGTCGCTTAGCGCAACACGGTTCAACTCGCCGCCTCGCGAAAGCGTTTGCATCTCGCGCGCGTGATCGATCAGGATCATCCGCATCACCTTGGCGGCGAAAGCATAAAAATGGCTGCGATCCTCACCCACCGCCTGCTTCTGGTTCAACAAGCGCAGGTACAGTTCGTGGACCAACACTGTGCCTTGCATCACGTCGGGATTACGCTCGCGGCGAATGTAGGCCGCCGCCACCTCGCGCAGGTGCGGATAGACCAGCGGCATCAGTTGTTGAAAGGCCGACGGCTCGCCATCCTTCCACTTTTTCAGCAGGACTGTGATTTCTCCCATGGATGCTGGCAAATCCGCCTCCGTGCATGGGCTGCAGCAGCAATTTCCTGAGTCGATGCTATCGCGCTTTGGCGGCGGATTGCTCCAATATATCCCGATTTTAAAAAAAGTGCGAATTTCCAAGCGAGGAGTGGACCGTTTTCGCTCCTCTTCCCGCCTTCTGGGTGAGAGGCAAGATCAACCCTGCCGCCGTGAAGGAGAAAAATGCTCGAATCCATCTTCAGTTTCCTACATCTCTCGTTCGACACATACTCATTTCCGAAAAGGTCATCCAACTTACAGGGATGGCTGGCGGCCGGCCTTCTGCTTGCTGGCTTGTTCCTGACCTGCGGAGAGGCTTGCGCAGGAACGGCTTCCGCGCCGGCCTCATCCGATGCCGCCAAGCATATGGCGGCCAACTTCGGCAAGATACCGCTCAGCTTTGAGCCCAATCGCGGTCAGACGGACCCGAGCGTGCAATTCTTGTCGCGAGGCCCGGGTTACTCGCTCTTTCTCACCCAGGATGAAGTCGTTCTCAACCTGGAGCGGCAACGGATGGCTTCCCCATCGCAGACGCCGGGTAGCCAGCCCGGCGTCGCCACGGCCGACACGCTGCGCATGAAGCTAATCGGCGCCAATGCCCAGGCCTCCGTTACGGGGCTTGATCCGCAATCCGGCGTGGTCAGCTACCTGATCGGTAACGACCCCAAGAAATGGCACAGCGCCATCCAGACCTTCGGCAAGGTCAACTTTGCGCAGGTCTATCCCGGCGTGGATTTGGTCTTCTACGGCAATCAGCGGCAACTGGAATACGACTTCGTGGTCGCCGCCGGAGCCGACGCCAGCCGCATCGGCTGGCAGATCGACGGCGCCAAGCCCACCATCGACGGCGACGGCAATCTCGTTCTCAGCGCCGCCAACGGTCCGGCCGGCTTCAAAAAGCCGGTGCTCTATCAGATGGACGGCGACAAGAGAATCGCGGTCGAGGGAGCATTCACCGTCGCCGGCAACCGCATCGGATTTCAGATTGGCAGCTATGACCACGCCAAGCCGCTCATCATCGATCCGGTGCTGACCTATGCCACCTATCTGGGCGGCAGCAGCCTTGACGGGATAGGCCGCGGGTCAGGATTTTTCACAACAAGCGACTCCAGCACTACGCAAGGCCTTGCTGTTGACAGCGAAGGCAGCATCTATGTAGCCGGTTGGACGTATTCCACAGACTTCCCCACCAGAAATTCTTATCAGAGCTCTTCGCCGGCAAAGATGTCGGGCTCTAACTGGACTTCAGTTTTTGTGACCAAGTTCAGCGCGGATGGCAGTTCGCTCGTCTATTCCACTTATCTTGGCGGCAACGGCTATGATTACGGCTACGCCATTGCGGTGGACTCCAATGGCGAAGCGTTTGTTACAGGATCGACAACCTCTCCGGACTTTCCCACGACCGCGGGCGCATACCAAACCATCTGCTCCCCGCAGAATGACGCGTATAAGGGCTACCAAGAGGATTCGAGTTGCAGCTCTTTTTACAATCCCTCGGTTTTCGTGACCAAGCTCAACGCCGCAGGAACCGGACTGGTTTACTCCACATTCCTCGGTGGACATGGGTCCTCGATAGCCTATGCCATTGCTCTGGACGCCGCCGGTCATGCCTATATTGGCGGCACCGTGCAGGAAACTTGTGATTCAGTTTGGGGCAGTACAACAGGAGAGGTCTACCCGTACTCATGTTTCCCCACCACTACCGGCGCGGTGATCAGCGGGACGGCGCTTCCGAATGCTGGCCACGTATTTGCCTTTGTCTCCGTCTTTGATCCGGCCGGCGCCAACCTGCTCTATTCCACCGTCTATGGCGACAAGAATGCGCTGTGCGTCAACCACTCCGTCAACGGCTCCACCGTGTACTGCAATACAGCCGGCGAAACGGTCGCAGATACGATTGCGGTCGATGCCGGCGGAAACTTCTATATCGCAGGCATTACCGATGGCAGCGCGCTGCCCACCACCGCCGGCGTAATTCAACCCACCTCTGGTCCCTTGGCCGTACCCAATACCCTGGAAACGGGGAACACGCCCATGCTCAACGCTTTGCGTGGTTTCGTCGCCAAGTTCAATCCCGTCACAGCACCTGGCGGCGCTTCGCTGGCCTATGGCACGTACCTGGGCGGAGCAATAGGGGGGGCGGCAGACATGCCTCGTGGCATCACCACCGATGCCGATGGCAATTCTTATATCGCCGGTATAACGATATCGCCCGACTTTCCGGTCACAGAAGGCGCCTATCAGACTTCCTGCATTCTGGTGGACGAAACTTGCCGCGATAAAGACTTTGTGACCAAACTCAACCCGGCCGGCACTTCCATTGTGTGGTCCACTTACGTCGGTGATCTCACCCTCAATGGCGCCGTATTCGGCTCCGGTCCCATTCAACTGGATGCAAACGGCAACGTCTACATCATCGGAACAGCGACGGAAGGCTTTCCTACGCTCAACCCTGTTGAATCCGCATTCGGAGGCAATGGGGAGCTGTTTGTTTCTGAGTTAGACCCCACCGGTTCCAAGCTGCTCTTCTCCACGCCGGTTGGCGGGAACGGCGTTGGCTCTCAACTGGCAGCAGGCCTCGTCGTGGATGCCGCGGGCAACATCTATGTGGCCGGCACCACCACCGACGGACTGATCACGACCCCAGGCGCCTTCCAAACCACCTTCAGCGGTGGCCATTGCAACAATTGCATGGAAGGGGGTGGGGACGGCTTTGTCGCCAAAATCTCCGCCACCGGAACAGCAACAGTAGCTCTTGCGGCTTCCCCATCGCCCGTAGCCGCAGGCCAATCGGTCACGTTGACGGCTACTGTCACTCCCACCGCGACTTACGCTTCCGTCCCCACCGGCACCATCGAATTCCAAGATGGCGGGAATACGCTGGGAACGGCAGTCACACTGGATGCAACCGGCAAAGCGACCTACACCTCCTCCACGCTCCTGCCCGAGACCCACAGCCTGACCGCCGTCTACAGCGGCGACAGCACTTACCCTGCGGAGAACGGCACGGCATCGCTGACGGTGACCGGGCTGACCGCATCCGTCAATGTGGCTCCGGCCACGGGAACCACCAGTCTGTCAGCTAGCCTGAGCGTGAAAGTTACTGTAACTGGCTCCGGAGCAACACCAACCGGGACAGTAACTCTCTCCGACGGAGGATATAACTCTTCCATTGCCTCGCTCTCCGGCGGCATTGCCACCATCGTGATTCCGGCCAATAGCCTGAGCGCCGGCAGCGATGCCCTCACCGTCAACTATAGCGGCGACGCAAACTACGGTCCCGCCACGGGGTCGGCCACAGAAACGGTGACCATCCCGCTGACTCCATCCATCACAGTGACTCCAGCGGCATCCACTTCGGTCGCGACATCGAGCCTGAGCGTGAAAGTAACGGTAACCGGAAGCGGAGCCACGCCATCCGGAACAGTAACTCTCTCTGGCGGCGGTTATACCACGACGGCAACGGCGCTCTCCGGCGGCATCGCCACCATCGTGATTCCGGCGAACAGCCTCAGCGCCGGAAATGACACCCTTACCGCAAGCTACAGTGGCGACGCCAATTATGCCCCAGCCACGGGAGGGGCCACGGGAACGGCCCCGGTGACGGTGTCGGCAACGCCGCTGGCCTCAACCGTGACGGTAACCCCGGCCGCAACCACACTGGACTCGGGTTCCACCCTGAGCGTTCCGGTTGCGGTGACTGGCGCTGGAGTTACTCCGACGGGAACAGTCACTCTCTCTGGCGGCGGCTACACCTCAACAGCTCAAACACTCGTTGGCGGAGCTTACACCTTCATCATTCCGGCCAACAGCCTCAGCGCCGGGGCCGATACTCTCACCGCCAGCTACAGCGGCGACACCAACTACGTCTCATCGACAGGCACAACTTCGGGATCGACTTCGCCAATAGTGACCGAGTCCGCGTTTACGCTGGCGGCCTCGACGCCTGCCGCCGTTGCCCCCGGTTCGTCCGCAACTTCGACGATTACGGTGAAAACCACCACCGGTTATACGGGAACAGTCACCCTCACCTGTGCTCTGACTTCGTCGCCGACCGGCTCCACTAACCTGCCAACCTGCTCCGCTAGCAGCTCGGCCGTCACTCTGGGTAGCGGCACAATAACGGGAACGGCCACGGTCACTGTGAGTTCGACCACAACCAGCAGTGAGTTGATTTGGCCCAAAATGGGCGGCAGAGGCAGTGGCTGGGCGGGAGCCGGTGGCGGCGCCTTTCTGGCGTTCGTTGCCTTCCTGGGGATTCCGGCACGGCGGCGCAGATGGTTGTCGATGTTAGGGATTCTGGCGCTGGTGGTGGCACTGGCAGGCTTGAGCGCCTGCGGCGGCAAGAGCACGCCGTCGGGAACTACAGCTGGCAGTTATACCTTCACGGTTACCGGAGCCGGCAGCCCAGCGGAAACCCCGGCACCCACAACCACTTTCACACTAACCATCAACTAGAAACAATGCCCTGACCAATCCCATGCGTGCGCGTCCCTCCATAAAGGGCTCGTATGTATGGGATGGTCCCTGCTGAAGTGGCTCTGGACTACAGTTACCTGCGCAGCAACGCGTCGCCGGGAGGCTGCGGCTGCATTAACCTCCATGGCGGCAGCGCCACCGTTGCGTGTCTGCTGAATCTTGGAGGGAACTTTGTCTTGGTGGGCGACATTACAGCCGCCACACGGGCAATATCTCCGGTTCCAGCGTAAAACTGGCTCTTAGCGCCTGCACCGCAGGCGGACGCCATCAGCCGCGGCTGGGTCACTCACCCTTGGATTCTCAGTTGTCGAGAACAGCCAACATGGAGTGACCTGCGCCGATGCGCTGATCGTGGGTTAAGCTGTGAGTTCAGAAGGATGCACAGTTCAGAGCCACAAGCGGAAAGGAACCGGTCATGAGGGAAAAGGTACGATCTACACGCCTTCGCAAACGGACCAACATGTAAACCATCTCCCCGGTCTGTTCTGTAAAGTATCTGCCCGGACTATACCGCCTGTTTCGGCACGACTGAAGTCGTGCCCTTTCAAAACATCGTGTTTTTCCGCAGCCTGCGAAGCCGTGCCCTGATACAAAGCGGGTTATTGAAACACATTGTAGTGAAGCCCTGAACAAGTTCTTGCTTTGAGGTCACATTCCGCCAGCAACCGGCAGATACTGATAGTGAGGATTGAATGGTCATCACCAACCCAGTTCTTACTCCCCCTCCTGTGCGGAGGCTGCTCTCGCTGGATGTGCTGCGCGGCGTCACCATCGCCTTCATGATCATGGTGAACAACAACGGAGGCCCCGGCGCGTGGGGCTTTATGAAGCACTCCGCATGGAACGGGCTAACGGCCACAGACCTGGTTTTCCCCACCTTTGTCTTTGTGGTGGGGGTCTCAATCGTGTTTGCATTTGAGGCGCGGCTGGCTCGCGGCGCTACGCGCGCCGAACTGGCGTGGCACACAGTAAAACGGGCGGCGATCCTGTTTCTGCTGGGAATCGTGTTGAACGGGTTTCCGTTCTATGAGCTTGCTCACCTGCGGGTCTATGGAGTGCTGGAGCGCATCGCGGTCTGCTACCTGGTGGTGGGGCTGTTTTACTTGTGGGACAGGCGCGTGTGGACCAAGGTTGCAGTGATGGCGGCGGTGCTGATGGGTTACTGGGTACTGCTGCGCTGGGTCCCCGTGCCGGGGGCGGGGATGCCAGGGCGGGATATTGGGTTCCTCGATCCTGATCAGAATATGGTGACGTGGCTGGAGCGGAACTTCATGCCTTTTCACCCGTATGAACAGTGGACGACACTCCCCCCGAGCGGTCCTGATGGGTTTTTCAGCGATATTCCGGCCTTGGGCACAACGCTGCTTGGACTGCTGGCCGGGCTGTGGCTGCGGACCGGGAGGACGGTCAAGGCCAAGACGGCGGGTCTGGCTCTGGGCGTGGCGGTTTGCCTGGGCTCGGGCTATCTGTGGTCGGTGTGGTTTCCGCTCAACAAGAGGATGTGGACCAGCTCGTATGTCCTGGTGGCGGCGGGTTGGTCGCTGGCGGCGCTGGCGCTGGCCTACTGGGCCGTGGAAGAAAAGGGATGGCGCAAGGGGTGGACGTGGCCCTGGCTGGTGCTTGGGTCGAACGCCATTGTGGCCTATATGTTCAGCGGAATGCTCCCAGCCGCGGCACGGGCTGCTTACTCGCACGCGATTGGAAAACCTGTGGGCCAGCAAACTCATGCAGGCCAACACTTGTTTTCGGTTGTTCCTTATCCAGGCTGGGCGGCGTTTGCGTACTCGCTGTCAGTTTTGGCGGTTTGTTTTGTTCCGGTGTGGGCGCTTTATCGAAAGAAGATTTTTGTAAAGATTTAGCAGCATTTTCCCTATTTGTGTAGAGTGCGGCGTGGACCGGGAGGTCCACGCGACAGCCGGCCAGGAGGCCGGCGCTACCAGTTCTTTCAGCGACCGGCAACCTTGCGCCAGGCGGGACGAGAGCCGATTTATAATCCAATGGAGCGCAAAGCTGCTTTACCCGCCGCTCTTTGGAGACCTGCATGACACTTGATATCCAGGAAATCCTGGGTTTGCTTCCCCACCGCTACCCGTTTCTGTTGATTGACAGAGTCGTGGAGTTCGAGCGCGCAAAGCGCCTGGTAGCC
>Ga0255355_1000298_pt1 | contig 32399 bp, 25 predicted proteins | sample HBST75metaG_FD_189943 | JGI IMG/M metagenome (GOLD analysis project Ga0255355, IMG submission 189943) | Peat soil microbial communities from Stordalen Mire, Sweden - H.B.S.T75 | ecosystem: Environmental > Terrestrial > Soil > Wetlands > Peat | place: Sweden: Norrbotten County, Stordalen Mire...
CATCTTTGCCGATGCGGTCCACGCGGCCACCGTACAATTCGACGACACTCTCGTAGCTGCCGCCGATGTCGAAGATGTAGGTGAACCCGCCGTACTTCTGCTCATGGGCAATGGCCATGTTGCCGTGAACGCTTTTGCCCGTGCCTGTCGGCCCGAGGATCAGCATGACGCGCACGCCGTCCACATACACGTCCTGAAAGAACGGCGTCCGTGTGCGCGTCTCGAAGATATTCAGGTATTCGTTGTCGAGGTCTTCCGAATACGGATGACCGAGATGGGGCGCGAAAGCCGACGAAAGCCGCGCGTGATGATCCTCTGCCAGCCACATTGGGAAGACGTTGAACTTTCCATTGCCGGGAAACATCGCATAGAACGCTGAAAGATTGCCCAGCGTCTCTTCCATTACCTGCGCCCGTGCATCGACGAAGACGCGATGCACGGCGGGCGCAATGCCGCGCAGCTCGTCCACGCTGCGCGCGGCCACAAGGAAGCGGAGCGAGAACTCACCTTGAGCCTTTTTGTCGAGTGAGCGGATGACTTCGCCCAGATCATCGACCTGGGTGTTGGCGGCGCGCGCGCCAGCGCCGCTCTCAAGTGACGCCGTATCGCGCCCGCTCATGACACGCGTCAAGACGCCGACTTTGAAAAACGATATGAACTTCTCTTGGGCGTCGATCTCGCCTCTGGCTGCGGCGGTCGATTTTGGCCGCCAGGTCGTCAACAAGATACTGTCGCAATCGAGTGCCATCAATCCAGAGAACAAGCAGGGGCGCGATGCCTCTGGTGTCGTCTTCAGAGAAAACATCTGCACATACCGGCGGCCAATGGTGAGATGGTCGCTGTGCCATGAAACTGGGCTGTTCACGATCTGGCGGTCCACGCCGTCATCGGCGGTCAATGTGTAGGCTGCTGCCCATTCTTCAAGATTGGAAAGATAACTGAAGAACTGGAAGACGGCGTTCTTGTCGAGTAACCGCAATCCAAGAGAGCTGCTGAGATGGCCTTCAAGCAGCGTGGCAGTCTTTTCGAGATCGGCCAACATCCGCGCTGTCCCGTTGTCGTGCTCCTTCGGCTTGCGCGTGAAGGCCGCGGCCTTCGGCGGCTCCAGCGTCAAGCACCAATGCAGGTCGATGCGACGGAAGCCCGCGGATTTGTCGAGAAAACTCAATCGGTCATCGACGAAAACCTGGGTGACTGAATTCGAGTAAGCGGTCTTTTTCGGCAGGTCATAGCCGGACATGACGCGCGTGTATTGATAAAGGCACGCGCCTTCCGGCAGCCCCCGCAACGCACCTTCAATCGAGCGCACCTGCGCTTCAAGTCCCTGATCGGTCACGCCTTCTTCGTCGATACCGGCGAGCGAGAAGAGGCATCCATAGCCGCCGCCCTTCAGCGCGAAGATGCGATCATTGACGAAGCGCGCAATCGGAACGATGCTGCACGCGGCTCCAGCCTTGGCGAACCACGGCGTGTATTTCAATTGCTCAGTGTTTACGCGGGTCATAGTAGGACCTCTGGCTCAAACTCAAGCCCCAAAGTTCGAACATCTTCGGATGTTTGCGGACGACAAGCCACGCGCCAATAGCGAGCGACGGGAAAGCGATCAGCGCCACGACGCGGAACCCAACGAGGAAAACCGTTACGCAGACGAAGACAATCGCCATCCATGCGCTGAGGTCCAATCCGAGCTTGGCTCGTGGCCTATTGAGCGCCTGATTGATTGGTAACGGCTCTCCTCGCTTGGTCATGGCCGCCTCCTACTGCATCGTCTGCCCGGTGAGCGAGCCAATCCAGCCAGCGCCCCAGCCCAATACGGCCGCGCCAAAGAGCGCGCCGAAGAGACCGGGAATCGCGTCCTGGAATCTTCCCGACATCATGCGGATTCCAGCGAAAATCAATCCGCCAAAGCAGATCACAGCGCCCGCATAGATGGCGAAGGTTTTGAAAGTGTTCATCAGCGTGGTAGCGCCAGAGAAGTCCATCGTCCCCTGGGCATGGGCCACGCCGGCAAACGAGAGCGCAAGAAGGGTTGGGACCATCGCGCGGATGGCCGAGTGGAGTGTGGTTTTGAGTGGTTGCTCCATCCACCGGTTGGCAGATGAATGCGGCTGCCGATTGCGACTGGCATCGCGTCGGAAAATACTGCGGAGTCGATTCACTTTGCACCTCCGCTGACTTGAGCGTCAGCATTAGCGCAAAGTTAGAGCGGTTCCGAGTCCGCGTCCAATGAATTCCAGGGAGACCGTTATTCCATTTGGGAATAACGACCGGGTTTTGTGGGGGAGGATTTGCCTACAGTTTGTAGTCGTGGATGGTTTCCGGGGCTCCGGAGCCACCCTTATATAAGGATGCTTCCACTGCTGGACGGACCGCGACGCAGCAGGTGAAGCTGGTTCCGTCTGTCAACTCAATCTGGACGCGCGTCCCGTCTCCGGTGTCGCGGTGAATCCTGAGCAACTGAATGGTCTTTCCTGCCACTTCCGGACAGTCGATGAAATCGGTTTTCATGGGTTCTACCTCTACCTCCTTAAGAATCGTACCCCTTCCACCTCAATGCTGGCTCAATCCGGTGAATTTCCCGTCAATGGGGCAGTTTTCGGCAACGCACTGGGCGAGAGTGGGCATGGATGCAACTCTGACCAGCACATTATCACACTCATCGTGTGTAGACGCATAGTGGTCAGCCTTCGAGCATGGAGATGTGGCCCCACGCTCCGTTAAGTCTCGATTTGGCGCAAGGTTGCGGCAACTCCGTGACGAGCGGGGCTATTCCCAGGAAGAGCTGGCCGAGCGCGCCGGACTGCATCGCAACTACGTCGGCGGTGTCGAGCGCGGCGAGCGGAACGTCGCGTTGGAGAACATCGTCAAACTGGCGAAGGCGCTTTCCGTCAAACCGGGCGACTTATTTGCGGATTTCTATTGAGGCCCCTATGCGATGCAAGCCTCTGCAAATGTAGTGTTCTTTGCTCAGCAGCGGCTGCAATCTGCCGCAAGATCCTGTTTCAGCACATACAGGACAGGGACGACAAGCGGCGGACGACCTGAGATTCGCTGCGCTAGCGGCACTTGGACAGTGGGGTGGGTCGCTTATGCCAGGGAAGTTGCACTTTGCGAAATGGATAGCGCAAGTCTATCACCATCTGATAGACTTGCTATCGAAAGCCGAGGTTTACGAGATTGCTCTACCAACGCTCAATGAGCATTGAACAGCGTTTGGTGGCAGTATTGCGCCTGATTGAAACCGAGAACTATTCGACGCCGATGATCTCAGAGACGTTAGGCATTTCCATTCCTACTGTTTCTCGCCATGTTTCAGCTCTCCGGGAGCGAGGGTTTGACATTCGATCCCAGCGGAGAGATGGCGTATGGCGTTTCGTTCTCGTTCGCAAACAAACAAACCCTTCGTTCCCTCGTGACGTTGAGAGCGAGACTGTGGGGGCAAGTAGGCGGGATGTTGGCCGCGGAAGAGCGAGGATTGCATGAATGCTGACATCGTTACGCGCGTAGTTCGGGCCATTGTTGACGGTTCGCAAAATGACCTCGACCGTCTTGCAGAGAAGATCGTTGATGCGGAGCGGCGTGCTGGTCATAAGAGACTAGCGGACCAACTGGAAGCTATCCTCAAACTGCCCCGGAAGCGAAATAACGGAAATCCTCCTAGCGGCGATTCAGACCGTAAACTCACGGAACTGCCGCTGAGCCGCAGGAATGCGGAGTCTCTGGCGACTCTTTTTCCGACAGAAGCCTTAGAACATCACATGGTGCTACCCAAGACGACCGAAGAGCGGTTCGCTCGCATAGAAAGCGAATTCGCTGCTCGGGATCGGTTGCGCCAGCACGGATTGAAGCCAAGAAAATCTGTTCTTCTCTACGGACCGCCTGGATGTGGCAAGTCGTTAGGTGCAAAACGACTCGCGTGGAACACGGGCTTGCCTCTGATGAAGGTTCGCTTCGATGCTCTTATCTCCTCTTATTTCGGCGAATCAGCATTGAATCTCCGTAGCATATTCACCGCCGCCAAAGAGTTTCCTTGTGTCTTGCTCCTCGATGAGTGCGACTTTATCGCGCGTTCACGCATGAACAGCAAGGACATAGGCGAAGCATCGCGCATCGTAAACTCGCTTCTGCAATTTATGGAAGATTACGATGCACCTGGACTTCTGGTTGCTACGACGAACGTTGAATCTTCGCTAGATCCTGCCCTTTTTCGGAGATTCGATGATGTGTTTTTCGTTCCTCCGCCCGGACCCGAGGAAATCAACAAGCTGCTACGACTAACTTTGTCGGCAGTTCGAATGGCAGAGATGATTAACTGGGAAAGAGTCTGTGACGAACTATCCGGTGCCTCTGCTGCTATGGTTGTCAAGGCCGCTCAGGATGCGGCAAAAGCTGCGGTGCTTGGAGAAACGAAGGGTGTTACAGAAACCCTTCTCTTGCAAGCAGTGGCAGAGATTCGCAAAGGTGATCGCATCGCGCAGGAAGGGTAAGTCATGCCGGGTGAGCATAATTTCGAACATCTTCCGTTGTTACTACGCTATGAAGGCAGAGCGCGCTTGCAGGGTGGAGGCAGGCAGTCGCCACAAACACTTGCAAATCGGAATGCTCGTCAAGCTCATAGTGCCGCACTGCTCGGTGCAGCGCAGTCTCTCAGCGCCAACTGGAGAAATAGACGTGAACTCAGGGAAGATGAATTGCCCACAATCCCAGCGGGCATTCCGATTCTTTTACAAGTCGATCCGGGTCTAGACTTGGATGTTCTCCGCGAAAAATTCTCTTTCGAGATTGTTGCGGAGCAGGAAGAGGGCTACGTTATCGTTGCATCTGAAGACGTTGACCTAACTCAGTTCTTGGCAATGGTCAATGGATTTTCAGTTCAGGTGCATGGTTCGGCAACAATCGCGTCAGTACATCGGTTGTTCGATGATCCCAACCAAACCGACCGGCTACAGCGGGTTCTTTCTGAACGTCTCTTCGAAGAATGGCCCACCATTCGTGACGAGCAGATCTATATCGTTGACATCGGAATTAGTTGCACAGGAACACAGGAAATTCCCGTTTACCCAAATCGGGGCAAGAGAGACTCCGATGCTGACTGGGCAAGGAAAGAAAGCGGTTGGTCACAAGCAAGAGCAAATGCGTATGAGGCTTGGGACAACATTAAGACGACCCGCGAGACTGAGATTGAGGCGTTCGCTCGATTTTACAGTGCTGAAATCCTGCACCTTATCGATGGTGCGGCCTTCGATGCAGCAGTGCTGCCAGACAGCTTTACAGTACGACTCCGTATTCCTGGAAAAGGTCTACGAGACTTCATCCTGAATTATCCCTACATCTTCGAGGTCGTAGAGCCAGAGGACATAGCATTACCTCAACGCACGTCAGAATCACAATATCACCCGGATGGCCTCACACCACCACCACCGCCCGACGTTGAAGCCCCTGCCGTGTGCGTTATCGATAGCGGAATTCAACAGGCTCACATACTGCTCCAACCTGCTATCGATCAAGCAGCTTCGTATTGTTTTCTACCAGGACGCAATTCAAATGAGGTAGACGATCAGGTATCTCCAGGCGGCCACGGAACCCGTGTAGCTGGAGCAGTTCTTTATGGCGAGAATGTCACAGTAAATTCCACATCTCAGCTTCCATTTTGGATTCAGAACGCCCGCGTGCTCGACCAGAACAATCGAATGCCGGTGGAGTTGTTTCCGCCCGAGGCAGTTCGGTCGATTGTGGAGCGTTATGGCCAAAGTGCTCGCCAGACACGAATTTATAACCATTCGATAAATGCGAGCGGACCATGCCGCACTCGATACATGTCCGCTTGGGCTGCCGAAATTGATCTGCTCTCCGCAACCCATGATGTACTGATTATTCAGAGCGCAGGCAATCTGCCAATTTCTGGAACCACAACACTGCCAGGTGTGAAAGAGCATCTTGTTGCAGGTCGTGATTATCCCTCGTACCTGTTGGAGGCTTCCTCAAGAGTCGCGAATCCAGCGCAGAGTCTTCAGGCTCTCACCGTTGGGTCTGTTGCCTACGGACAATTTGAACAGAACGGTTGGCGAACCTTCGCGCAAGGGAATGGAAACCCTTCAGCATTTTCTCGAACAGGCTTTGGAATTTGGAACGTCATCAAACCCGAAGTCGTCGAGTATGGTGGAGATGATGTTCGAACGATCAATGCCCCACCTGATGTTCAAGCGGGCGGACGCATAGCAGCGGCGTGCCCGGAGTTGATTCGCTCGACCATGTTCCCCCCTGGTCCAGCGTTTGATCGGGACGAAACGGGAACCTCTTTTTCAACGCCCAAGGTTGCTCGCATTGCAGCGCATTTACAGAGACTTCTACCCGAAGAATCGGCTCTGCTGTATAGGGCGCTGATTGTGCAGTCGGCTCGCTGGCTCAATGGGCTGATGCGATCCTTGCTGAATTGCGAGGACTCGATCAACGTAACGATCAGGAGAGGCGTCAGGAACTCCTCGATCAGGCCTCCCAAACAATTCGCCTGATTGGCTACGGTATACCAGACCAAAACATAGCGACAACGAACACAGACTACCGCACTACTTTCATCACCAGCGGGGAAAGATCGATACGCGCACGCGAATGCCACATTTATCAGGTTCCAATCCCAGCTAGTCTGCGTGGGCAAGCAGACGAATTCGATATTCGCATTGATGTAACGTTGTCCTACGTCGCCCAACCCCGTCGAACTCGCCGCAATCTGCGGCGGTATCTCTCAACATGGGTAGATTGGAAAAGCAGCAAACTTGGCGAAGGGCTGGCCGACTTTCGAGTGCGTGCGATGAAAGAGGAAGAAAACGAAGCAGACCCGCTCCCCGGTGCCGTTCTTCCTTGGACCCTACACGAAAAATCCAACGACGGCTGGATTCGAGTCACAAAACGCAACAGTGGCACAGTTCAAAAAGACTGGGCGGTTGTGAAATCTAACAGGTTGCCAGATCATTTCTGCATTGCAGTTGTTGGTCATGCTGGTTGGAGCCACGACCCGGATTCATATGCCAGATATGCGCTTGCGGTTTCGCTGGAGATACTGGGGCAGGAGATTTCGATTTATGAACCGCTGCGCACAGCGGTCTTAGACCTCCAGACAGAGGTCGAAGCCGAGATTGCAATGGAGGCCGAGATCGAAATCGAAATGCCTTGAGAAGTTTATAACGAAGGCTTTTCGGCCTGAGGGGGTGGCGAATATAAGGGGAATGCGCAAGTGCCGTGGCGCATCCGAAATCTACCCAAGGATTTACCCAAAACTCATACGTCTTGCACGTGAATACAGGTGCTTAGGCGGTATTCTATGTGCGGTTAAGTTGTTGATAGTACAGGTAATATGCAGCTTGACACGGAAGAGGTCGCTGGTTCGAATCCAGTCGTGCCTACCATATTTATCAATAGCTTAGATGGAGGGCCCGAATTTTCTCGCCTGTAAAACATCGCCTGCCTTCGTTTTCCCGTCTCTATCTCTTAGTTGATCGTCTGTGAATTCTGCTGCATAACCGAAGCGTGCAGCAGGGTGAGACTTGAGTCGCATGGGTCGCACGACCACTCGGCCATCCCGGCCGAGTGGATCGTAGGGCTGGTGCTAACGATCTGAATCCTTGTCCTTCCGGCGGCACGTTGAACTACAATCGCCGGTGACATTATGGCTGCGCAAATTCATGCATTGACTTCTGTTCCTGCCATCTTCTCCGCTTGCAAGCCGACTTAGGGTTTTTCCGGCGTGAATGCAGCCGTTTTTCCCATTCCGATTGGCCATCTGACTGCTTTTCCACCAGAAGCTGAAACGATCCTGAGCGAACTCGCACTATACCTTGAGCAGCGGTTTGGAGTCCCGGCGTTCCACGCACGAAGGCTCATGCAATCCAGCGCGACCGGGGGTTTGCCGCGCCGGCTGAAGAGCGTGCTTGAGCACATAGTTCAGGCGCAAACGAGATCGGGTTTCACAACTTACCCTCCCCCTGTTTCGCAAAAGAAGCAACTGGAAGCAAACGTGCGTCAAGTAAGGGCGTTCACTGACCTTTGATTGCTCTGGCTTTTGCCAAAAGAGAAATCAGGCTGAACGTCTGTCCACATCCTGTCTTGCCCGTCAGGCCGGAAGAATGGAATCAACTATGCCCACCGATTTCGGGGATATCGCTGCTTACCATAGCCATGAAGCCTCCCGTTATTACGTCCTTGCGCAGACCGCGCGCGACGAGGGAAATATCGGCAAAGCCGAGTACCTGGTCAACATGGCTGCGCGTCACGCCGAAGCCGCTCAGGAGCAGCAAATGGTGATGATGCGAGAACCCGGCTTATCCACCGCAGGGTAGAAGCCCAGTTTCAAGTAAAGCTGTCGACCAGGAAAAACAGAACAATTAGTTTAGGTTCGCGGCCGCTTACAGCTTTGCCACCGCGGCAGACAATAAGAGCGCTGAAGGCATGGGGCCTCCAGCGGCAATTGTTAACCCGAGTTCGATCAAGCCTGCGCTTTCAGCGCCGCCATACTTTTCAGCGTCTGGCTCACAAACGCGTGATCCTCTGGCGCGTCCAGCTTGATTGACCCAAGGTTGATCTCAACATTTGCGAGGGCTCCTTCGAGGGCGGCTTTTGCCAGGGCGATTGCGGTCGTCAGGTCAGAACTCATGTTTGGGTTGGTGATCGGCTTTAGCCTCAAGGCAATCTGTTGCACTGCGACGGCACGTTCGGCCACTCCGAGAGGCACGGCAGTCGCTTGTTGAAGCGCATCTATGATCATCCGTTCGCCAGCGGAGGATTCTTTCGCCGCCTTGTACGCCTTCATGACCACGTTGTAAGACTCGGCGTCGGCGTCGATGGCGCACTTCATTTCCTCGCGAAGTTGAGCGAGATGATTGCTGGCTTCGCTGAGCTGGCTTTCGTACTGCAAGTAGGCCTTCTTGCCTCTCGACATGGACGCGACCATCCCGGCCAGACCAGCGGCCATGGCGCCAGCGGCTGCGGCGGCGCTTCCTCCCCCTGGAGTTGCTGTTGGAGCCGCCAACTGTTCAATGAAGGGTTCAATGCCCGCGCGCAGGCCGCCGACGGCTGTTTTTCCGCTCGTCACTGCGGCAAGACGATTTTCAAGGATGAGCGAAGAGTCGAAGTTTTCCACTTGCAGGAACCACTCGGCGGCCTGTTCCAGAGCTAGTTTGGGAATCAGTCCGACAATCTCGCTGGAAACCGGAACGACGCCGTAGCGCTGCGCCTCGCGCTTTACGAATTCAAAGACGCGGTGGATGGGGGTCTGCTCGAAGTCGGTCAGGTTCATTGAGACCTGCGCCATGCCGCGGACAAGGAACCCCGCTCCCTTGACGAAACGCAGGCCGCCGCTGGAGAAACGCACAGCTTTGGCGATTTTCTTGGCGATAGCTACGTCGGCCGTGTTCAGAAAAATGTTGTAAGCAATGAGCGGTTTGCGCGCGCCAACCACTGTGGCTCCGGCCGTCGGATGCACGCGCGGCTCGCCGAAATCGGGCTTGCGGGCGGGATTGGTGGCAATTTCGTCGCGAATGCCCTCAAACTGGCCGCGGCGAATGTTTTCCAGGTTCTGCCGCTCAGGCGTCGTGGCGGCGGCTTCATACAGATAGACCGGAATTTCAAAGCGCTTCCAGATTTCGGTTCCCACGTGGCGGGCCATCGCCACGCAGTCTTCCAGTGTGACGCCATCGATGGGGATGAAGGGAACGACATCGGTCGCGCCCATGCGCGGGTGCGCACCCTGGTGGCGCGTGAGGTCGATCAGCTCGGCAGCCTTGCCCACGCCGCGAATCACGGCCTCCTGAATGGCTTCTCGTTCGCCGACCAGCGTGATCACGGAGCGGTTATGGTCGGAATCCATCTCCTGATCGAGAAGATAGACGCCGGGAATCTTCATGGCTTCGACAATGGCTTCGACCTTGCTCGCATCGCGGCCTTCGGAGAAATTGGGAACGCATTCAACCAGAGTGTTGGGCACAGGAAGAAGGATAATGAGCGCGGCTCGATCCGGCAACTGGCGCTGAGAGCAAAACCAGAGTAAACGTGCCTTTGTTAAGAGCCGGGAATGTGGCTTTTTCTTGCGGAAAAAGCCACTTAAGGACATGGCTTCTGGGTACAGCTACTCTGGTTCTGCTATAGGGCGCACTGCGCCGTTCGCGCGCCGGTAGTATTCTGTGTATCGGCTTTTGGGAGCTGCATGAAGGCGCGGCAGCAGTTCTTCAAATAGGGAGAGCGTATGACGACGGCAACAGCTCCGACAATTCGAGCGCCTCGCGGCAGCCAGTTGCGCTGCAAGGGCTGGCAGCAGGAGGCGGCTCTGCGCTGCCTGATGAACAATCTCGATCCGGAGGTGGCCGAGAGGCCCGCGGATCTGGTGGTCTATGGCGGCATCGGCAAGGCGGCACGCAACTGGGAGTGCTTTCACGCCATTGTCCGCGAGCTGGAAAACCTGGGGAGCGAAGAAACGCTGCTGGTGCAGTCGGGCAAGCCGGTGGCGGTGTTTCCCACACACGAGATGGCGCCGCGGGTGATCATCGCCAACTCCAACCTGGTGGGCAAGTGGGCCACATGGGAGCACTTCAACGAGTTGGACCGCAAGGGACTGATGATGTACGGGCAGATGACCGCCGGCAGCTGGATTTACATCGGCACGCAGGGAATTCTGCAGGGGACCTTCCAGACCCTTGCGGCGCTGGCCGAGCGGCACTTTGGCGGGTCGCTGAAGGGCAAGCTGGTGGTGACCGGCGGCATGGGCGGCATGGGCGGAGCCCAGCCGCTGTCAGTGACTCTGAACGACGGAGTCGTGCTGGCCGTCGACGTGGACCGCAGCCGCATCGAGCGCCGCGTAGCCAATCGCTATTGCGACATGATCGCTGAAAATCTGGATGAGGCGCTGAAGCTCTGCGAGAGCGCGCGGCGCGAAGGGCGGGCGTTGTCGGTGGGCCTGGTAGGCAATTGCGGCGACGTGCTGCCTGAGATTGCGCGGCGAGGCGTGGTGGTAGACGTAGTGACCGACCAGACCAGCGCGCACGATCCGCTGAACGGATACATTCCGCAGGGACTCACGCTGGATGAGGCCGCGGAACTGCGGCGGCGCGACCCCGGCGAGTACGTGCGCCGCTCAACGGCGACCATGGTTGTCCACGTGAATGCCATGCTCGCCTTGAAGCGCGCCGGCGCCATAGCCTTCGACTACGGCAACAACATTCGCCGCTTCGCCTTCGATGCCGGCTGCGCGGACGCGTTTCTGATTCCCGGCTTTGTGCCGGAGTACATTCGCCCGCTTTTCTGCACGGGTACGGGGCCGTTTCGCTGGGTGGCGCTCTCGGGCGATCCGAAGGACATTGCCCGCACCGACGATCTGGCCCTCGAACTCTTTCCGGACAATCAGATTCTGACGCGGTGGCTAAAGCTGGCGCGGGGCCGGTTTGCCTTCCAGGGGCTGCCGTCGCGTATCTGCTGGCTGGATTATGGCGAGCGCGCGCGGATGGGCCTGGCGATCAACGAACTGGTGCGCAAGGGCGAGATCTCCGCGCCAATAGCGATCGGACGCGACCATCTGGATACCGGCTCGGTGGCCAGCCCCTATCGAGAGACAGAGAAGATGATGGACGGATCGGATGCGGTCGCGGACTGGCCCATTCTGAATGCGCTGCTGAACACGGCATCGGGCGCGACGTGGGTGAGCTTCCACCATGGAGGTGGCGTGGGAATGGGTTACTCGCTGCATGCCGGACAGGTGACCGTGGCCGACGGCACTTCGATGGCAGCGCGCAAGATTGAGCGCGTACTCAACAACGATCCCGGCCTTGGTGTGGTTCGCCACGCGGACGCGGGCTACGAAGTGGCGCGGCAGACGGCGCGCGAACGCGGCATTCGGATGCCGATGGCGGGTGAATGAAGATGGCCGGATCGCTCGCCGTCGTCAACATCGGGCAGCTTGTAACGCTGGCCGGGCCTGGGCGCGCGCGTGCCGGCAAGGAACTGAGCGAACTGAGCCTGGTTGAAAACGCCGCGTTGCTCGTCGAGGACGGACGCTTCGCCGCGGCCGGCGCGTATGAGGAACTTCGTTCGCGCATTCCCGCTGGAACCACAATCATCGACGCGGAAGGCAGTTGCGTGACGCCGGGCTTCGTTGATGCGCACACGCACCTGGTCTTTGCCGGCAATCGCGCGGCTGAGTTCGAGCAGCGCATCACGGGAGCCACTTATCAGGAGATTGCCGCGGGCGGCGGAGGCATTCTGAGCACAGTCAGGTCGACCCGCGCGGCAAGCGAAGAGGAGCTGCTCAAGACGGCGCGGCTGCGCCGGGACTGGATGCTGCGCTCCGGCACAACCACCATCGAGGCCAAATCGGGCTATGGACTGGAGCTTGAAACAGAGTTACGGATGCTGCGCGTGCTGGCGCAACTCAATGCGGAGGGTCCCGCGCGCATTGTCTCTACTCTGCTGGCTGCGCATGCGCTTCCTCCGGAGTTCGCGAGCCGCCGTCAAGAGTATGTCCACTGGATTGAGGAAGAGCTGATTCCCGAGGTTTGTGCTGCAAAGCTGGCCACCGGGTGCGATGTCTTCTGCGACGATCACGCTTTCACCGTGGATGAAGCGCGCAGCGTGCTCACCGCGGCGCGCCGCCACGGCCTGCGCTTGCGTGTTCACGCCGAGCAGTTCCGGCCTGGAACTGGAGCCGCGCTGGCCGCGGAACTGGCCGCGGCAACCGCCGATCATCTGGAGGCCGCCACAAGCGAAACGCTCGAACTGCTGCGCCGAGCCGCCGTGCAGCCGGTACTGTTGCCGGGCTCGGTCTTCGCGTTGGGGCGCAAGCAGTATCCACAGGCGCGGAAGATGATCGAGCTGGGCCTGGGAATCGTTCTGGCTACCGATTTCAATCCGGGGTCGTCTCCAGTGGCGTCGATGCCCTTCATTCTGTCGCTGGCCTGCGTGCAGATGTGCCTGACCCCTGCCGAAGCCTTGACTGCGGCGACGCAGAACGCGGCGTGCTGCCTCGGCCTGGGGGATCGCGCGGGCTCATTGGAAGCAGGAAAGGATGCCGATTTTCTGATCCATGAATTCGGCGATTACCGCGAACTCGCGTACTTTATCGCCGCGCCTTTCAGGCCGCGCGTCTTCGTAGCAGGCAAGGAAGTAATGGCGTAGAGATCCGGCGAGAGTCTATTACCATCCGGCGGCTTTAGAGACACAACCTTCTTTAATCCTCTGGCTCGACGCCTGGCAGCAGTGGCTTGTTGCGAGGGCGTAGCGGCATCCTATAGGGCCTACCCCCCCCACCCGTATTTTGGGCGCAAAATACTTGTTTTCATGAGCTTACGGACAGTGTTCCGCTGCAAAATCGTCAAAACAAAGGAGTTGTCCGCAAAATAGTCCAGGATAAGGAGTTAGCAGCTCTTTTGCAGAACAAGAAGAACGATTGGAGAAACTCCTCCTGAGAATTATTGTGCGACGAAACGGCAAAATGATCTGCAAACAACTGCGCCTGTTGCAAACCCTGAGGCGACTCACACTCTGCTTTGAAGTTTGTCAGCGGGTGCAATGAGAATCGACTTCGGAGAGATAGTCTTGACAATATCAAGACGGCAATGTAAATTGGCGATTCTTGTTAAATACTCCCCCACAAGTCATGAAAGGAAAGAAACCCATGAAACGGGTTAGGTGGTTCCGCGCATTTGGATTGGCCGCAATCACATTGATGCTCAGTGTTACGCTGGGGGCGCAGGGCGACCCGAAGGATCTGCCTCTCAAGAAGCTGCAGGACATCAAGAGTCAGTCCCTTGCGAGGTCCGCACATCCTGAAGTTACCGTGACGGTGGCTCCCCCGGTCTTTTATTCTGTGGCGCTGCCGGCTTCGGGCGCCATTTTCTCAGCAGACACCTCCACGACGAAAGGCGATCACACGCGTGTGGAGAAAGACGTTACCAACAAGACGAATGGCCTCACCTTTCGCGATGAGGACACCGCCAACCGCGTGGCGAAAGCCATGATTCATGCGATGGAGTTATGCGTCGGCGTGACCAAGAAGAACTCTTCTAATGCTTCAGTGACACCGTGAGGCAAAGACAGACTCGGCCGAGGATACTCAGGTACTCGGCCGGAATCACCAAGGAAACACAGACCCGAAAGACGGAAAAAATGAGGAAACGATGACGATGCCTATTCTTCGCAGTGTTATGAGAAACGGTTCAGCAGTACTGATTATTGCCGGCATACTGGGGCTTGGCAGCCTGGCTGGCGCAGCCACCGATAAGAAGCCGGCGACCGCCAAGCCAGCGGCACCGGCCAAGCCAGCGCCGGCTGCAAGACCAGCCGGGAACCCCGGCGCCGGGGCGGCGCAGAGGCCCAGCACTGGGCCTTCCGCCAATCGCCCAATTGCCAATGACCCTTTTGCCAACCGCCCGGCAACGAGCAGCCCTTCACTGAATCGTCCAACCACGAGCAGCCCTTCTGTCAACCGCCCTGTCACTGGCGTTCCAGCCACGCGCGGGGGGCTGACAACGAATGTCAGAGGCGGGACGAACCCGGCCTTTCACAGCCCCACTCCCAGGGGCAGCAACGAGCACGTCACCAAAGCCGGCAGCGCTGTGCGCACTCGTCCCAACGGCAAATTGAGCGACGTGCATGACGCCAAGCGGGGGATGGACGTCCACCATGGGCTGAACGGCAACCGGAGGGTCGCAGTGGAGCGCCCTGACCACAGCCGCCTGGTTTTCGAGCGGGGCCGTCCAGGATACGTACAGCATGGCTACAGTTACCACGGCCACGATTTTGGCCGGCGGGCTTACTTTTACCATGGCCATGAATACAACCGCTATTACCGCAGCTATGGGTACCGCGGGTTGAATCTGAACGTCTACGCTCCGGGCTTCTATTTCGGCCGCGGCTTCTATGGGTGGGCATACAACCCCTGGGCTGCTCCGATCACCTTCGGGTGGGGATGGAGAGGGAGTCCGTGGTACGGGTACTATGGCGGCTATTTTGCGCCTTACCCTGTGTATCCCAGCGCCTCGTACTGGCTTACGGATTACGTGATTTCGCAGGACCTGCAGGCAGCTTATGCGGCACATCAGGAGGCCGGCGAAGTGGACGGCGCCCCAACCTCCGCGGGCGCTCCTCCAGAGCTGACGCCTGAAGTAAAGCAGCAAATCGCCGACGAGATTAGAAACCAGTTGGCGCTGGAAAACATGGAGGCGGCACAGACCGCGCAGCATCAGGATGTGGACCCCGGTTCCAGCGGGATTGCCCGCCTGTTGGCCGATGGCAAGTCGCATGTATTTGTGGCCGGAGGCGCGCTGGACCTGGTGGACGCCAACGGGCAGGAGTGCGGAATCAGCGACGGCGATGTGCTTGCGCTGCAGACGCCCCCACCAGCCGACGCGACCGCCGCGGACCTGGTCGTCATGGCCAGCAAGGGCGGCCAGGAGTGCCAGAAATCCAGTACGGTTACGGTGCAGTTGACCGACTTGCAGGAGATGCAGAACCAGATGCGGGCGACCGTCGACCAGGGACTGCAGGAGCTACAGGCCAAGCAAGGCACGGGCGGGTTACCGCAGGCGCCGCCATCGGCCCAGGCCAAGCCGACTCAGACGGAGTATGCCGCGATTGCGCCTCCGCCCAACCCACAGGACGAAGCCGATCTTCAGCAGCAGAGTCAACAGGCCGACCAGTCCGAGAAGGAAGTAACCGGGGAAGCGTCGCAGGAGAACGGTGTTCCTGTCAGCGCCGCTCCGGCTGCGCCTGCATCGGTCAAAGCGGGCCAGACTTCCGATTAAGCGCAGGCTGCTCTGGGCGCTCCGGCGAGGGAGGCCAATCCTGACCCCAAGGTCATGGGCACGCACTCACTTGATTGCGTTCAGGCTAGAGCTTTTTCGGAGATTGTCTAGAGCGGAGTTTTGCCGGTATCCCACCCATTCCGCAGAAAAGCGCGGAATGGATGGGGCACGGAAGTCTATAGCAGAAGCCAAAATGCTCTAAACGCCTTTGCGTTGTACGCATGATGTAAAGGGCATCGCGCGGATTACTGCGCAAAAAGAAAGGGGGAGTATGAAGATTGCCAAGAATGTTTTTGTTATCAAATCCTGGTCGGCAAGCAATAAGCTGGATAGGGACGGGAACTTTGTCAACATCCAAGGCCGTGCTGGGGGCCTGATGTCATGGCTGATGAGCATACTGGGAATCAGCCCAACCGTTAGCCTGAAGGCGCGCGGCGACAGGATCATCTTCCAGGAGGGATCGCTGGAAGGGACCGCCAGCTCAGTGACCCCAATGGAAAACATCTGCTCCATGTTTTACGCTTACAAGCGGCCTCTGATGGGAGCGATATGTCTTGGCGTGGTGTTGGGAGCCGCTACCTTCTTCCTGCTTGGAATTCCTGGAATACTGATCGCAATTTTTTATTACTTTCTCAACAAGAGTCTCACAATCGGTTTCAGTGATCTTGGTGGCCACGTGAGAGCGATTGCCTTTAAGCGCTCAGTTATAGAAGGCCAGGAAATTGATGAAAACGCGGCTGCCCACGTATGCGATATTCTGCAAGCCTTAGTTGATGCCAGACGCGAGAAAACAATGAATACCGGGGGAACGCCGCTCGCTCCTGCTTCCGCGCCAGAGCCCGCACCGGTTCCATCGCAAGCCCGCGTTGAGCCGCCTTCTGCGATTGTCTCCACGCCGCGCCGCTGCAAGCAGTGCGGCCAGCCTCTTGATGCGGGATCTACCTTCTGCGACGAGTGCGGAAAGCAGGTTGAGTGATATGGCAAGCAAATTTTGCAGCAAGTGTGGAAGAGAAGTGCTGGCCGGGAAGCGCTTTTGCGGGGGCTGCGGTCAGGCTATGCCCATGGCCGTTGCGCTGCCACCGGATGAGGCCGCAGCAGCAACGCATGTCTGCGGACAATGCGGGACGGCCCTCGTGCCGGGAAAGCGCTTCTGCAAGAAATGCGGCCACGCGGTAGACGATCTCGCGACAGCGGCGGGATCCACTCAAGTTTCAGAGTCCGCAGTTGTTGCCGAAACGGCGCCAGTTGCGGCTTCGGTAGTTCCAGTCTGCGGCCGATGCGGCGCGGCTCTGACCCCTGGGAAGCGATTCTGCAAGTTGTGCGGCCAGCCGGCCGGCGCACCGGCGGCTTCCACAACCTTCGATCTGCCGGGTTCAGCGCCCGTGCCGGCAGAACTGCCGAAAGCTGCGATAGATCCAGCCCCGACGCCGGACCACGCGCCCACAATCACAATGGAGATAGCGGTTCCTGACCCGGAGCCAATCGCTGAGGAAAATCCTCAGGCCTCGAAGATAGAGGAAGTTGAGGAAGCAGAGGAAGCAGTTCCTCTTCCGGCAACCTCTTCAGCAGAGATTTCAGAAGCCGCGCCGGTGGCTGTGCCCCGTGACCTGTCGAAGGCGAAAATCGGGTTGGCCATTGGCTTTGCCGCAACTGTGCTGGCGGCGGCCGGTGGCGGCTGGGCGTGGTATGTACATGCGCATCGGCCGGTTTCCTCCGCGGCGGGATCGGCTGCTCCAGCCAAGCAATCCGCTGCGCCGCTGCCAGCCCAGGAGCAAACCCAGGCAACGACGACGCAAGCGGCCAAACCGCCCGCTGGAAGTTCTGAACCCGCTGTTGCCGAAGCACCGCGGACGGCACCCCAGTCTGCGCTCAAGTCCAGTCAGAATACGACGCCAATTGTTCAGCCGCAGCGCTTTGGCCCGACCGGGCACGGGAACCCGGCGGCGCCCACTCCCGTGTTTCAAAAGCCGCCGGTTTCGCCGCAGGCGCCGTTGCTGCCATCGCCTGGGCAGGCGCGCTCGGGTGTGCTGCACTATCAGGGACCGCCAGTGCCTCATGGCGGGACGGTTGCCTTTGACAAACTGCCTAAGGCGCGGCTTAAATTCACCTTTGACCGTACGGCGTGGCAGTTGCTCATCAAGCCCAATCCGGACGGAACAAAACGCGTGATCTTGATCTCGCTGGCGCAGGGCTATCAATCGAATTGCGATCTTGGTTGGGAGATTGTGGAGTAGGCGTGCCGCCTGTGCTTCGCCCAAACTTCGACTGGGCGAAGTTACAATCTGATTTTCATCCAGGAGGCAGTTCCGAGTGGTTTTGCCCTCAGCATACGTATCCCTAAACCGGCTGGTTTCGGGGGGATTTCCTTTGGTTTTTAGAGCAAAACAGAGTAAACGTGCCCTTGGTGAGAGTCGAGAAGGTGGCTTTTTCTTGAGGAAAAAGCCACTTGAGGACATGGCGTCTGGGTACAGCTACTCTGGTTTTGCTATAGTTGCGCCGGAAACGCAATAAAATCAGCGGGACCCATAAGGGAATGCTCGATGCGGAATAGAACTCCATTGAAGGCTCTCTGAGGATCAATCTGGCCACAGATCCTGCGCCCGCGGACAGAACAGATAAAATTTAGCCAGCACCCATCCCCTGCAAGAATGGAAAGGCCCTCGAGGATGAACAGCTTTGCCAGCCGCAGTACGCTCGCCTCCGGCCAGCGCACCTATACGGTTTACCGGCTTCCAGCGCTCGCCGCGCGCGGCTTCAACCTGGCTCGTCTGCCTTTCAGCCTGAAGATTCTGCTGGAAAATCTGCTGCGCCGCGAAGATGGCGTGAACGTAACCGCCGCCGACATCGAGTTTCTGGCCAACTGGGACGCCAAGGCCGAGCCCAGCCGCGAAATCGCCTACATGCCGGCACGTGTGCTGATGCAGGACTTTACAGGCGTGCCCGCCATCGTCGATCTGGCCGCCATGCGCGACGCCATACGCGCGCTGGGCGGCAACCCGGAGCGCGTGAATCCGCTGGCGCCAGCCGAGTTGATTATCGACCACAGCGTCCAGGTGGACGAGTACGGAACTCCCGCGGCCTTCGGCGCCAACACGCTGCTCGAGTTTCATCGCAACCGCGAGCGCTATGCCTTTCTCAAGTGGGGCCAGACGGCCTTTCGTAACTTCAGCGCCGTGCCGCCCGGCATGGGCATCTGCCACCAGGTCAATCTGGAACACCTGGCCCGCGTCGTCTTCACCAAGGAGTTAGATGGCGAGTTAGTAGCTTATCCCGACACGCTGGTTGGCACCGACTCCCACACCACCATGATCAACGGCCTGGGCGTGCTGGGCTGGGGCGTCGGCGGCATCGAGGCCGAAGCGGCCATGCTCGGCCAGCCGGTCTCCATGCTGATTCCGCAGGTGGTCGGCTTCCGGCTCACCGGCAAGCTGCGCGAGGGCGCGACGGCCACCGACCTGGTGCTGACCGTGGTCCAGATGCTGCGCAAGCTGGGCGTTGTCGGCAAGTTTGTCGAGTTCCTCGGTCCGGGCGTGGCCGAGCTGTCGCTGCCCGACCGCTCCACCGTAAGCAACATGGCTCCCGAGTACGGCGCTACGTGCGGCCTCTTCCCCGTGGACGCCGAGACGCTCAGCTATCTCCGCCTGACCGGCCGCAGCGAGGAGCAGATTGCGCTGGTCGAGGCCTATTACAAAGAGCAGGGCTTGTTTCACACGGCCGAATCGCCGGAGGCCGAGTACACGCAAACGCTGGAGCTGGATATGGCCGCCGTCGAGCCCAGCGTGGCCGGACCCAAGCGTCCGCAGGACCTCGTTCCGCTGCGGGATGTAGCGGAGAGCTTTGCCGAGCAACTGCCCAGTCTGCTCGCGCCCACAGCTGAGCCGCTGGGAACGAGGACGGCGGCGAAGTGGGAGCGGGGGGCGGTCACGGATGCGGCGCTGGCGGGGCAAGAAAACGCAGGTCCTTCGACTCCCTCCGCTGGCGCTTCGGTCGCTCAGGATGACAGAGCATTCAAGGAGGCGACAACTGTTCAGACGCGTTTCGGCGTCGACCCGGAAAAATATCTCGATCACGGCTCGGTAGTTATCGCGGCCATCACCAGTTGCACCAACACCTCGAACCCCTCGGTGATGATGGCCGCTGGAATTCTCGCCAAAAAGGCCGTCGAAAAGGGCCTCACCGTGCCGCCGTGGGTGAAGACCTCGCTCGCGCCCGGCTCGCGCGTCGTCACTGATTACTACGCCAAAGCGGGCCTGCTGCCGTATCTCGAAAAGCTGCGCTTCAACGTCGTGGGCTACGGCTGCACCACCTGCATCGGCAACTCCGGCCCGCTGCCGGCCGACGTGAAGCAGAGCATTGACGAGCATAACCTCGTCGCGGTCAGCGTGCTCAGCGGCAATCGCAACTTCGAGGGCCGCGTCAACGTCGATGTGCGCGCCAACTACCTGATGAGCCCGCCGCTGGTGGTGGCGTACGCGCTGGCCGGCAGCATCAAGCATAACTTCGAGACTGACGCTCTGGGCCTCGACCAATCCGGGCAACCGGTTTATCTCAAGGACATTTGGCCGACGCAAGCCGAAGTCGCCGAGGTTATTGAAAAGGGCGTATCGAGCGAGAGCTTCCGCCAGGAGTACGCGACGGTGAGCCAGGGCGACGCCAACTGGCAGGGGTTGAAATTCCCAACTGGCGACGTGTATCAGTGGGAGCCGGATTCGACTTACATTCGCAAGGCTTCTTACTTTGACGGCATAACTCAGAATCCCGCTCCAGTTACAGACATTCTGGGGGCTCGCGTTCTGGCCGTCTTAGGCGACTCGGTAACTACCGACCATATCTCCCCGGCCGGAGCCATCAAGGCCAACGGCCCGGCAGGCCAGTATCTTGCCGCCCACGGCGTGAAGCCGTCCGACTTCAATTCGTACGGCTCGCGCCGCGGCAATCATGAAGTCATGGTGCGCGGAACATTCGCCAATGTGCGCCTGCGTAACAAACTCGCTCCGGGCACAGAGGGCGGCGTTACGCGCCTGTTGCCCGAAGGCGAGCAAATGTCGATCTTCGACGCGAGCCAGAAGTATGCCGAACGCGGTGTGCCTCTGATCATTCTGGCCGGGAAAGATTACGGCGTCGGCAGCTCGCGCGACTGGGCCGCCAAGGGGCCGAAGCTGCTGGGCGTGAGGGCCGTCATCGCCGAGAGTTTCGAGCGCATTCACCGCTCGAATCTTGTGGGTATGGGGATTCTGCCGCTGCAATTCAAGGCGGGAGAAAGCGTTGCGTCGCTGGGGCTGACCGGCGAGGAAGTTTTCGACTTCGCGGGGCTTTTTGAGCTACTGGCCAGCCGGTTTGCTACGGGCAATACGCTCGCGGTGAAAGCCACTGCCGCCGACGGAACTGTGAAAGCGTTTATTGCCAAGGTCCGCATCGACACCCCTCAGGAAATCGAATACTTCAAGCACGGCGGCATTCTGCAGTACGTGCTGCGACAGTTGGCGGCGAAGTAACTTGATTCCCTTTTGCCGATTAAGCCGGTATTTTCCAAACAGGAAGGATATTACAAGTCCTGTCTGTGATAGACTACTTCCGTGAGCAAGAAAGCGCGCCCAAGCAAGACTGTTGCGGTAGAGGTAAATCGCCTTAAGGGGAAGCGTAAGGGCGCACTCCTCAAAGATGAGGTCTGGTCCGAGAACGGGAAAGTCATTGCTTACAACTTGGCATACGTCAACCTGAAGCGATGCCGGATGGACCATGGTCGGGTTCTAGGATACGACAATAGCCACGGTTTCCACCATAGGCATTTCATGGGCAAGGTAGAAGCTATCGAGTTCGCGTCGTACGCTGATTTGCTTGACCGTTTTATCCGGGAAGTACACGAGCTCTGGAGAATTGAAGATGAAGAAAACTAGGATTGTCCTCAAAACAGGCAGTACGGAAGAATTCTTCGGCCGCCTCCGGGAGCGAGCAAAGAAGCTGGATCGTGGCGAGACATTGCCCGCAGGGATCACCATCAGCTTTGAAGACCCGATGGAGATGCTGAAGGTTCTTACCTCGGAAAGGGTGCGCCTTCTGCGCCGGGTGAAAAAGGAATCGCAGCAAATCACCGCTTTGGCTACGGGATTGAAACGGGATGTGCGGGCGGTCAGCCGGGATGTGTCGTTGCTGGAGAAAGCCGGATTGCTGCGTACCAGCTATCAAGCCAACCCCGGCCACGGCCGTCTGAAGGTCGTCGAGCCTGTCGCACAGGAATATAAGCTGGTGGCGAATTTGTAGATTCATCCGGTTCCGGCAGCAAAAAGCGCCACTCCCCATCCGGGAGTGGCGCTTTTTGTGTGAGCCGATAAGAATCGCTACTAGCTTTTCGCGAGGGCCTTTTTGCCAGACTTGCGCGCGGCGCGCTTCGGCTTGGCTGCCGGCGCATCCGTGGCCAGCGTCGCTTCGGCTACCTTTGCGACGGCTTCCGCAGTCTCCCCGGTAGCCTTATCGGCTTTCTCCTCTTCGCATCCGGACGGAGTGGCCAATTCGCGCGGCGTGACGAAGCGCTCGCCCTCTTTGCGCTCGCCGATTACCTGCAGGCGCAGGAAGTTGGTTGAGCCGGATCGGGTGCGGGTGCCGGCGACAATGGCGATGACTTCGTGGGGCCGGACAAAACCGCCATCCAGAAGCCGCTTCTCGGCGCACTCGACCAGCGCTTCCATGGTGTTGACCTTGGAGCAACTGATGGGCGTGGTGCCCCACAACATGCTGGTGCGGTTAATGGTGACCTCGACCGGGCTGAGGGCGTAGATAGGCGCCGAAGGGTGATACTTCGAGAGCTGCCGCGCGGTTATTCCCGACTCGGTGAACAGCGCAATGCCGCGCAGGTCCAGGTCGTCGGCGGCGTGGGCCGTGGCCTCACAGACGGTTTCGGCGATGGACAGGTGCGTTCCGATCTGCCTGGCTCCATAAAGCCTCTGTTCGTGGATGTGCCGCTCGGCATCGACCACAATGCGCGCCATCATGGAGACGGCCTCCACCGGATACTTGCCCACGGCCGATTCGCCGCTGAGCATCACGGCGTCGGTGCCGTCGTAAACCGCGTTGGCCACGTCGGAAACCTCGGCGCGGGTGGGCCGCGGGTTCTCGATCATCGACTCCAGCATCTGCGTGGCGGTGATGACCGGCTTGCGAAACTCACTGGCACGGCGGATGATGTGCTTCTGAATGGCGGGAACCTCTTCCGGCGGCACCTCCACGCCCAGATCGCCGCGAGCCACCATGATGCCGTCGGCGACGGCCAGTATGGCGTCCAGATGCTCGATGGCCTGGGGCTTTTCCAGCTTGGCGATGATCCAGGTTTCGTTGCCGTAGGCCGCGACCCGGTTGCGCACCAGGCGAACATCCTCGGCCGTGCGCACAAAGGAAACGGCGATGGCGTCCACGCCGTTCTTGAGCGCGAATTCGAGATCGTCGGCGTCCTTTTCCGTCAGTGAGGGAACCAGCACCGGAATGCCGGGCAGGTTGATGCCCTTGTGCTCGCCCAGCAGGCCGCCGTTCACGATCTCACAGACCACGTCGCCCTCGTTCACCTCGGAAACGCGCAGCTCGATCAGGCCGTCGGAGAGCAGAACTCGCGAGCCCTGCTCGACGTTCTCCGCCAGCGTCTTGAAAGTAGTTCCAACCAGCGCGGCCGTGCCGGGAACCTCGCGCGGCGTAATGGTCAGCCGGCCCCCGGCCTTCAGCAGCACAGGCTGGTGGTCCTTCAGCGTGGAGGTACGGATCTTTGGCCCCTGCAGGTCGCCCAGGATGCAAAGCGGCTTGCCTTCCTCGCGGCTCACCTTGCGAATCATCTGAATCAGCGCCAGCTTTTCCTCGTGGGTGCCATGCGAAAAGTTCAGGCGGACCACATCCATGCCCGCACGGACCAGATTCCTGACGACAGGCAGGGTGTTAGAGGCGGGGCCGAGCGTGGCGACAATCTTTGCGCGGCGTTGCGTAACGGAATCGGTCAAACTCAATGGTACAAATGACATAGGGGAATACTCCAGGGAAGACTTGGTAGGCCGGAAAGCCAGATTGGCACGAACGGCTTCATTCCACGAGGGGAATGAAGCCACATTGCGCTTTATGTATTATGAGGGCCGCAAGGCACGATGGTCAGTGCAATCGATCACAGACTAAAGCGGTCTGTCCTGAGACTCCCTGAAGCCGAGGTCTGTTCGTGCCGTTCACGGAAGAGGTAGCCGTTCAACTCCGCGCCCAGCAGCGCGCTGAAAGCCGTAATGTAAATCCAGACCAGCGTGGCGATTCCGGCGCCGAAAGAGCCGTAAAACATTGAATAATTGGCAATTCTCGTAACGTACCAGCCGAAGGCCAGCGTGGAGGGGAACCAGAGCACTGTTGCGGCCACTGCACCCGGTCCCACCCTGGTCCAGTGTTCCTTGCGCCGCGTGCCAAAGTGATAGAGGGCGCTGAGAACCGTCGCGAAGGTTGCCATGGAGACTGCCCAGCGCGCCAGCCGCCAGAAGAAGAGCACTATGTAGCGCAGTCCGTGGCCGGAGTTGTCGATCATCCAGGCTTCGATCTGGCGTCCGAAGATGATGATCAGCGTGGCCAGCGCCAGCGGAAACAGCGCGATCGGGATCAGCAGCAAGGCCCGAATCCGCTGCGCCCAGAAGCCCCATCCCTCCCGCGGCAGTTGGTAGGCGCGGCGAAAGCCCTCCATCAGCGTAAGCATCACGCCCAGCGCCGCAAAGACGCTGATGCCCGTGCCCGAAAGAACCAGTTGCGCCGAGAGGATGCGGCGCGTCTGAAGCGAAGACTGCAACAGATCCATCGAATCGGTCGGCAGAACCTGCTCGAAGGTCGTGCGCACCTCGCCCCACAGAGAGGTTCCTTCCGGTACCTGGGCCAGCAGGGTTGCCAGCACCACAACGGCCGGAAACAGCATCAGCATCCCCGAATAGGCGGTTGCCTTCGCTGTGTTCAGCACGTCATGGTCAAGGGACTCCCAAACAGCTTTCCGCAGATGCCGAATTAATAGGTCCATACGCCTCATTGCCAAGAGTAGAGCATTCCGGGGGTTTTCGGCGAGAGGCCTTTCTCCACAGACCGCAAGAACCCGCGAAGAGGCTGCCGACAGCAACGCAATCTGGTGAACCGGACGCCGCCCGGCAGACTGAGAAGACCCGGATCAAACCCCAAGCAACAACCCGGCTCAGCCTATTATCCTGAATTGTGACTACATTTCCATACACACCCGTCAAAACCCCGCGTCGCAAGAGTTTTCTTGGATCGCTGGTTCGATGGCTTGTTTTCCTCGTGGTGCTTCTTTGGTTGCTTGCCGTTCTCCTCCTTGTAGCCGCCCGGTGGATCGACCCGCCCACAACCGCGGTGCACATCGAGCGCCGCCTGCAGGCCCTGATTCACGGCACGCCCTACCAGGAACACTACAAATTCGTTCCCCTCAGCCAGATCTCGCCCAATTTCCAGCACGCTGTCATCGCCGCCGAGGACGCGCGCTTTTACCAGCATCATGGCTTCGATTGGCACGCCATCCAACTCGCCGCCGAAGAGGACATGGAAGGCGGCCGCACGCGCGGAGGTTCCACTCTTACGCAGCAACTCGTCAAAAACCTCTTCTTCGGAACGAACCGCTCCTACCTTCGCAAGGGCGCGGAGACCACGCTGGTGCCCGTGGCTGAGCTGGTTCTCGGCAAACAGCGCATTCTGGAACTCTACCTCAATGTGGTCGAATGGGGCCCTGGGATTTATGGCGCAGAGTCGGCGTGCCGCACCTACGACAAAACTTCGGCTCACAATATCAGCCGGGAGCGGGCGGCAAGGATCGCCGCGATTCTCCCCGCTCCCCTCACCCGGCGCCCCGACCGCATGAATCACTACAGCGCCGTCATTCTGAGGCGCATGCACCAGATGGGTTGGTAACTATGTGCGGCATTTTACCCATGCCGCGCCTCGGTTTACCCTCGCGTCGGGTTCTGGCCGGATACTCGGCAATCCGGAAGTTGCTGATTAGTAAGTCGAGTCTTGGCTGCATGATCGCCAATCCGGAAGTTACTCATCAGAATTGATGTTTTGAAAGCTCACGGCTTTAGCCGCCTGAGGTAGGCTTTTCGGGCGTTTTGCTTGAAAACAGGTCTTTTTCCGCAGCCTTTTTATACTACAGTTGTCGAGAGATGTGCGCGAAGTATCAATCTAATTGATGCCTTCCGCATACCGCACTGCTGGCCTATCACCACATATCTGGGGTGACCGGCCATTATAATGAGGGATTGCGCTAGCTCCATTGACCGCATTGCGGCCCCGCAAGCGAAAGGAGCAACATGAAAAGCTGTTCGCGCCGGAGTTTTCTTCAGGCGGCAGGAACGATTGCCGCGGCATTTGCCGCACGCCCGCTCTTGGGTATGTCTGAGGTATCGCACTCTCCCTTCAGAATTGCCGTCATCAACGATGAGATCTCGCAGGACTTCGACCACGTTTGCCATGTGGTTTCGCATGATTTCGGATTGAGCTGGATTGAACTGCGCTCCATGTGGGGCAAGAGCGCCGTCGATCTGAGCGCGGCGCAGATCGACGAGGCGCGCAAGACGCTTGCGAAGTACAGCCTGCGCGTCACCGACATTGCCAGCCCGCTCTTCAAGACCGACTGGCCGGGCGCGCCCCTCTCGCCGTATGGGCCAAAGGGCGACATGCACGGAGCGGCGGAGGCCACCTTCAAGCAGCAGGATGAGATTCTGGAGCGCGCAATCGCTCTGGCCAGGCAGTTCGAGACCGACAGGGTCCGCTGCTTCGACTTCTGGCGCCTGGACGATGTTGCCCCCTACCGCGCGGCGATCGATGAGAAGCTGCGAGCGACGGCTGAGATTGCGGGCCGCCAGGGCGTGCTGCTGGTGCTGGAGAACGAGTTTGCCTGCAACACCGCGACCGGCCGCGAAGCCGCGCGGACGATGAATGCCATTCAGTCGCCGCATCTGGCGCTCAACTGGGACCCGGCCAATGCCGTGATGCGCGGCGAGTTGGATGCCTTCCCGACCGCCTGGGAGGCTCTGCCGAAGAATCGCATTCACCACTGCCACTGCAAGAATGCCGTCAAGAATGCAGAGGGCAAGGTCGAGTGGTCGCCGATCGGCGTGGGGCTTATCGACTGGACGGCGCAGTTCCGCGCGCTGAAGCAGGCGGGCTATCATGAGGCGGTCAGCCTGGAGACGCATTGGACTGGCGGCGGATCGCCGGAAGAGTGCTCGCGCATCTGCTGGACCGGCATGAAGCAGGCTCTGAGAGATTCATCGACCCTTTAACCTTGCGTGAGACTTTTTTGATGGAGATACAAAATGGTAACCCGGCGTGAATTTATGGATACGCTTGCAATGGGAGCGGCTGGCCTGGCGATTGGAAGTGCCGCGAAGAGCTATGGACGGATTCTTGGCTCCAACGACCGCCTTAACTTTGCGGTGATTGGCCTGAATAGCCGCGCCTATGCCCACCTTTCCGCGCTCAAGGCGAACAAGGATGCCGCCCGCATCACGCATGTTTGCGATGTGGACGGCGTGATTCTGAAGAAATTTGCCGATAGCGTGGAGCGCGAGTTGGGCTATGCTCCGGCCATGGACAAGGACTTTCGTCGCGTCCTTGAGCAGAAGGATGTGGACGCCGTCACCATCGCCACGCCGGACCACTGGCATGCTCCCATGGCGATTGCGGCTCTCGAAGCGGGCAAACACGTTTATGTGGAGAAGCCATGCAGCCACAATCCCGCTGAAGGGGAGATGCTGGTTGCTGCCCAGCGGAAGTACGGAAAGCTGGCGCAGATGGGAATCCAGCAGCGCTCCTCTCCGCACACCATCGAGATTGTCGAGAAGATTCACAACGGCCTGATCGGCAGGCCCTACTTTGCCAAAGCCTGGTACAACAACGTGAGAAAGTCGATGGGCATCGGCAAGGTAGTGCCCGTTCCGCCGCAACTGGACTGGGATCTGTGGCAGGGACCAGCGCCGCGCAGGCCTTACAAGGACAATATCCATCCTTATAACTGGCATTGGCTGAGGCTTTACGGCACGGGCGAGACCCTGAACAATGGCACGCATGAGGTGGACGTTTGCCGCTGGGCGCTGGGCGTCGATTATCCCCGCCGCATCACCTCGACGGGTGGAAGATACCACTTCAATGACGATTGGGAATTTTATGACACGCTGATTACCAGCTTCGACTACGGCGACAAGATGATTGCGTGGGAGAACAAGAGCTGCCAGGGCATGAAGTACTACAATCGCGACCGCGGATCGGCAATCATGGGGACCACGGGCACGGTAATCGTCGATCGGGATGGCTACGAGGTCTTCGATCTCAAGGGAAGCAAGACTGGCGAATTTGAGACGGGCAAGGCAACTTCTTCCTCCGACCTCACGGGCCGCGACTCCATGACGGATGCGCACTTTGCGAACTTCATTGCGGCCATCCGCGAGGGAGAGAAGCTCAGAGCGCCAGTCTCCGTTGGCAACGTCGCCGTCACCATGCTTCAGCTTTCCAACATCGCCTGGGAAGTAAGCCGGGAACTCAATATCGATGCGGCAGACGGACACATTCAGAACGATGCGGAAGCCATGAAACTGTGGGGACGCGAATACGAGAAGGGCTGGGCGCCGCATCTTTAGGTCGCTGACCGCACAACCTTGTACTGTGCAGGTTCTGTGGTCTCCCACCCTATGCGCAAAAACAAGGACGCGCCGAGGGTGGGGCACCCATTGTTGGTACAACTTCATGCCGTCAGAGACCTGGCGAACTGAAAAATTCTGAGCGAACAACCGATTTCAGGAGTATCAGGAGTCTTTCGTAATGAAAAGCACATTCTCCCGCCGCAGCTTTGTTCAATCCGGCGCTCTGATTGCGGCCTCATGCGTTACATCGAGCGCCGTTCGCTCTTTCGCGCAGACCTCGCCGGTATCTGGAAAGCTTTCTGCGATTCAGTTGGGGCTGGCCAGCTACACCTTCCGCAATTTCACCCGCGCGCAATTGATCGGCTTCATGAAGCAGCTCAATGTTGCCGCGCTGAATGCGAAGGACGTGAAGGATCATCTTCCCGCGGAGCCGCAGCAGGAGGCGAAAGCGCTGGAAGACTATGCCGCGGCAGGCATCCGGCTGCACGCCGCCGGGGCCATCACCTTCACCAAAGACGAGGATGCAGACATTCGCGGCAAGTTCGAATACTGCAAGCGGGCGGGCATTTCCGTCATTGTCGCGGGCAACCCAAGCATCGAGATGCTTCCCCGCATTGAGAAATTCGTTGATGAGTATGACATTCGAATTGCAATCCACAATCACGGGCCAGAGGATAAGTTGTGGCCTTCGCCGCTGGAGGTGCTGAAGGCGGTCGGGAAGATGGACCCGCGCATGGGATGCTGCATCGACCTGGGGCACGCGGCGCGCGCCGGAGCGAATGTCGTTGAGGCCATTCACTTGGCGGGAGCGCGGCTGTTCAATGTTCACATAAAGGATCTGACGAACTTCGAGAGCAAGGAGAGCCAGGTTGCCGTGGGAGACGGTATTATGCCCGTGCGGGAGATTTTTCAGGCTCTCGCTGCAACAAAATACAAGGGCTTTGTCGATCTCGAATATGAGATTTATGGCGATGATCCGATGCCCGGGGTAATCAGCAGTTTTGCTTATATGCGAGGCGTTCTGGCGGGCATGGGATACGCAAACCACGCTTGAACTTCGCACTGGGTTTAGAGCATTATCACTGTTCCTGTAGGGTTGAGTTCGTGGTTTCCCACCCATTTCACAAAGAACGTGAAATGGATGGGGCGCGGAGCAATATGACTTAAGTTACGGACTGGCAAAAAAAACGTATCGGCTGTAAGGGCCTGCTTGGATATGGCGGTACCGGAGGGAACCTTGGTGGTAACGAACAGGCGCAGCCCCATCTTTTATGTTACCGGAACGCCGCGATCCAGCATCAAATCTGTGTGGGGTTTGAGCGGCTTTTAACAAGTGTCGCGGCTTTTCTGCCTTTCGACATAGCGCGATTCGCGTACGGTAAACGTGCATCCATTGTTGGTAGTTTACCCGGATTAGTGATGGAGATCCGCGGTAAGAAAATAGTGCTGGCGGACGGGAAACCTGGCAGCCTATTTTCGCAACTAATTGGTTATTGGTTGTAAGAAGTCTGGCATTTGTGTATCGTAGTTATGGAGCAATTGGCTAACCCTGCATTTTTTACTTAGCGGGATAAATGTTCGACCAGTTGCCTGAACCAATCAGGGAGGATACATGGGAGTATCAGAGATTCTGGCGACAATTGATCACGAGATCGCCCAACTACAGCAGGCACGCGCGCTGCTGAGTGGTGGTGCGGCACCGGTGGCAAAGAAGAAGGCGGGCAGACCCAAGAAGGTTGTGGCGGTTGCAGCCGTTGCTGCGAAGCCTGCTAAGACGAAGAAAAAGAAGAAGAGGAATCTTTCCCCCGAGGGGCGGAAGCGGATCGCCGAGGCTGTCAAAAAGCGTTGGGCAGCGCAGAAGGCTGCCGCCGCGAAGTAAGCGGATTTTCTTATACGGAACTGGGCTGACGCAGGTTCTTACTTAGCGGCGGCTCAGTTCTTTCATTCTGTTTCTTTTTTCGACCAGAGTTGAGAATGTAGTTCGCGGGTTCGCTCGAACCCGAGGCTGGCAACGACCCGGCGTCAGAAAGTGATGCTGTGCTGGGTGTGTGTGGTTTTTTGCCTTGCTTCCTTGAAACTGCATTCGGCTTGGGTTTCTGGCAAAGTGATTCTGTACCGTGCCTGAGTGCTGTGGTATCCCACCTTAGGCGCATGGGAACGAAACGCAGGTTCTTCGACTCCGCTGCGCTTCGCTCAGAATGACAGCGCCGAGGGTGGGGCACGCATCGTTGGCACAGCTTCAAGCTGTCATAGACCTACGGCATTTTTGACTTCAGCTTGATCATCTCGCCATCTACGGCAAACTTGCCGTATCCGTGATGGTGGATGGTCTTGGGATGCTTTTGCGCCGGATCCGTCCAGGCTTTGACTACTTCAAGAATGAAAAGGTTGTAGCTGTTGACGAAACGCGTGTCGGCCACCTTACATTCAAGGTTGGCGAAACACTCGGCCACCAGCGGGGGCGCCACGCGCTTAGCCGGCTCGGGCGTCAAATCGAATTTCTTGAATTTATCCAAACCTTCCCGGCCGGAACAGTTTCCAATTCCCACAACTTTGCGCGCCAGTTCCAGCGGCGGAAGGGCGATCACGCATTCTTTCGTCGCCCGCAATGCGGCAAAGCTGTAATTGGCGTTGCTGACGACGCAGGCAATCAGCGGCGGCTCGAACTCGACCATCATGTGCCACGACATGGTCATCACGTTGGCGCGGCCTTTGGAGGCGGTTGTGAGCAGGACCACCGGACCCGGTTCGAGTAACTGGTAAACATTCGACAGAGGCAGATCTTTCATTGCGGCAGGGCCTCCCATCGCCCTGATTTGGCAGAGCTGAAGATAGCTTCGAGGACAGCCATGTTCCGAATGGCGTCTTCGATGGGAACGGGCACTTCGGTGTTTTCCAGAATAGCTCTCGAAAAGGCATCGCCCTGCAGGGTGTACTGATCGCAAACGGGAAAGGTCTCCGTGGTGATGCCGCCGCCGAAGAGGTCGCCGCTGGCATCGATGAAGAGGCGAGTCGGGCGATCAGGAGGCGCATTGAAGGGGATTTCCAGCTCGATGCGCCCACGGACGCCAATGAATTGGACGCGCTGATAGGGAACCATCTGCGTGCTGCACGTAAAGACGGACTGGCCGCCAGGGAAGTCGAGAATCGCCGAAGTGAGCCGGTCGACGCCCATCTGGGGATCGCGGTCGATGCTGGCGACAACGCGCGTTGGCTCCTGGCGGAAGGCGTAGCGCGAGGCGTGGATGAGGTAACAGCCAATGTCCATCAGCGCGCCGCCGCCCGACGCAACCTGGTTGCGAATGTTGGCTGGATCAGCGTTGAAGTAGCTGAAGACGCCGACGATGGAGCGCAGTTGGCCGATGCGGTCTTCGGCGAGCAGCTCGCGCAGGCGAAGCCATTGAGGATGGCGGTTGACCATGAATGCCTCGCCGATTTTGACTCCGGTGCGAGCGCGAACAGCGAGCAGAGTTTCGGCCTCGGCAACGGTGAGGCTGAGGGGCTTTTCGCAGAGAACGTGCTTGCCGGCTTCGGCAGCCTGGATGATCCAGGGAACGTGCAGGTGATTGGGAAGGGGAATGTAGACAGCGTCGATATTGGGGTCGGCGAGCAGCTCCTCGTAGGAGCCGTAGGCCGTGGGAATCCCAAGAGCGGCGGCCGCCTGCTGTGCCCTGGCAAGATCGCGCGAGGCGATGGCGTCGATGCTGGTGAACTGGCCCCGCTGCATGGCGGGAAGGACTTTCTTGAGGCCGATATTGGCGGTGCTGAGAACTCCCCAGCGGAGTTTATTGGACATGGCCATCATGATAAAGTCCTGGCCGGCTTCTTGCACCCCTGAGACAAGAGAAAATCAACCATCGGCGCAGGAAGCGGCGCGGCACTGCCACCTGGCGCACGCAATCAGTGGCGCAAGAAAACCGTGTAGAGCAGCACGCATAGACCGGCAATGGCCATAAGAAAGATGATCACGACCCACTTG